>Ga0208789_1001790_pt1 | contig 10960 bp, 8 predicted proteins | sample Methanotroph_Enr_FD_187368 | JGI IMG/M metagenome (GOLD analysis project Ga0208789, IMG submission 187368) | Enriched soil microbial communities from Old Woman Creek wetland in Ohio, USA - Methanotroph_Enrichment_5 (SPAdes) (version 2) | ecosystem: Environmental > Terrestrial > Soil > Wetlands...
TTGGATGATGGTTTTGCTTTCATATAATACGTGTTTACGTACTACAAATATAATACAAAAAATCTGTCAATGTGAATATTGGCAGACTTTTTTCAAAAATAATACGTAATTTTAGGAAGAGTTAGAGATTGATTTATGCTACTCATAAGCTTGTGCGTTGTCACTTTTTAAATGCCTGAAGCAAAGGAATCTGAAATATAGTTGCGATGTATCTGGCATGAACCACTGCAGAGGCAAAGGATATTTTTCCTCAGCTACTATGATTTTGATTTTTCGTCCTTGATGATCACTTTTATCTCCTGTTTTTCAGGTGTTACCGTTTCCCCGTTTTTTATAATAATTACCTTCTTTTCCGGATCGCCTTTCATGATTACCCGTTCTTCATTGCATGGTTTTGGGCATTCACCCCGATTATTATACAATATAACACATTCCTTCTTATGTTCGCAGGCGTTGTGTTTGCAACAGTCTTCGTCGCGGTCTTCGAAACTTATGATTATTTTTTTCCCGTGACGTTTCTTCTTGACAACCATCTTTTTCATTTCGCCGAAAGGCATCACATCGCCCAGTCCGCATGATCGGGCTAGTCCTTCGATGATAGCTTCAACCTGTGGACCTTCCATTTGTGAAAACATTTCGGGCCCCGGATGGAAGCCCGGAGTTGACATGCCGTGGTGGTAGGAAGGAGAACCGGGTGCTTCAATAAATTTACTTAACATTATTATTGTATCATTGCCCGATATGATGGTATCCGGCTCGTTCAATCCATGAAGGCTGTGCTTTGAATTCTTATCTATATCAGAACAAACTATTATTTCTTTTACCTGATGATTTTTATCGTGCATTTCAGTATCAATTCCTTTTTCGATAAGGAATGCATCAGCATCAAAATCATCGCTGTTAATTATAGTTGTATCAATAACAATATTTTTGCCATCCGACTCCCGGGTAACATGAACGGTGATTGTCCTATTAACTGACTTTTGTTCATCAGGTTTCTCCTGGGAGAAACCAGTGACTGAAAATAATAATGGTCCTGTAAGTATAAATGCAAACAGGAAAAACCGGGTTGTAAATGAGGCTCTCATAAAGTAATTGTTTTTGAAATTTGATGTCGGTTAATTTCTGTTCAAAAATAGGTAACTAAAGCTGCTATAATCGTTATTATCAGTTAATTAATGTTAATACTTGTTAATAGTCAGGGCTTTAAAAACCAGCTTTAAGTGAATTTATTTTTCACATCATGTACCCAGCAAACTAACACCTTAATCTGAAGAGCATTTCAGATACCAATCGTAGGCACTGCATCTGTCAGGGCACTTTATACCGGCGCAACCTTTAATTTGAATATATTTGAAGGCTATTTACAATATGATGATTCAAACAGGAGGACCACTGAATCTTTTCGAATTTAACAACCTTGGTAAAATACCGGGACTTGTTCATTTTGTTACAACTCGCGCAGGAGGAGTCAGTGTTTCAGCATACGAAAGTCTGAACCTGGGATTACATACTGCCGATAACCCCGATGATGTGCATTCAAACCGGACTTTACTTGCCGCTCATGCAGGAATTGCACCTGAAAAGTTTTTATATGCCAATCAGGTTCATAGCGGTGATGTTACCGTTATTGATGATGTTGCGGTACAGAATGGTGTTTTAACCGGTAATCTACAGACTGATGCAATGGTAACCGATATAGCAGGGGTCTGTCTGATGGTAATGGTAGCTGACTGTGTACCTGTGATGCTTTTTGATCCGGTAAGGAATGTAAGTGCTGTAATTCATGCCGGCTGGCGGGGAACAGTGCAAAATATTTCCTCTAAAACTGTGCTTGTTATGGCTGAGCATTTCGGATCAAGACCTTCAGATATTCTTGCCGGAATAGGGCCTTCTATAGGCCCGTGCTGTTACGAAGTAGGAGAGGATGTCGAAAAACTGGTTCTCGAAAATTTCGGAACTATTTCGGATTACATAGTAACTAAAAAAAACCCAGAGAAATCCTTTTTCGATCTTTGGTATGCAAATCACAAGCAACTTACCAATCAAGGAGTCCGGGCCGCAAATATCGAATCAGCAAAACTTTGTACACGGTGCAATTCAGGCCAGTTTTTTTCCTCGCGTGCTTCAGGAGGAATAACGGGCAGATTTGCAGCAGGCATCTGTATTTTGGAAGATATCCGGCTTTGAACGTTTCGAGTAAAATCCTGTAAAAAGAAAACCTAGTAACCACAGTTCCTCCACGCTTTCACTAAAAATGCAAACCACAGCACTCATTATTTTTATAATTACCTATATCGGCATTATTTTTACGCGGCTCCCGCGAATGAATATTGACCGGCCTTCTGCAGCATTTTTCGGAGCAGTGGCAATGATTCTTTTCGGAGTTATTACTTTTGATGAAGCCATACATTCTATCGATTTTAATACCATTGCACTGCTACTCGCAATGATGATTATTATTTCGACTCTCGAACTCGACGGTTTTTTCGAACTGATAGCCACACGCACCCTGGCTGTTGCTGATTCACCTTTCAAACTTCTTGTAATACTCACCATCCTTACAGGAGTTGCCAGTGCATTTCTGGTGAATGATGCCGTGGTATTGTTATTTACCCCTGTAATAATCGGTATTTGCCGTTCGCTTAAGATAAATGCCATTCCTTTTCTGATCGCTGAAATTCTGTCGTCGAATATCGGCAGTGTAATGACCATTACAGGGAACCCTCAAAATATGCTGATAGGAATCAATTCAGGGATATCATATGGACAATTTCTGCTATTCCTGCTTCCTGTTTCAGCTTTAGGTATGGTAGTGATAATCTATTCTGTCAGGTGGTTTTATCCAGCCGTATTAACTTCAAAATTTACAATACCCGACAAGAAGATGGTGACTGATTCGGTTGTAAATGAAACAAAGTTCAATTACAAATCCATGCGGTTTTCAGTGCCCATTTTCCTGTTGGTTATACTGTTGTTTTTCCTGAGCCGCCCGTTAGCTATTTCCATTCCGCTAATTGCGCTTATAGGAGCTTCTGTGATCTTGCTGTTGGGTCGTATTAAACCTTCAAAAGTAATACGTCAGGTCGACTGGGTTCTTCTTCTTTTTTTTGCTTCCCTTTTTATTGTAGTACATGGTGTTGAAAAGGCCGGACTGATGGCACAATTGCTGGGTCATGTAAACCTGACTGAAAATGCAGAAGGTCTGGCCGGAATTCACCTGATAAGTTTGCTGCTATCGCAGATTGTGAGCAATGTTCCGTTTACAATAATCATGTTACCACTGATGAAAACGGCTAACAGTGATATATTGTGGCTGGCTCTGGCTTCGGCATCAACACTGGCAGGCAACGCCACGATAATAGGAGCAATGGCTAACCTGATTGTTATCGAAACTGCTGAAAACAAAGGAATTAAAATCGGGTTTATGGAATTTTTCCGGATCGGCATGGTGGTTACTATAGTTTCCATGCTGCTTTCGTTTGGGATAATATACTTTCAGATGACTCTAATGTAAGAGTCAGTATCTGTGGTCGTACAAAAACGAAACCATACCTATAAAAAGAACCCGCTATGCGCTGTTTATCAGTCAGAGCATAGCGGGTTAATGATACAATTCGTATTGATTTCCAGTACTTTTTCTTTAGAATCCCTGCCGGGGATATTGAAATTTCCGGATCAGTTAAAAAGGAAGATCATCTTCTACAGGGCTGGCATTAAAGGTTGCCGGTGGTTCATTTGGTACCTGAGGCGAAGAAGTCTGTATAGGTGCAGTTGCACCTTGTTTTTCGACACGCCATGCTTTTGCTTCGGTAAACCAGCGGGTGTTATACTCACGGCTTTCGATATCGAAAAACACTTTTACGGTTTCGTTCAGAGCAAGACCAGCCTGATCAATTTTATCACCCCACAGGGAGAAACATATTTTTTTCGGGAACTGCCCGTCAGCGATCTCGATAATAAATTCCTGCTTACGCCATTCGCCGTTGCGGCCTTGTCCGGTTACCAACGGTAACAACTGAGCTACTTTTCCAATGATTTCCATGATTTTTAAGATATTATATTCTACCTGCGAAAATAGGACAAAAATCAGAATCTGCCGGTCGTTGTTTATAATTATTTTGAACTGGTTTCAATTTAAAGCTGCAGATCAAACAAAACACAGGAAAACACGTTTTCATACCGGAGCAAGTTGCCATTTAGATTTGTTAATCTGAACAGGCTGGAAGGTTAAGCATTAGTGTTGCCATCGGTTGTAAGAGTATGATTTTTTGGATTTCCAGTTCTCTCCTTTCAAATCAACGATTAACCCCCACACATAAATATGTTATGATTACTTCTCAAAACCCTGCGAATGTTAATGAGTATATCGCATTATTCGCACCCGAAACCCAGCTTCTTCTGGAACAAGTCCGATCAGTGATAAAACAATCTGCTCCTGAAGCTGAGGAGGTTATAAGTTACGGTATGCCTGCCTACAAACTCAAAGGTATACTGGTTTATTTTGCAGGCTACAAAAACCATATAGGCTTCTACCCGACAGGTAAAGGAATTGAATCCTTTAAGAAGGAAATTTCCGGGTATAAGAGCGGTAAAGGATCAATACAGTTTCCACTGGATAAACCCCTTCCGCTCGATCTTATTGCTGATATTGTCAGATTCAGGGTTATTGAAAATAAGGAAAAAGCCGAAGCAAGGCTGAAGAAAAAGTAAGAACACTCAGTGCAGTTTTCTCCAACAGGATATTTGCCAATAGCAATTACATACCTGTTCCATGATCGTTTTAAAGGGCTGCCATTTTACAGAGCCATCCCGATTATTTCCTTTCAGTCATGGGTCGTGGCAGAAATAACTTTCCTGAAGTAATTCCTGTTTTCGGCTCTGATTTTCAACAGCAATATGCCGGTAGATTTACCGGTAAAAGAAATATCTACTGGCTCCTGAGTCACCTGGTTGTATGTATATATTGCAATAGATTTCCCTGTATAATCGAGTAATTCAACCGATTCAACCGGTTTTTCAGCCGACAGACGGAAGCTTCCCGAAAAAGGATTAGGGTATATTTCGATGGCAATATCGGGATATTCGGTTATGCCTATGTCGTTAATTACTTCAATGGTAAGCGAATCGGCTCCTGAGCAACTGTTGTCGCTTACTTCGCACCAGATGCTATGAAATCCGGTTGTAAATTCTGATCCTATGAGCTCAACCTGAAATGTGGTGTCACCTGTCGACCACAGATAGCTTTTAAAGCCTGTAGGAGCTTCCAGCGTAAGAGTTTGGCTCTGTTTTAAAATGGTATCCGTGCCCAGGCTGATTTCGGGTTTCAGCAATACCACTACCGAAATGGAATCTTCGAGCACACAGCATTCCACGTTCCATACAGTAAGCGAATATATCCCGCTTTTGATTACCTCAAAATCTCTGTTTGTTGAAATGCCATTGTTCCAGTTATAATAATTCCAGCCTGCAGGACCTTTCAGCATTATTGATCCACAAACTGTTATATCCGGCCCCAGTTCCAATGCCTTCACGCCCCTGTCGTAATATGCAACAAAAAAGTCGGATGTGCTGTTGCCGACGGGATAATGCGACTGCAGGGTATCGCTTCCATAATAGGCACTTCCCTGAAACGAACCCGAAAGAATAATGTTTTCGCAATTATCGAAAGCGATACCCGAAGTGTGCGAATCGTCGCTGGTATTGGTTTTCAGATAACCGGTCCGGTTTCCTTGTGAAGTGTAGCTGATTATAATATTATCGTAGGTGCCGTTGTTTTGATAAAAAGCGGTGTCGCTCAGTATCAGGTAATATCCGAAATCGGCGGCAACATACAGAGTGTCGTTCATCAGATCCATATTGGCATCGGAAAAGCCCGGCGGATTATCCAGACCTGCCAGTGTTTCGTACCAGGAAAGATTGCGTTGCGAATCCAGTTTGCCGATTACCCAGGTATTGGCATAATTGAAAATTATGGGTTCATTGGCTATGGTGAGTCCCGCATAGGCAGCCATATAGAAATACAATTCGTCGCCAGTACCGCCTTTGGTAATATTCACATAGCTTTTGTTGCTGGTAACCACTTTTGAGGTCCCTACCAGCGAATCAACGCTGTTGTAATGAAGAATATACTGTTCCGATTCGTTTACCTGTTCGGGAATATATATGGGTTTGTTGTTGGCAAAAACCGTATCTAAAACAATTCCAATCAGATACCGATCGTTGTTTTCGGCAATAATTTCGCGTTCGATCCAGAAATTGTTTCCCTTCAATACTTCGTACGATTCAATCTGTCCGTCGAGATCAAGATTAAAAAACACAGAATAGGAAGCATTGATCTGAGGGAAATAGAGTGTATCCTGGCCGAAGCAATACAAAGTAACAGGATTGGACGAACTCCAGGCATGCGGGTTAACTGAATAATAAATGTGATTATTCCGGATGGTCATATTCTGAAAATACATATAATGTGGGCAGCCAATAACTTTCGCCCATTTCATATCGAAGTTGCGGTCGAATTTTACAAGGTAGGCCTCGGGTCCTTCATAGGCTGGCACCAGCAGGTGGTTGATAACCGTATCGCCAATAAATATGCGCACTGCAAATGCCCCAGCCAGATATACGTTGCCAGCTGTATCGGCTGACATTTTAAGTGGACGTACTGAGCCCATCATAACCGGAGGGCAATAGAGATCGATCTGGTTCAGCAGGTTTCCATGACTATCAAGCTTCAGTAGCAGACAATTGTATTGATCGGGCCATTGGTAGTGATAATACGATTGTGTTCCCATGGAAATACTATCAGTATAATACACCGCAACGTATGAGTTGTTATACTTATCAGTTGCCAGCACTTCGGTACGGTGGCTGGTTCCATATCCGTTTACGCCCCATTTCCATTCCTGTGCATTGCTGTTGAAACAGATCAGAAAGCTGAATAATATAATAGCATGGATTGTAATAGTTTGATAGAATTTCATACGAACTGAATTAGTATTTTATAATTTTTTTGGTGTAAATCCTGCCTTTTGAATGTACGTTTACAATATATAATCCTCCAGGGAGTATATCTGCGGCAATAGTATATTCACTTTGAGATACCGGGAAATCGCGACGAAACATGCAGGCTCCGTGAATGTTATACACCGAAACCGACGAAACAGGCAGGGTACTCCTGATTTGTATTTTGTCAGTAAATGGATTTGGGCTTACGGAAATTTCAGACTCCTGACGGGGATCCGGCTCCCGTTCAGTTATAATTCCATAGGAGTTAGCTTTCATTACAAGTACATCGCTGCCTCCGTAGCCGCCGGATGAACCGGAAGAACCGGTAATTATATAGCCACCATCGGCAGCAGGAATTACCTGATTCAGATTGGAGCCCTCAAACGCTGAAACCATGTTTACTGACCAGGTGATGTCGCCTTCCGGATTAACCTGAGCAATTGTGGTTGTATCACTGAAAGTGCTTGCCAGCAAAAGGTTACCCGAATCGGTTATAAATAAGGAACCAAACGGGTTATTCTGATCGTAATATTTTACCCAGCTTACATTGCCTGACTCATCCGTTTTCATAAGGAAAGGATAAAGGGGCGAGAAAAAATAATCATCCCAGCAGTCGTAGCCTGTGATATAAAAGCTGCCGTCAGCATCCTGCTGAATATCGCTGAAATACCGCCTGTAACAAGTCGGGCTTTCGTATTGCTTCACCCAGGTGGCAATGCCGCTCGAATCGGTTTTAATAAGAAGACCATTGTACAATTCGGTTTCGCCGATCCGGGCATAACCGCTTACGATATAGCCGTTATCAATTGTATTCCTTATTCTGTCACCCGAATACCCTATCAAATATGATCCTCCGTATGATCTGCGCCAGACTTCGCCACCGGAATTATCCGTTTTGATCAGGAAAACCGACTGAAAGGAAGCGCCGTGTGAGCCGCAGATAACAATGCCTGTATCGGTGGCGCTGCATACCGAACTAAAATAGGCCCCATCAGTATATTCAAAGGTTTTCGACCATATTTCGTTCCCGGTTTCGCTGTATTTCTGCAGTTGTACCGTGGAAGTGGTGCCATAAAAGTTGTTTCCCAGCAGGCAGGTTTGGTCGGTATGCTCATAAACCATTACATTGGCATCGTAGATAAAGGGATGCTGATAGGTGCGTGTCCACAAGGTATCGCCATATTCGCTGATACGCACCAGGTAAATTTCCGGATCGCCGTAATAATAATTCATGGTAGTACCGGTTACCAGATAGCCTCCCGAACTGCATCGGGTAATGGAAATTCCTGCATCGTTATCCATTGTGCCGTATATGCGGTTGAATGTTGGCTGTGAAATTACATTTCCTGCAGAAAACCATATTAGCAGCAATAACAGCATGTGATGCAGACGGATGCAACCGGAGAAAGCAATACGAAAACAGATCATATGAAAAAATATTTGATTCATTAAAAGTACAGATTTTATTATAATAGAGGTCAGGCTGACAAATATATTTATTTCTGTTTGCAAAGTGTGACATGATTTTGCAGATTTTTGTACAAATGTTTTTCTGAATACAATTTCAGAAGGTTGCCATCGTTTAAAATGCATATTCCCGGTATGTGTTTATGCTTCTATTTTCCCGTTTTTCTATCAGGTTTTACCACTCTTCATTAACACTTTACAAACGCATTTTACCACGATTATTCAAACAAGAAATTAAGCTTTTAAATCTTAACCCTAATTTAAAATGAGAAAGATCCGAACTATTTTCCTTGCAATCCTTATCCTTTTTGCGATATCCACTGTGCATTCACAAATCATGTATGTTTCGGGCCCAGTCATCTATAACACAAGCTGGAGTGGTGATACCGTGAAAATCATGGGCGACGTTACGGTGGGGCCGGGTGTTGTTCTAACAATCTACCCCGGTACCTATGTTGAAGCCCAGGGATATTACAAAATAGACGTTTCTGGTTCAATCCGTGCAATTGGCACTGCTGAGGATACTATCGTCTTTACGGTTCGTGATACCAGTGGTTTCTGGCATGACGAACATTCTGTTTCTGGAGGCTGGGCCGGATTTAATTTTAGCAACAGCATTTTGTCCCCCGACACTTCAATTTTCGAATTCTGCAAAATTCAATATGGTAAGAAATATGACAATAGCGGTGCTGACATTGAGGGCGGCGTTATTAAGGTTACCAATTACGGAAACCTTGTAATAAAAAACTCCTTTTTACTCAATAACATGGTAATTAATCACGAATACGCTGGTCCTGTATCAAGAGGGGGTGCAGTATTTTGTGATGGGATAAATTCGGTATTAATCACCCGGAATAAATTTTACAGAAACAGGTCATTTGATAGAGGAGGGGCGATTTTCATAGGCGAAGATAATTCTGCTGAAATTACAGGAAATACGTTTATTTCGAATAAAGCCTGGAATTTCAGATACATATCAGGATTACATGTTTCATGGGGAGTAGGAGCTGCCATCGAAACCTATCACACAGTAGGAGCCGGTCCGAACATTTCGGGTAACTATTGTTTCAACAATTACACGGTTGAGGGGATAATTAGTTCGATTAATCTGGGCGGGATTATATCGAATAATCTGATATGCAATAATTTCGGTGCAGGAATTTCTGCCACATACTATTTTTCGATGGTTCGGATTTTTAATAACACAATCGTAAATAACGAGTCCATAATAGGGGGAATTTATTATTATTGTTTCCCAAGGATTTATAATAATATAGTCTGGGGCAACCTAAGTTTTCCTGGACAAATATCAGACCAGATTCAAAGGATAGAAAACATCTATGCTGTGCGCTTTAATAACTGCCTGCAATATGGTGACGGTGGCACAAATTCAACCTATAAATATCCTGAATTTACAAATCCGTCGCAGGGTTTAGGCATAGAGTTCAATGGTGCTGAAGCTGACTGGTCGTTAAAAGATTGGTCGCCTTGTGTAAACAGTGGGACTGCCGATACAACAGGTTTGTTTATACCGGAATTTGATGTTAATGGAAACCCCAGAATTTTTGGTGTCCGCATCGAAATGGGATGTTACGAAAACCAGTCGGTACTTACCGGATTAAATGCAGAGTCAGTATCGGAGAAAAGGACCGTAGTATATCCAAATCCGGGAACCACTCAACTGAATGTTGCAAGCCAGGAAGACCAGGCTGTGTTCGAATTGATCGCCATCACCGGGCATGTTGTTGCACGGCAGCCAATTGGTAGCGGGATCAACACATTGAATACAGAATCCCTCGAATCTGGTATTTACCTCTACCGGGTCGTGAACCAACAGAACCTAATATTGGATGGTGGGAAATGGATTAAAAATTAACTTACCAGGGGGAATCCTTCACCCGCTAAAATCAGATAAATACAAGAGAAAAGTTCACTGACATCACTTTCTGTATTTTTACTTTCAGCTATTAAAATAATCTCCGAACTTTCAAAAATCAAGATTATTGAAAAGATATTTTCGGAAGTTGTTGATATTTTGGAAACAGATGCAAAGACTGGGAGAAAGAAGATGAGAATAAATTAGTGAAGGAACATTAAACTCTAACTCTTCCTAAAATTACGTATTATTTTTGAAAAAAGTCTGCCAATATTCACATTGACAGATTTTTTGTATTATATTTGTAGTACGTAAACACGTATTATATGAAAGCAAAACCATCATCCAACCATCCATCATGGGCTCTGGCTCATAAAAGGCCGGGGACAGAACTCAGATTAATCCGGGGCAATTACTATTTGTACGAATACAAAACCGTTTATGATAAAGCCAAAAAGCGAGCCCGAAAAATCTCGGGATACATCTTGGGGTCAATTACTGAAAAAGAAGGCTTCATTCCCTCTGCCAAAAGGAATCTGGAGAAAGCAATAGTGCCAGACATTTCAGGCATTCAATGCAAGGAGTTTGGCGTATCCAAACTGATACTGGATC
>Ga0208789_1001792_pt1 | contig 10952 bp, 5 predicted proteins | sample Methanotroph_Enr_FD_187368 | JGI IMG/M metagenome (GOLD analysis project Ga0208789, IMG submission 187368) | Enriched soil microbial communities from Old Woman Creek wetland in Ohio, USA - Methanotroph_Enrichment_5 (SPAdes) (version 2) | ecosystem: Environmental > Terrestrial > Soil > Wetlands...
CTGCCAACTTGCGCTCGGTAATGTCTCTGGCGATGGCTATTAATACATCTTTGCCAAAATATTTACCTCTATTCACAATTACTTCTTTGGGGAAAATTTCTCCGTTCTTGCGTACTGCCCAGAAGTCGAAATGGATAGGAATACCGGTTTCTGATACCGTTTGCATCATTCTTTGGATTTTATCAAGATCATTGCGGCCAGTGGCGGCAATGCTTGAGGGTGTCTGTCCAATAAGCTCTTGTTTAGTATATTGGTACATTTTTTCAGCACCTTTATTTACATCAATGAAAGTCCCCGTTTCATCCAGCACATAAATAGCTTCTGAAACTGAATTAAAAATATCAAAATAACTTTGTTCTGCTAATTGTAAAGCTTCTTCTGCTAGTTTCCGCTCAGTGATGTCAGTAATGATTTCAATGACATTGACAACATTATTATTTTTATCTTTGAAAGCTGATAATGACACATCACCCCAAAAGATTGAATTGTCTTTTCTTACATAGCGTTTTTCAAGTTGGCATTTATCTATTTTACCTTCAACAATTTTACGAAACCAAATTTTGCTTTTTTCTATATCATCCGGATGCGTTACGCCAATATTAGTCAAGCTATTCATTTCTTCGTTATTATAGCCAAGCTTGTTTGTCCACCAATTATTAAAAAGAATAAACTTACCTTTATCATCGGTCATCAAAATCCCCGAATTGGCTATATTAAAAATAATTCGTAGTTTTTCCTCGCTCTCCCGCAGTGCCTCTTCTGCCAGTTTGTACTTAGTAATGTCGATCACAGTTATGAAGCATTGTTCTTCATTTTCGGAAACGATGCCGGTGAGGTGAACCGGTATTTGTAAATTGTCAACTGTTATTAAAGTTACTTCACAACTTTCTTTGGTAAGACTGCGAAATATTTTATCGATAAAAAGATTGAATATTGGTTTAGTAAGATCAGAAACAAAAAAGCCAAAAGGATTGTTTATCAGACGGGAGCGTTCTTTACCAATCATCTTTGCTAAATTGAGATTTAGCTCCAGAATTTTACCGTCTTTGGAAAGTGTTATATAACCAGATGGTGCAAAATCGTATAATTCAGTATATTTTTCGGTGGCAATTTCTGCCAGTTCTTTGGCCTTTAGGAGTTCCTCATTCTGCATTTCCAGCTCAATCTGATGTACTTCCAACTCGTGAAGAAGATTCCGTATTTCGACTTCAGAAAAAGGCAAAGATGTTTTTGACTGTCTCTTTTTGAAAAAGGCTTCTGCTTTTTGCCGAAGGATTTTGGCTTCTGATAAATTATCAATATTTTTCATAATTACTTCCCGTTTCGAATTAGGTCACTTTTTTCTTATTGAGTTTAAGATGTTATAGGCTTTCATTTTCTTAATGAAATACTTATTCTGTTTGCTTGCGGTTGGAGATGTCAACTACAGTTAAAAAGCATTGTTCCCCATTTTCAGCGGCGATGCCGGTAAAGTGGATCAACATTGGTAAATTACCATTAGGTATCAGATTCACTTCACAGGTTTCTCTGTTTTTGCTGTTAAATATTTTTTCGATAAAGATATTGTAGATTGGCCTGGTAGCATCGGAAACAAAAAAACCAAATTGGTTATCTATTAAACGGGAGCGATCTTTGCCCATCATCTTTGCTCCGCTGAGATTTAATTCGATAATTGCTCCAGATTTAGAAAGTGTAAAATAACCAAATGGTGCAAAATCATATAATTCAGTATATTTTTCGGCAGCAATTTCTGCCTGCTCTTTTGCCAGCATGAGTTCCTCATTCTGCATTTCCAATTCAATATGGTGTACCTCAAGTTCGTGAATGAGTTTCAGTATTTCAACTTCAACTTCAGAAAGATGTGAAGTTGATTTTGAAGGTCTCTTTTTGAGCAAATCTTCTGCCTTTTGGCGAAGAATTGTGGCTTCGGATGGTCTAGCTGTATTTTTCATAATTGCCCCTCTGTTTTGAATTATGTTACATTTTTATTATTAGGATATAATGTGTTATAGGCTTTTCTTAAGTATCACTTATGCTCGCTTACGGCCAATAATTTCACGAATAAAGCATTGAATGACTTTATGGTTATCGACTGTGTACATATTGCTGATGAACTCCACATTTATCTTTTTTCCATCGGCCGTTTGAAGCGGTAAATCTTCATAACGGACAAATTCTTTCTTCTGTAATTCTGAAAATTTTTCTTTGTTGGCGACTATATCTTTGAGGAATCCAATTTCCCAGATTGTTTTTTCAACGAACTCTTCTTTTGAGTAGCCCAATTCTTCAATCAAATATGGATTTACATCTGTAATCTTTCCGGTTTCGGCATCGAGTATAAGAATTCCGTCTTTTGCTGATTCAAAGAGACGACGATAACGGGTTTCTTTACTTATCTGGAGTGACTCATTTGCTTCTTTCAGTTCTATTTCCAATTTTTTGGATTTGGTAATATCGGTAAATGTCATCACCAATCCGTCAATATGATCGTCTAAAGTACGATACGGCATAATCCTGACATTGAACCATCTTCCGTCATTAGTTTTCGTTTCTGTTTCTACAGAAGAAAGGGCTTTGATTACCTGATGGGCATGAATCCCCATTTCGGGGTACTGCAAATCTGTAACCAAATCTGTAAAAGGCCTGCCGATATCGGTGTTGCGCAGTTTAAATATATTGGTTATCGGGTCGGTAAAGCTGCGGATATTCAACTCCTTGTCGAGAAAAAGTGTGGCGATTTTGGTACTGTTGAGCAGGTTTTTCATGTCGTTGTTTGCCCGCACAAAATCAACTAACTTGCTTTGTAGTTCTATATTCACCGTTTGTAACTCTTCATTCAGGCTCTGCATCTCTTCCTTGGAGGTGGTGAGTTCCTCATTTGTCGATTGTAGTTCTTCGTTAGTCGATTGTAGTTCCTCATTAGTCGATTTCAGTTCTTCCTGTGATGTTTGCATTTCTTCTCGGGTGCTTTGTAATTCGTCAAAACATTTTTTAAGTTCATTTTCCATTTCTTTCAAATGACCTGTTGAACTTCGTTTTCCTGTTTTAGCATCCGCTATATCCTGTTTGTCCGTAGCAGGCACATCGGTAAAAATTACCATTATCATCCCTTTGATTGGATCAGGGCTTTCAATACATTGAATGATAACATCCACATACTGGGTACCACCATTAGTTCCAATTTTAATATTATGAAGTTTTACCTCTTCATTGCTTTGAATTGCTTGTCGGAAAGCACCCGGTAACTCCTGGCGTAATCCTTCGCGAGCCATTGCATAAATGTTCCAGTTTGCTTTGCCGGCAACTGGTTCCAGGTATTTCCCGGTACGTCCGGTAATATAAATAATGTCGCCTTTGCGGTTTACCAACACACTGGCAGGGGCAAAGCGCTGAAGCAAAATCTGATCGGTTAGTGTCTGTATATTTTCAACCGCTGTCATTGGTGTTTCAATTTCTGCTGTCCCTCTTTTAGTTGAGGTGAAGGAACTCGGGAAATCAATAAGTCCAGCAGAAACCATTTTTGTCGTGCGTTTAAAAATTTTCAATCTGGCATCAATTGCTTCAAATCCATCACTGTTCGTACCCAAAGTTTCGGAAGTGCCAAGCAGCATAATCCCTCCTGGATTAAGACTGTAATTGAATAAAATCATCAACTTTCTCTGTAATTCGGGTTCCATATAAATCAACATATTGCGGCAGGTCAGGATGTCGAGTTTGGTAAAAGGAGGATCTTTAATTACATTTTGTGGAGCAAATACGACCATTTCGCGAATGTCGGCATTCACGCGGTAGCCGTCATCCTGAATGGTGAAAAACTTTGCGAGACGTTCTGGCGATACATCGGCAACAATATTTAAGGAGAAAATACCTTTGCGTGCTTTCTCAATGGCATCAATATCGAGATCGGTCGCGAATATCTGTAAACTTAGGTTTTTGCGTTTTTTAACTTTTTCCAATACTTCCTTAAAAACAATAGCTAATGAATAAGCCTCTTCTCCTGTAGAGCAGCCCGTCACCCAAGCTCTCATAATATATCCGTCGGGTAATTTTTCCATTAGCTCAGGCAGCACTTTTTCTTTGAGTTTTTCCCATACGGCGGTATCGCGGAAAAAGCTGGTAACACCAATGAGTAATTCTTTGAAAAGTATTTCTACTTCTTTAGGGTTTTCCTGCAAAAAGCGGACGTAATTCTGGATTTTATCTATCTGGTGGACGCCCTTGCGCCTTTCGATACGGCGAAGAATGGTGTTTTTCTTATATAAAGAGAAATCATGACCTGATTGTTCGCGGAGCAAGATGATAATTTTTTCGAGGCTGCTTTTGTTTTTGGTATCTATTTCGGCATCTTTACTAACTATCGGAATAAATTTGAGAATAGCCATCAGTTTTGCGGGCAAATCCTCTACGGATGCAACGACATCAGGGATTACAGCTTCGATAGCGCTACGGGGCATTCCATTAAATTTTGCAGTACCGGGATCCTGGACTAAAACGATACCGTTGTTTTCTTTAATGTCTTTCAGTCCCAAACTGCCATCGCTGCCCATACCCGAAAGGATAATGCCAATACTTTTTTCCTGTCTGTCTTTGGCCAATGAACGGAAGAAGGTATCGATTGGTAAACGTAAACCATGCGATTTTACCGGAGCGAACAAATGTAAAGCGCCATGCAGCATCGATAAGCTTTTGTTGGGAGGTATTACATATATGCAGTTGGGTTTTACTTTAAGCCGGTCTGTTGCCTGAAATACTTTCATCGTTGTATTTCGTTGCAATAGCTCGGCCATCATGCTAACGTGTGTTGTGTCAAGGTGCTGAATAACTACAAATGCCATCCCGTTGTCCTTAGGCATATTGTTGAAAAATAGTTCCAATGCTTCCAATCCGCCAGCAGATGCACCAATGCCCACAATAGGAAAGTCATTGCTATCGGCTGAGTAGGATGTTTTATTTTTGGGTATTTTTGAAACCTTATTTTCTACGGGATTTGTTTGATCAGTTGTTTTATTAGTTTTCATATTTGAATGAAGATTCTTTTAATTCTGTTTGTTGTAATTACTTAATTTGGATTTATCATTTTTAGCATTGGCTATAATACTCAAATTTACGAAATTTCTCTAATTTTTTCTCTCTCTTTTTTGTAAAACTCGACATGAAGTATTTATAATAAATACCTTTATTGTGTTTCCTATAAATTTCTGCTAAAAATAAAGTGTATAAAAAAATTAATCAGTTGGTTGTAATTAATTTTTTCTTAAAAGTGAGTTCGATATTGGTCAAAATACTAAAAATTAGTGCCTTGAAGTCGCCAAACCATCAATATCCATATCAAATATACTAAAAAATATTTTAGAATATTAGAAGTATTAAGTTCTTTAGCGATTATTCCAAAAACATACATTTACGCTGGAAGAATACGTAAAATTACTGATGTATAGGCTGTTGTATTGTGTTTAACAGTTGAATGTATTTTTCGAAAATGAAAATTATTTTTTTAATTGCTTAAATCGATTAACAAATCCCTAATCTTATAAGGTAAAACCATTGCGACAATAGCTGAAGCGGAAGATCATTAAATTTTTCTGAACAAATCAGAGGAATTTCATATTCAGAATCTAAAACTATTTTATAGCATATAGTATGTATGCCTTTATAAATTTATAAAAAAGCCAGAATTATGCAGCAAAAAATACTTTTTAGAATTGAAAGCAAGGAAAGAAATTAAATAAACGGTTGTAAATGAAAAATGAAGCTTTAGCTGTTTTTTAGTTTATATTTTTTCAAAGATAAAAGAGCCCGCTCCCGTATTTTTTTTTGGAAGTAACCAGTCCAGCCAAATAGAAAACCTGGAATTCCCAATGCTTGTTTTGACCATTTCCAGATATCAAAGCTATCGGTATGTTTTATGATTAAACCGTCTTTAAAGTGAAATTCGGATTTAATTACATTTACGACTTTTCTATTGGTCTTACTGAAATTATAAGTTGCAATCCATCGGGCAGAACCCAAATACTGATCTGCTTTTACATCATAAAAATCAATTTTTAAATTCCCTTTACTTCTTTCCAGCAGCATTTTCCACATTTGGCAAACGTCAGCACCTAATAATAACCCAAATGCCGGATCACGAAATTTAATTTCGGGATGATAGCATTCGCACATTTTCGCAGCATTAGAATTGTTAAGTGCTGTGTAAAATTTAATGAGAGTGTTTTCGTTTTGGGTCATTTTAAATTCATTTGAAAGTAAAGCATTTTTTTATTAGTCAAATATATCATAAATAACTTTATGTAAGAAAATATAAGAGATTTATATTAATGTTTTTCTTTTAGTAGTTTAGAGTGAATTGATTAAGAAAATTGTGTTGACTTTATTTGTAAGTGAATGATTTATCCGAAATGAAGCTAAATCAGACTTACCAGTAATAAAATGAGATGTATAGGAAAAAGATTTACACCTGGTTTAATAAAAGCGCAGTTAATATTAGAAGATATGTCAGCCGTAAAGTCACAATACTTCATCATTCAAAAGCAATTAATGCAAGAAATTTTATTTATAAAACACAAAGGGATCACGCTCAGCGTGATCCCTTTGATAAATCATTTTTAAAGATGCTTATTTTATTATGGTTTTGTAATAGTGTTTGTATCAGTCATTACAATTGCACCATTTCTTGCAAGCATTCTACCGGTTGCAGTTGAATGAGAACCCATTGTTATAGATTTTAAAGCTAATATGTTACCATTAAATTTGGTATAGTTTCCGATAGTCGCAGAACTACCCGTTTGCCAATACACATTTTTAGCTAATGCACCTCCTTTAAGGATTACATTTCCACCAGCTCCGCCCACAGTTGTGAAAGCAGATGCTATTTGGAAAATCCAAACGTCAGTTGCGCTACCTGAAAGGGTTAAATCACCACTTTGCACTAAAAGTGTAGAAGTTGATTTGTAAATACCGGCAACAAGTGTTTTTCCTCCTTGGTCACCTGCTATTGTAATAGGGGCAGAATAAGAAGCTCCTTCTACAAATAGATAAGCGTTTGTCAAGTCTAATTTTGCCTGTGTTAACATGGCAGCAGTTCCTGCTGGTGCAATATCATCAGAAGCATACATGGCTCCGTTTACAATTTTTGCAGGAGGGAATCCTGTAATTGAAGAACGAACACCCGGGCTAATTCCAACATCCATACCGTCGATTACACTGAATCCTGCATTGTTGCTGACTCCGACACCTGCTAAGATTCCGAATCTGGCTGCAAATCCAAGATTAACAATTGAACCTACTACAGGCACATTAGTATTGAATGACCACACATAGTTATTAGGTAATGTAACGCCTGCAGCATTTTTAACCGCATTTGTAATTGTAGCTGTATAAGTAGTATTTGTTAAAAGAGGACTGTTTGGAGTGAAATATGCAATATCTCCAGCAAGATTATGGGTCACTGTTCCTAAAACTGTTGATGTACCCGCTTTTAAGGTAAAGTTTGTGGCATTAAGTGTCAACAAATCCATCGGCATATCAAAAGTTACACGAACTACTTTATTAGTGGCAACACCAATAGCATTGTTGATAGGGTCAGTAGAAAGTACTTTAGGACCTGCAACGTTTCCGGTAGTAAATGTCCAAACATAAGGAGCTACAATTGTTGTTCCTTGTATGTTTTTAGCAGCAGTAGTAATGGTAGCTGTATAAACAGTATTCATTGTCAAAGGACTGTCAGGCGTAAAAGTTGCTGTTGTTCCATTATAGGAAACGGTTCCAGAAACTGGAGTTGTTCCTTTTTTAACTGTAAATGACGTTGTATTAATAGTTGACTCATTCATTGCCATATTAAAGTCGGCAGAAATGATCTTATTTAGGAATACTGCTGTAGCGTTTTTTGCCGGATCAGTAGAAATTACCATTGGAGTAACAGAACTACCGGTACTAAACGTCCAAACATAATCCTGTTGCAAAGGGTTACCGTCTAAGCCTTTAATGGAAGTAGTAAGTTTTGCTGTATAAGTAGCGTTATTTTTAAGCGCTACAGAAGGTGTGAATGTGGCGGTTTTACCAGAATATGTAACTGTTCCTGCAACCGGAGTTGTTCCTTGCAGTACAATAAAAGAGAGTTGGTTTACTGTTGATGGATTAACATCCACATTGAAGGTAACATCGATTACCTGGTCCAGAGGCGCATTGATCGCACCATCAGCAGGACTAGTCATTGTTGCAGTTGGATATATACCGGTATTGTCCATGTAATTATCATCTGCACATCCAGACATTAATGCAATAAACGCTATTGCGATTATTGAAAGTAGATTTTTTGCTTTCATTTTTTTGATTTAAGGGTTTAATAATTTTATTGTACAAAGGTTGGTTTGTTATTGAATGAAACTGTTATACAATTGTAGAAAATTGTTGCATCATTCACACATTATTTAAATAAAATATATTTTATGGGGCTGATTATCAGTTAATAATGCTAATTCAATAAAATTTGGTTTTTTTTTGTTTTTTAATTGTAAGGAAAAGTCTTTTTAATTCCTAATTAAACGGAATTAGCATAAACAGGGACATAAAAAAAGGACAGGAATTTGAGTTCCTGTCCTTTTTGGAATTTAAAAATGCATATTTATCAAGCCAAAAAAGATAACTTTTTATTTAGCGCTGAAAGTATCAATTATAAATGTACGGTCATAAAAACGTTCTTTAGTGTATTTGTTTTCAAAGGGAGGTACTTCCTGTAAGTCAAAGAAGTCATCAAATTTATCTTTAAGTCCTTGTCCCACTATTTTGCTTTTTGACAAATTGCTTTTTTTGAAATGTTTAAAAGATATTTTTAGACACTTTTTCCTTGAATAAGTCTTAATAATATTGCGATAATTGCAATAACAAGCAGTATGTGAATGATTCCTCCTGCGCTATATGCAAAGAATCCGATTGCCCAAATGATGACTAAAATTACTGCGATGGTGTAAAGAAGGTTGCTCATGATATTTATTTTTTAGTGATTAATTTATTCGATGATGTATTTAAATTTTCAATGATAATATATGATGATTTAGGTTAAGTTGTCTTTTATTTCTCAACTTCAATCAATACGTGATTGGAACGGAAATTATTATACGATAAAGTTACGAACTAATATTATATAATGAATTCAATTTATCTAATAAAACAGTTTGAAATAGCTGATTATTAATATATTAAAATATTTTTTACTTCGGTCTCAGTGTGATTTTAAAAAATTTATTCTTTATCAAACTTAAACAATCCATGATTTTTAGCAACCATTTATTTCTATGGAATTGGCTTCAATAGCAGCATAAAAAAAAAGGACAGGAATTTGAGTTCCTGTCCTTTTTGCAATTCAAAAATGCGTACTTATCCAGTTAATGGATCACTTTTTATTTCGCTGCGAAAATATCAATGATAACAGTACGGTTATAAAAACGTTCCTCAGGGAATTTGTTTTCAAAAGGAGAAAATTTAGGATCTTCACCGTAACCATTAATTTCAAATTTAACATCGCTTCTTCCAGATTTTGACAATGCGCTTTCAAGAATATTTTTCACTTCGTTTGCACGTGCCAATGATAATCTTTGGTTGTAGTTGTCTTCTCCAATAATATCGGTGTGACCATGAATAATAACCGTTGCGTTTGCCGGTATTTTTGGTGTAACCACATTAGTCAGGTAATTTTCATATAAAGTGATTGCTTTTGATTCATTGAATTCAAAAATAACACTGTATCTGATCCCTTCGTCGATTTTGGCTGGTGCCCAAAGCACTAAGTGAGCATTCGTTTCTTTGCTGATCACTTTACCATTTTTGGTTTGACCAATCATGGTTATTTTGTAATCTCCTTCAGGACGATCTCCTAAAATGGATTTGCTTGAGATACTCGCACTTTCTCCGGTATATGGTCCAAAAGATTGTATTTTTCCATTTTCATCCATCACTTGTACAGACCATGTTGTGAAAGCTACATTAGCACCTTTTGCATCAAAAACCACATAACTTTCAGCCGGGGCTTCTTGTACAGCGATAGCATCTGCTGATGTTGAAGGACCGCTTTGGAATTCTGCCAATAACACTGGAGAGCTACTTTCGATAGAAACTCTTCGGTCTCCTTCACGTAGAAGATCAAGTTCCAGCGTACCACCTATTCTTTCTGACGGAATATTTGGTTTAGCCTGTCCTTTGGTTTTAATTCTTGAAGGATTAATTGCAAATGTACTTACCAAGTATAATTTTACTGATTCAGCCATTGCTTTACCTTCTTTTGCTTCGCCATTAGATGATCCAACCAATGTAATGGTTGTTGAAGGATTTTTTATCATTCGGTCACCAAGAATGTTAAGAACATTATAATACACTGTCATTTGACGTTCAGAACGACCTTCAGCGTTTAATGGTGTCACCATTTGCAGTTGATTTTCTCCAAAGCCTTTAACTTCTTCTTTTTTAAGCAATATGTAACGACTTGGTATTTCTGATGATCCAGCATCAAAGAAAACATAATTACGTAGAGGGAAGATTTCTCTTACTCTGCGTTGTTCCGGAGCATTTGTTGGAGCATTAACAGAAAACTGAACATCAGCATCCGCTAAAATTACTTCAGATGGTTCTTGTATTAATTTACCCTGACCAAATTTCAGTGCCACACCTGCTCTAACAGTTGTAATATTCAATGTTTCTACCGAACGTGGATTTTGACCGAAGTAAGGGTGAAAAGCTACGAAAGGAGACAATACAAATTGTGTTTTATTAGTGTCTGAAGAAAGCGGAATATCATATCCTGCACCAATTTGCATAGAAAAGATTGTTTTTTCCACATCACTCAAATCTCCTTTTACATCAGGAGTTGGAGCTTGATTAGGATAAGCCGGGTTGATTCCTAGTTTGTATGTGAATGATTTGTCCATATTGAAAGCTAAACGTGGCCCACCATATAAATA
>Ga0208789_1001796_pt1 | contig 10929 bp, 12 predicted proteins | sample Methanotroph_Enr_FD_187368 | JGI IMG/M metagenome (GOLD analysis project Ga0208789, IMG submission 187368) | Enriched soil microbial communities from Old Woman Creek wetland in Ohio, USA - Methanotroph_Enrichment_5 (SPAdes) (version 2) | ecosystem: Environmental > Terrestrial > Soil > Wetlands...
TCGCTGGCGGTGGAGGTGAGGGGAGCGGTCGACCGCGAGCACCTTTTGAGTTCGCTGGAGAAGTTCGGCTGGGAGGATCCTACCTTCAAAGTGCACGAGGACTCGGAGACGGGCCAGACCATCCTGACCGGTATGGGGGAACTGCACCTGGAGATCGTCCTGGACCGGTTGCGCCGCGAGTACGGGGTGCAGGTGCAGACGGGGCGGCCGCGTGTGGTCTACCGCGAGACCGTGCGGCGGCAAGTGGAGCGTCGGGAGGTGTTCCAGCGCGAGGCGAGCGACCGGCGTCCGGAGCTGGCCGAGGTGGTGCTGCGTATCACGCCCCAGCCACGCGGAAAGGGGGTGCGCATCGCGGTCCCTGCGGCAACCGCACCGCTCACGCCGGAACTTATGGCCACGGTGCGGAAAAGCGTGCAGCAGGCGTGCGACGCAGGATGCCTGACCGGGTATCCGCTCACCGACCTGAAAGTGGAGGTGCTGGAGATTCCACTGGAGTACGGCGTCCCCAGCGAGCCGGCGCTCTGGTCTGCGACGCAACGCGGCGTTATTCTGGCTGCCCGCGAGGCCGGTCCACTGCTTTTGGAGCCGATCATGTCGCTGGAACTGGAACTTCCCACCGAGAACCTGGGGAAGGTGCTCGGCTCGCTGCAGCAAAAGCGCGGGCGGGTGGAGGGAATGGAAGAACGGGGGGCTACCCAGGTGGTACGGGCGACGGTGCCGCTCGCGGAGATGTTCGGCTACATGACCGAGCTGCGCAGCGTCACCAAGGGACGGGGGAGTTACACCATGGAATTCAAGGGTTTCGAGGAGGCGCCTGCCGAGGTCCAGGAGCGCAATGGCCTGCCGAAGGGGTGACTGGCACCTATTTCTGCCTTGGTGTCTGTCGCCGACGTACCAGCGGAAGGACGACCCCGAGTCGGGGATATGCATTCTCACGGAAAAAATATTTAATTATTGGGAAAATGCTGTGGACTAATAAGTTGCGCTGACGTGTTGAAGACCATATAGCTGAAATTTGATAGGTAATTTATTAAATCCGATCTCGACTCCCATTATTTATTTGGTGATAATTGTGTTGATATAGCATCACAAAGAAAATACAATATCAATATACCGAGTAGGCCATAAGCATCGGGAGGTGCTAATAATGAGAGAAAGCACGAAAGACCGGGTCGAAGGTAAATTTCACGAAGTGAAAGGCAAAGTAAAAGAATCCACTGGAAAGGCTGTACATAACCCGAAAGTGGCTATTGAAGGACAGAGCGAAAAGATTTCTGGTAAAATCCAGAAAAAAGTAGGAGAGACCGAAAAGGTTCTGGAAAAATAACTGATACCTGGCCGGTATTCAGCGATACACGAAAAAAGCCGCTTCCCAAAGAAGCGGCTTTTTTGTATCTGGTTCCCGCGCCGGAGGCGGGTCACGCGTCAGGTTACTTCTCCGGCACAATCTCCAACTGGTTGGTGACTTTGCCTTTCCGGCCACCTGCGCCGCCGCCTTTTCGACCGCCTTCTTTTCCTTCTCGCTACGCACCGGCCCTTTCAGAGTCACTGCGCCGTCGCGGGTGATGATCTTCACGTTGTGGGCATACTGTGAAAGGGATTTGTCCTTCACGATGGCCTTTCGGATCTGTTGGGAAAGCTTTCGGTCCGCAGTGCTTTCCGACTGTTGGTCAGCCGTCATCTCTTTGCTGTGCTGTTTGTTCGTCTCGGTGTTGTCGGCGGCGCTCGTGCTGTCCTTGTCTTCCTTGCTTTGGGTGGCCGCGGGTGGGAGTGCTGAAGCCAACGGCTGCAACCAGGGGCAAACGCCATCAGTAGGTACCAGTTTCTCATTTGTTTTCTCCTCCTGCCTCGGCACTGCTGGAGCTCTTGCCGCTCAACGAGAAAGAGGAAAAGGTGGCCAGGCGTTTCGGCACCATCGGGAAACCTGCGGAGGCGGGGAGCATGGCGGCGCTGGAGCTAGAGGTGTCCGGGAACCCCGAGGCTGCCCGGACGCTGCACCAGGGGAGCGCGGGCCTGCTCTGGGATGGAGCGAAGGGGCTTTTGGCTGCGGGGATCGTGGTGAGCCTGCTGCCGGGGAGATCCCCGTGGAAACGGCGCCTGGGCGGCACCCTCACCACGGCCGGCGCGCTCTGCCTGCGCTTTGGATTGCTCGTGTCGGGAAAACAGGCGGTGCGCGACCCGCAGGCGGTGATCAGGGCACAGCGCAAGAACCGGTCCCGGCTATCCGAGTGAGCTAATGGCGTGCTCCGCAGGGCGAATAACCGATAGCGGCGGCCGGTGACTGCGGGTGAGGCGACGACAAGGAGGAAAATGGCGGGCTTTGGCGAAGGTTACAGTGAGTTGTAGAGCACCAGCGCGACGGTGACGCCGGTGGCCAGGAAGGCGAGCAGGGCCAGCAACCCGTCGTGAACGATGAGTGCCAGTGCGAAGGCGCTCAGGGCGATTCCGGCGCCGTGGGCCGAAAAGGGAACCAGTTCCATCACCGGCATGGCAAGGGCGATGACGATACAGACCGCGGCTATGCTGCGGATGCCGGGGCCGCTGAGCAACGGTGTCAGGCGCGGCCGCAGCCAGCGGTCGACGAAACGGGCCGACGGACGCAGGAACCGGAGCATCCTGTACACCTTGCTCCGCTCCACCGAACGTTTCAAGAGCCAGCGGGGCAGCCAAAAGTAGCTCTTGCCGAAGAGCAGTTGCGTGGCTATCAGCAGTACCAGCACCCCCATCGTCGTGGGCATGCCGGGGAAGCCGCTGAGCGGCGAGGTCATGATAAGACCGGCGACCAAAAGCAGCGGCCCGAACGACCTGCCTCCCACCGCCTCAACGATCAGCCCCAAGGAAATCTCTGCCTCCTCGTCCGCCGCCTTGTCGATCCGATCGAGCATCTGCTCAAGACTGGTAATCTCCTGGATCATCGGACTACCCTCCACGCCAGGAAGCTGAACCACACCGTCCACAGCACACGGTCCTACCGCCTCACCACGGTCTCCGGGGTCCTCGGGGTGGCATCCGTGCTCATCGTATTCCGTCACGCTACTGCCTCGCTCGGTTCTGCCTTCGAGCCGCCCGCCGTGATTCTCTCTTGCCTCAAAACGAACTCCTGGATGCTGGCAAAGGCTTCCCGCGGTTTTTCCTCCTGAGGGTTGTGCCCGCACTCCTCGATGATGACGAGCTGCGCTTCCGGGATCGCCCGTTCCAGCCGTTCCCCCTGCGACAGCGGCACGATCCGGTCGTGACGGCCCCACAAAAGCAGCATCGGCAATCTTATATCGCCGTAATTCGCGGAGATCGCATCGCCGTCCGGTGGGACCAGTTGCCGGCAGGTGGCGACCAGCGCGCGCCGGGCGCTCCGGTCCTGGTAGCAGGGGGCGTAGCGGGCGACGTGTTCCCGGTCCACCAGCCGCTGGTCGAAGTAGGCGGCTCTGAGCCCGATCCTGACCCAGGCCTCTGGCGAGTAGAGGTTGATGAAGAGCGGTCCGGCCAAGGGGTAGCGAAAGACTCTGGCGATGAGCGGGAGGCTCTGCAGGTATCCGGGGCCGGCCATCACAACGGCTGCTTTGACAAGCTGGTCCCGACCGATGCGCTGCGCTTCTATTGTGGCCGCCAGGACCACCGCACCACCGAGCGAGTGCCCCACCAAGGTCACTGCGGCAAGTCCCACGCACTCCAGGAAATCGAGGAGCCTGATGCTGTGGGCGCGGATCGAGTAATCGGCGTCTTTGGGCTTGGCGGACTCGCCGGAGCCGAGCAGGTCGAGCAGGTAGAGGGTATAGCGGTCCGGATCGAAAAGGGGGATCAGGTCGGTCCAGCACTGCGAGCGGGAGGCGAGTCCGTGGAGCAGGACGAGCTTGAGGGAGCCGCGCCCCTCGGTGCGGTAGCGCAGGATTTCCTCGTTGGCGAGCGTGCAGGCATGAATATTAGCGTTCATTTGGACAGTGTACCAGAAATGGCGCGGGTTTTGCTCGGACGGAAGAGGCGACCTTCTTCGGCTTGGCTCGGCCGATGAGCAACGCACAACCGTTAGTGGGCGGGGAAGGTGGTGGAGCCGACGAAACGATGGGAAGCTGGCAGGAGCGCTGAAACGAAGGCTTTAAGAATTGCCACCTCGATCTGGCTGGCATCTCTGTGCTGTCGGCTTCACCCACCCCCGGCCCCCCTTCCGTCAAGGGAGGGGGAGGTTTTTGTCAACCGCTGTAGAAAGGGCCTTTCGCGCTGCATAATCCCGAAACTCAGGAAAACACCCTCCCCCAGGCGGGGGAGGGCCGGAGTGAGGGGGAGGGTGCGGGCACTGACTATCTGGCATGTAGGAACTGACGATCTGGCCTGTGCCGTGCGGCGCCTTCGACTAGCTCTGCTGAATCGCCGACAGTTGCCACGGGTGGTTGCCGACCGGACGGCTGAAGGTCCAGTATTCCTCGAACTTAACCGGCTCGGTCTTGCTGCCGGAGACTACCTGGCCGGTCGTGTCGTCGGTGGTGTAGTCGAGCAGGTTGGCGTGAATCAGGGCGGTCAGGTAATCCTGGCCCGACTCCTGCCAGACCTCGGCGATCTCCACCTTGCGCACCGCGATGTTCTCCAACCGGTTCACCTGCTTCTCCCGCATCAGGCGATCGACGTCGTCTTGCAGGATGCGCCGCATCTCGCCGGTCAGCATGCCGGAGACCGGCGCCAGGTCACGGTTCATCCAGGCGCCCTGGATCTTGAAGAAGATGTCCATGGCCGTATCGCCGAAACGTGCTTCATCAAAATAGGGGTCCATCTGGCGCAGGTGGGCGAGCCCGGTTTGCAGGTCGTCTGCTGCAGGCTCCACGACCTGCTGGTAGGCGCCGGACGGCAGGGCGACGTCCTGGTAGCCCCCCTGCAAACCGCCCTGCTGATACCCGGTTTGGCCGTAGCTGGAAACCGTGGCGGACTCCCGACGGTTTTTCACGAAGCGGTAGATGAGGTAGCCGATACCGGCCAGCAGCAGTATTTCGAAGAGACCGATGCCGCCACCCATGCCGCCCATGCCGCCGCCTGCCATGCCGAGGCTCCTGAACAGCATGCCGCCCAGCATGCCGCCCATGATGCCGCCGGCCATGCTCCTCAGGAAGCCGCCGCCGGCCGGCTGCTGGAAGCCGTTAGAAAAGGGCGCGGCCTGACGCGACGGGCTGGGCTGCGAGTAGGGGGTGGAGGGAGCCGTGCGCGAATAGCTGCGCGTGCCGCTGCTGCCCATGGAGCGGCCGGAACCTGCTCGTGCCTCGGCGTTCGGTTCCACGACCGTGAGACTCATAAAAGTGATTGCCGCCACAACGGTTAATATCCTTGCCATCCTGTTTTTCATGTCAGTTTACTCCTTGCCTCCTTGGTTGGCTGCACATTGTAACGATTGGCGAACCGGCGCAATGCCGGTCACGGCTACGGTTCAAGACAGATCCCTTTGCGCCTGGTAAGCCAGAAATCGAGGGCCTCCCGCACCACGTCGGAAAGGTTCATCCGGTTCGCGGCGGTGATCCGGTCCAGGACCCGCTTTTCCTTATCGCTGATGCGCAGAGAAACCACGTTGTTGAGGGCCTTCGGTACCTTTTTCCTCGGTTTTCTCTTGGTTACTGCCATCACCTGCTGCATCTCCTGATAGCGCATATCTCCCTCCTCTCGTCTAGATCCAGGTTGGTCGCCACCCGCTGGTGCGCGAACGGGTGCCGGTTTCTTTAGACACGGTTATGGTTCTTGCCATTTTTCCAACGCTCGATGCGCTGCTTTACGGTTGCCAGAAGCTTCCTGGCCCAGAGGAACTCGGTTGCCAGCACGGCCAGCCCCACCGGTATGACAACCAGCGCCGGGCCGGGCAGCACGATCATCGCTATCCCGCCTGCCAAAAGGGTGAACCCGACGACGATGACCACGAGGCGTCTGGCCTGTCCCAACGTCTTGACGATGAAGTGGTGCATGGCATCAACCTCCTGCCGCCTTGCGACCTACCGGGTCCTGCTCCGCACCAGCCGGTACACCAGGTACCCGCCGCCTGCCAAAAGGATGATCTCGAACGGCCCGATCCCGCCGCGCCCGCCGACCGGGCCGCCCATACCGCCGGCTCCGGCTGAACCGCTGAAGAGCATGCTCCCTATCGCGCCGCCCAGCATCCCGCCTGCCATGCTTCTCATGAACCCGCCGCTTGCCTGCGGTTGGAGCGGTGCGGGCGCCGGCGTGTAGGGTTGCCGTGACGGCGCCGGCTGGGAATAGGGCGCCACGGGCCGGGAATAGCTGCGCGACCCGCGGCTGCCCATGGACCGGCTGCCGCCGACCCTCGCCTGGGCGGTCATTTCCAGCGCGACCATGCTCACGAACAGGACAACCGCCAGTAGTGCCAGTAATTTGAAGGTATGGTGTTTCATGTGTGTTCTCCTTGGGTTATGCCTTGCCGGGCCGGCCGGCACGGGATTTTTTGTTGTCTTCGATCGGGAGCGCCAGATGGGGCTCGTGCAGCCGGACCGGCGTGCCACGCCTCATCCGCAGGTTAAGCATCTCGACCAGCACCGAGAAGGCCATCGCGAAATAGATGTACCCTTTCGGGATGTGCATGTCGAAGCCGTCACCGATCAGCGCCACGCCGATCAGGAGCAAAAAGCTCAGGGCCAGCATCTTGATGGTCGGGTGCTTTTCCACGAAGCCGCTGATCTTGCCGGAAAAGAGCATCATGAACCCGACGGCAATGACCACCGCGGCCACCATGACCGCCAACTGGTTCGCCATGCCGAGCGCCGTGATGATGGAGTCGAGCGAGAAGACCACATCGAGCAAAAGGATCTGGACGATCACCGCGCCGAAAGTCGTTCCCGCGCCGGTCGTCACCACGTGCTCGGCGCCCTCGAGTTTCTCATGAATCTCCATGGTGCTTTTCCAGATCAGGAAGAGGCCGCCGCTGATCAGGATCAGGTCGCGCCCCGAAATCTCGTTGCCCAGCACTGAGAAGAGCGGGGAGGTGAGTCCCATGAGCCAGGTGAGCGAAAAGAGCAGCGCGATCCGGATGAACATGGCCAGGCCGAGACCGACGAGCCGCGCCCGCTCCTGCAACTGGACCGGGAGCTTGCCCGCCTGGATGGAGATGAAGATGATGTTGTCGATGCCGAGCACGATCTCCAGCGCGCTCAGCGTTACCAGTGCCATCCAAACCTGCGGATCTGCCAGCCATGCCATGGGTGCTACCTCCGGGGAAAAAATGATCGCTACCGATCACTGTAATAGATGTCGATGACGATACAAGGCTCCTGGCGCCTCAGCCCGCGGCAACTCTTCCGGCGGATGACCGCCGAAAGGCCTGCGACGTTTTGCACCGAAAAGCCGATCGCAGCGGCCCAGCCAAGGCCGGGACGAGCGCCAGGGGTAGCGAACGGAACCTGCCGTCGCTGAGTTGATCGTGATGTCGAGTTGGGTTGCAACAGGAAACGCGGGTGGGGTACTGGCGAGTTGTTTCATGATAGTACCTCCGACGCTCGAATGTTCCTGTTGGAACCCGTTTGCTGCCGAAGGTAATAAAAAAAGACCATTACCCTCGGCATAGTTGCCTGGATAAAGGTCTTGTTGACAGATAATCTGCCCCGGTTCCGGGTCTTGCGACCGTATTGACGAAAACCGGGTCGGTCTTTTCTCTGACCGATAACTACTCCCCTTTAGAGTAATCAAAGGGTAATCACTTCCCTTACAGTTGTCAAGGGTAAATCGCAAGGGAGAATGACGGGCTGTCGGTATATGGCCTTCGCACTGTGGGCACCGTTTTTTTTGAATGAGTATTTCTGCTGCAGACAAGCGCACTTATGCTTGCCCTGATGGATGTATTGGTCGAGGCACACAATAATCCATCAAGAAAAGATTCTTTGGAACCGATATGATCGGATGTGCACATTGGGCTTTGAGAATGGCATCGAGGCAGTAATTTCGTGCTGATACAGTGACAGCCGCGGTGGAGAAATGTGGTGATGTAAACGAAAAAACATGATAGCTTTTCAAAAATTAACGGAACACAAAGTCGGTCCGCTGTCCGCCACGGATGTCTGCCGCGCCGGCCCCGCCCGCACTGCCGTCCTTTCCGCCGCCTTCCGAGGCAGCTTCATCCACCCCTAAAGGAGATGTCATGGTTCTCGAATTTCTGATGAAATACTGGGGGTATTTTACCCTACTGCTCCCCGCCGGTGTGCTTTTGTACGAGTCCGTCATCGTGGTCGGCGGCAACGAGATCGCCCTCATCGAGCGCAGGTGGTTCGGCAGCAAAATGCCGCAGGGGCGCGTGGTGGCCTTGGGGAACGAGGTCGGCATCCAGGCGCGCACGCTCGGCCCGGGTCTGCACTTCCTGATTCCCTTCATCTACAAACCGACAAAGAGCGTCTTCACCGAAATACTGGACAACGAGATCGGCCTGATCGAGTCCGTGGACGGTTCCTCCATCCCCTCCGGCAGGATCTTCGCCGCTGTGGTCGCGGGCCACAACTCCTTCCAGGACGGCGAGGAGTTCATCAGGAACGGCGGGCAGAAGGGGCCGCAGATCGAGGTACTCCCCCCGGGCAAGTACCGCATCAACCCGTACCTGTTCAAGCTGACCAAAGGGAGCGTCACCGAGATCAAGGACTCGGAGATCGGCATCGTCGAATCGATCGACGGCATAGCCATCCCGGAAGGGAAGATCTTCGCCCAGGCGATAGCGGGACATGCCTCCTTCCAAAACGGCGAGACCTTCATCAAGAACGGCGGCCAGAAGGGGCCCCAGATCGAAATCATCCCGCCGGGGAGCTACCGGATCAACCCCTACCTCTTCAAGGTGACCAAAGGATCGGCCACCAAGATCAACGAAGGGGAGATCGGCCTCGTCGAGTCCGCCGACGGCTCGGCGATCCCTGCCGGCTCGATCTTCGCCAAGGTGGTCCCCGGGCACAACGCCTTCCAGTCGGGCGAGACGTTCATCCTGAACGGCGGACAGAAAGGACCCCAGACCGAGATTCTTCCTCCCGGCGTGTACCGCATCCATCCGAACCTCTTCAAGATCACCAAGGCTGCCGCGGTGGTGATCGCCAAGGGTGAGGTCGGCATGGTGACGGCCCAGGACGGGGCACCCATCCCGATGGGACGGCTTTTGGCGCAGAGCGTGCCGGGGCACTCCAACTTCGAAAGCGGCGAGGCCTTTCTCAATAACGGCGGCCAGAAGGGACCGCAGATCGACATCCTTTTGCCGGGCACCTACCGCATCAACCTGAACCTGTTCCAGATCCAGATCGCACCCGCGGTGGTCATCGAGGCCAACAAAGTGGGCCTGATCACCGCTCTCGACGGCATCCCCCTGCCGGATCGGGAGTACGTCGCCTGCCCGATCACCGGGCACAACGACTACCAGGACGGCTCCTCCTTCCTGAGCAAGAAAGGGCAGCGCGGCCCGCAGCTCGACGTGCTGAGGCCGGGTACCTACTACATCAACCCGCTCATGTTCAGCGTGGCGGTGGACGATGTGGCGGTCATCGAGCGCGGCCAGGTCGGCGTGGTGGTCTCCAACGTCGGTGAGGACCCGACCGAGGAGATGAAGCGGCGGCTCGGTTCCACACAGGTCGGGGCCTCGGAGGAAGAGGGCAAGGAGAAATACGTGGTGCCCAAGGGGTATCGCGGCATCCAGGAGGAGGTCGCCGGTCCGGGGCGCTACTATTTGAACCGTCGGGCTTTCATGGTCTACACCATCGACACCACCAACATCACCATCGACTGGGACGATCAGGAGGACACCCGCTTCGACCAGCTGACCGTGATCTCGAAGGACGGCTTCCCGATCCAAGTCTCAGTCAAGGTAGTGATCCGGGTGCGCCCGGACCAGGCCCCCTACATGGTTGCCAAGGTCGGCTCCATCGACAACCTGATCCAGCACGTCATCCACCCGATGATCGACTCCTCCTTCCGGAACCAGGCGTCCACCGCCTCGGCGATGAACTTCCTGCAGAGCCGCTCCGAGGAGCAGGCCAAGGCGGAAACCCGGGCCCGCGCCGATCTGGAGCGCTACCATGTCGAGTGCGTCTCGGTGCTGATCTGCCAGATCAGGCTCCCCGAGGATCTGATGCAGACCCAGACCAAGCGGATCATCGCCGAGCAGCAGCAGGAGATGTACAAGATGGAGCAGCGGTCCCAGGCCGAGCGTACCGAGATGGAAAAGATGCGCGCCACCGCCGACCAGCAGCCCACGCTGGTAGCCTCGGAGATCGCCGTGAAGGTCGCCACCCAGAAAAAGGCGGAGATGATCACGCTCGCCGAGGGGAGCGCGGAGGCCAAGGCCCTGGAAGGCGCCGGCGAAGGGAAGCGGCTCATCGCCATCGGCGACGGCGAGGCCTCCAAGATCGCGGCGATCGGCGAGGCGACCGCCCAGGCGTACAGCAAGCAGCAGGAGGCGATCGGCGAGGATGCCATCAAGCAGATCAAGATCGTGGAGCTGATCGCCGCGGCCATCGAAAACGGGCACATCAAGATCGTCCCGGAGGTACTGGTGACCGGCGGCGGCAGTGCGGCGGAGGGACTTATGGCGATGCTGACCAAGCTTTTGCCCGGGATCGATCTCCCCACCCTGATGAAAAAGCCGAGCCTGCCTGCACCGGACCAGTCGCACCCGGGAATCAAGCAGGCCTAGCGGAAGGAAACAACCGGAGGACTCATGGCACTGGTACAACTGGTTTGCCCGCTCTGCGGGTTTTCGAAGCACCTCGAGCAGGCGAGGTTGCCGCGCTACGGCACCACGGTGACCTGCCCGAAGTGCCAGGGCCAGTTCCTCTTGGAGATCGGCCCCCGACCGGCGCCGGTGCCGGTGCAAGCACAGGAGAACTGGCTCGACGCGGAGACGCCGCCTGCCCCGCTGCAGCCTGCCGCTGCCGCTGCAAACACGGCAATGCCGGAGGGCGCCGGGGCACCGGTGGATGCCGGTGTACTGGA
>Ga0208789_1001798_pt1 | contig 10905 bp, 5 predicted proteins | sample Methanotroph_Enr_FD_187368 | JGI IMG/M metagenome (GOLD analysis project Ga0208789, IMG submission 187368) | Enriched soil microbial communities from Old Woman Creek wetland in Ohio, USA - Methanotroph_Enrichment_5 (SPAdes) (version 2) | ecosystem: Environmental > Terrestrial > Soil > Wetlands...
CTCGCAATAGGTGCGATTCTTTACAAGACACAGGGGCCTGAGAAATTCATCAAAGACGGCGATGTGGCGTTGGCCGGCAAAAATTACGAGCTTGCGGTTAAGAAGTATGCGTCAGCGCTGGGCCGTGCCAAGAAAAACGAAGACAAGGTGCCCATTTTATTTAAGCTTGCAGAGGCAAATAAGGCTAACAATGACTGGCAAAAAGTGCTTGGGTGTTATCGCCGCATAATGACGGCCGATACAAGCAATGTTCCAGCCCGTATATATTATCTCGATTATGTTTATGACTCGGCTCAAAACGGGCAGGGCAGCGCCTGGAAAGAGGTGCTGGCGGTATCTGATGACCTGATAAAGCTCAGCCCTCAGGCCAAATTTTACAGGCTCAAAGGTATTGCTCTTGTGGAAATGGTCAGGCGGGGAGAATCTCCGGATCGGGAACAGGCTATATCTGATGCGACAGCCATTCTCCTAGAGGCAAAGAAAAAGGACCCTAAAAATGTTCAGACCATCTGGTATATGGCCCAGGCTGCAATGGAAAAGGGCGATATTCTGGCAACTAAAGGCATGAGCCTGGAAAAAGAAAAGGGCATGCAGCAGGCTCAAGCTATGCTTAAGCAGGCCATAGCCGCAGCGCCAAACGATCCTAATGGTTATATTTACCTGCTTGGCGTACAAAGCAAATCGCTTGCTGATAAAGGCAAAAGTGTCGAGACACTTACAAATGATTATATTGCTCTGACCAAGAAATTTGCCGCAAATGCCGAAGTACTCGCCGCGACAGCAGGACATTATAGTATAACAGGTGATCTCGATAGCGCTTTGAACGCTTCGCTTAAATCAAATCAGCTTGATAAAAAGAATGTATCATACGCTCTTACGACGGCAAGCCTTTATAACATGAAATGCGGTATTTCGGGCGATAGTAAGTTGCGGCAGGCGGCCATCGATATGGCCAATTATGGTTTGTCGCTGCCGGATTCACAAGTAGTTCCGGGCCCTAGAGAATGGAGGGCCAAGATGAACAGGCTAAGCCTGAACACCTTTATAGCGAATTGTTATCTTAACAGTCTCATGGATATGGATGAAAAGGCCGACAAAGCGCAGCGGCAGACATTTATAACCGCTGCGGAAAAGGCGGCCTATGAAATCAACCAGATAATCGGATCCGGGGACGATCCTTTCGTAATGAACATAGAAGGGCTTCTCACTTATGTGAAAGGTGATAAAGCTCTTGGCATAAAGAAAATGTACTCCGCTTATGAAAAGCTCAAGCAGAGCGACACTGGGAATCAGAATACTCAATTGGGAGAACTTTCCTATGCTCTTGCTAAGGCGTATCAGAATACATCCGAGATCGGGTCCAGGCATGAGTTTTTGTATAATGCGCTTTCCCGTGGCAAATACAGGACAAAACCTGAGGCTCTGCTTGAATTTAGTGAGTTGAGTATCAATTTGCGATTTTACGAGGGCGCGATAAATGCCTTGAACATGTATGAAAAGTTTGTCAAACCCACCGTTCGTTCGCAGGTGCTTCGGGCAAGGACACTAATTGCGGCAGGGCAGTTGGATGATGCTGATACATTACTGTCCAAAATCGATTCAAGCGAATTGCAAGTGCTTGCCGTGAAGTTCAATCTGCTTCAGTCAAAGTGCGATCAGGCAATGACCGCCAAACATGCTCAGGCTGCAAAGGATACTGCTGGTGTAGATACCGAGGTCAAGAAGCTCCTTGCGAATCAGGCCAGTATCGCTGAAAAAATAATAACTATAGATCCGAATTCAACATCGATAATCGCTTCACTGGTTGAAAGATTTATTGCCACCGGGCAGATTGATCAGGCCAGGGTTTTTGTAAATCAAGCGGTTTCACGAAATCCTAAAGATACTACATTGCTGATTTACCGGCAATTTCTTTTGGAAAAGGATCCCGCACAGATCACTCAGAAAAGAAGAGCAGAAATCACGGAAGCAATATTCAAGCAGATACCCAGCGAATTACAAAAATCGCTGTCCCTTGCTGATATATATCGCTCAAGACAGGAATACGACAAAGCAATACCTGAGCTTAAAAAAGCATGGGAACTCGATAAGACGAATGTGCAGCTTGTAGGCGTGATCTTTGAAACCGCATTGCAGGCGAAGGATTATAAGCTTGCGGATCAATTTGCCGAGATTGCGAAGCACGATAATATCGACCAATGCCAGGGTAAGCTGTTTATTGCCAGACTTGCGATCGTGCAGAAGGAAAATAAAGATGCGCTTGCCACGCTTGATAGCGTGATCATGGCTCGACCTGTGTGTTCAACTGCTTACTTTCTCCGCAGCACGGCCAATTCCGAACTTGGCAATGAAAAAGAATCTATTGAAGACGCTAAAAAGGCGTGCTCTATAAATCCTTTAGACGGCAGTGCTGCCAAGCAGCTCGCGAATCTGCTTTATCAGCGGGATGTCAAGCTTGGTTCAAGTGTTTCTAACGAGCAACAGACGGAAACACGCGCGGCTATCGAACGGGCTTATCTGCTTAATCCTCGTGAATGGCAGCTGCTGAGTTTTTATGCCGAGTACATAAGCGGTACAGATCCCCAGAAAGCCCTTTCAATAAGACAAAGCCTTCAGACAAATGTCCCAACTATTCAAAATGCCGTGCTTCTAGGCAATATGGCTATGAGAATGGCAGTTGCTGAAAAGAATGAGGCGGCATCAAAAGCTTACCTCGAAATAGCCGGATCTGCTTACGAACAGGGTTACAAAATAGCTCCGGAAAATGGCGAGCTGCTGGTGAATTATGCCCAGTATCTCAGAGTCACCGGTAAAACCCAAAATGCGGCCCAACTTCTGTCAACTGCCAAAAATCCTAATCTTTTATGGCAATATTATCTCAATGCCGGTCAACTTGATAAGGCTGTGCAGATATTGACTGATCTTTATAATAAAGAACCCAAAAACCCGCTCTATCTCCGTGGCCTGCTCGCAACTGCGCAACGGATGAATAATCCTGAAAACGTGCTTAAGTTCAGCCAGGAACTGCTTGCTGTCGAAAATACCAGGGATAACCAGATAACGCAGATTCAATCCCTTTTGGAAGTGGGCATGATCCCACAGGCTCAGAAACAGCTTTCGGCTTTTCGTGAGAAGAATCCCAATGACACCTCCGGCCTACTTCTTGAGGCTTATGTTCTGTCAAGAAAAGGTGAATACCCAAGGTCTCTCGAATTGCTAAACAAAAATCTTTCTCTCAATGATTCAGATATCAAGGCGTGGAGACTCCGAGGCCTGATCTATTTCATGCAAGGGAAATATGACGATGCCATAAACGACTTGCAAAAAGCCAAAAATCTTGGGGCAAACACTCGTATCAGGTTGGAATTGGCTAAGGCGTTTTTCAGAGCGAAGCGCACCGAAGATGCGATAAATGAACTTATCCTGGCCATAAAAGAAGATGAGGACAACAGCGAACCCAGGCAGATGCTTGAATCCCTATACGTACAGCTTGGCCGAAAGGACGCTCTCAAGAAATTCTATCAGGACACAATCGCCAAATTTCCTGAAAACGTTTTCTGGTATAACCAGGCTGGAATGTTCTACCTCAGGCAAAACGATTCCGCCAAGGCTACCCAGCTATTCGCAGACGCATGGACGATTACACAAAAACCCGAAAACAAGAATAGCATGACAGTAAGCGCGGGACGCGCCTCGCTTGATGGATATTTGCAGGCCATGATCCTTGCCAAACAGTATGATCAGGTTATTGCAACCGGCGCAAAATATGTGGATACCGCCTATGCTCCAATAGCATTGGCCAGGATGGCAGATGCCAAATCCAAGGTCAACGACAATAAAGCGGCTCTTGATCTTTACAGGAGAGCACTGGATAAATCGGAATCTGATGACGGCATGCTCATTGAAGTTATTTCAAGGATGGCATCTGTTGTCGGCAAGGATCAGGCTATTGCATGGTGTGACCAGCAACTCAAGGAGACCCCTGATTCGGCTGTGCTTAATTTCGCAATGGCCAATCTTGCTAAAGTCAATTCTGAGTATAATAAAGCCCTTACTCATATCAATAAGGTTCTCACTATCCTTGGTGAAAAAAGCCCGGTATACAATAACATGCTCGACCAGAAGCAAAACATTCTTACCTCTGCATACACCAAGACCAAGGATAAGGTATATCTAACTCAGGCGATCGCGATTTATGAAAATATGATAAAAGCATCACACGAGCCACAGGTGAGCGCTCTGAACAATCTTGCTTACCTTCTGGCTAGTAGTACTGATAATTTTAATGAGGCAGCTGCGTATGCTCAAAAAGCGTACGAGGCCCAGCCCACCAATCCCAATATTCTTGATACCTATGCTTACACGCTGCTCAAGAAGGGCGATTATTCCAAGGCTGGGGAATATGTGGCTATAAGTCTGCAGATGTTTGAGCAATCATCTGTTGCCGCACCCGCCGAAGTTTACGAGCACCTGGGAATGATAAAAAGCAAGCTTAACAAAAAGGCTGAGGCAGTAACTGCATACAAGCAGGCTCTTGAATTAGGCGATCAGTCACTTGCTGATATTGATAAAGACCGTATTCGCAAAGAAATTGAAATGCTTAAGTAATCAGCTTTCAATGAAGTTATAAGAGGATAAAGATGACCGAACAGACGACAACGCAAATCAATAAAGTGGTTCGCAGCACCGCAGGGCGACCGGCTATGCCGGCTCAGATGATGAATTCCCTTACGCCAAAGGAGATAATGGCGATTCTCCGCAGGCATGTGCTTTTGATCATAATGACTACCATCGGCGGCCTGATCCTCGGAGGAGCCGCATGGGCACTGCTTTTTATTTATGCCCCCAAATTCACAGCCTCTGGGTTTATTGAGGTTTACGCTCCGACAAAAAGCGACCCATGGACCTTCAATTCGCAGATCGCTCCCAAAGATATCCTGTACCAGGCTCGTATGAATAAGGCCATCCTTATCAAGCAGCAAAGCACGTTGGAAGACCTGCTCAAACGAGATGCAGTAAAGGATACAACATGGTACAAAAGCACAGATAACCTCACCGATGCAATTGATAATTTAAAGAATAATCTTGATGTATCGGCGCAAAGGGATAGCGATTATGTGAGTGTCTCGATGACCTGCTCCAATCCTAAGGAAGCGCAGCTTATTGTTAATGAACTCATGACGCTGTTCTACCGAGGCCAGCAGACCGGTGCAAATAACGAAATTACCGACAGGCTCTCTCAATTACGCAAGCAGGAAACTTCTATTCAAAGTGATCTAAAACTCGCGGAAGATTCTCTGGAAAATTTGCGTGTTGCAGCGGCAGATCTTGGCATTATGGGAATGTCTAATGTCAGGGGGGAAAATGATCGCCAGACAGTTACATTAACACTTAATGACTTAACGATTCAGCGGGATAAACTTCATACTGATATCACTCAGATGGAGGCGAATATGGGAACTTTGGAGGAATTGGCCAAAGGACCCATTGGTGTTCAGATACAAAACATGGTCGAATCCGATCCTATCATGATTAACCTTGGCGAGAGGCGTTCTCTTCTTGAATCCGACCTCGCTCGTAAACTCACAAGGTTTGGAGCCAATCACCGCGAAGTTCGCCAGACCCGTGAGTCAATTAAGCAGACTGTGGAGGAACGTAACGCCAGACAGCTGCTGATTTCCGAGCAGACAAGGCAGGCAAACTGGAAGAACGCACAGGATCAGCTTGTTTATATGAAGAGTAAGCTGGCTGAACTGGAAAATTTAAGGCAGGCAGCCGAAGCCAAGCAGAAAGACCTCGACAGAAGACAGGCTGAATACGAATCTAAGCTTAAGATCAGGGATGAACGCATTGAAATGCTTTCGTCTATAAAAACGCAGATTGAAAAAGTAAACGCTCAGCTTGGTGATCCGGAATCACCAAAGATCAGGATCGCCGGTTTGGCTCCGGAGCCATTGGAAGTAAGTTCGCCAAAATGGCTGCTTTACTTTGCCGCAGGCCCTATGCTCGGTATGCTCCTTGGTATCGCGCTGGCATTCATGCTTGAGCTGCTCAATGATATAGTCCGCACGCCAAGTGATGTCAGCAAATATCTTAGAATTTCTCTGCTTGGTATGATACCTGATGCAAGTGAGGACGATCTCGTTGAAGGCGTGGACATGGTCAACGTAGTCAGGCAGGCGCCTTATTCAATAACGAGCGAATGCTACAGGCGATTCCGAACTAATTTGCGGCTCTCCGGCTCCGCAGATTCGCTCCGCAGCATACTCGTTACCAGCGGTTCACAGAATGAAGGCAAGACTTCGACTTCATTGAACCTCGCCGCGACATTTGTAGCAGAGGAAAAGAAAGTCGTCTTCGTGGATACCAACTTCAGGAAACCTGTTTCTCAGCAACTTTTCCCGGTCGAGCCTTCGCAGGAGTATACCGGTGCGGGCCTTAGCAGCTTTCTTATGGGCAGAGTGCAGGTGGATGAGATAATCAGGTCCAGTGGTCTTGAAGGCCTTGATGTTATAGATTGCGGTCAGGCTCCGCTTAATCCAGCCGAAATGCTGGCTTCAAGCAAAATGAGAGCGCTTCTCGATGAGCTTCGAAAGAGATATGACCACGTCATTCTCGATGGTGCGCCTGTGCTGCTCGTCAGCGACGCGAAGATGCTTGCCTCCATGGCGGATTCGACGGTTGTCGTCTTTAATGCTTCGGTAACAAAACGCGGTGCAGCCATAAGGACGCTGCGTGAACTTAACGAATGTAATGCCAATATCAGCGGCTCTGTCCTGATGGGTGTAAAGGCTCTCAAGGGCGGCTATTTCCAGGAAATGTTTGATTCGTACCGTGAATACACAAGAACGCAGTTGGCGCATACGATCTAAGAAAGGTGGGGCAATGGAGAAATTTCTTGTAACCGGAGGAGCCGGCTTTATCGGCTCAAATATCGCAAGGAAACTTGTGAGCCAGGGATGCTTTGTTCGCGTCCTTGACAATCTCAGTACCGGCAAGCTCTCGAATATTGCCGATATACGCGACAAGATCGAGTTCATCCAGGCCGATATGGGCGATACAAATGTCGCAGCCGCTGCCGTCAATGGCATGGATATTGTGCTCCATGAAGGTGCTCTTCCCTCAGTGCCAAGGTCTGTTGAAGATCCTGCGGCGACACATAAGGATTGCGTAGATGCGACCTTCACAATGCTGCTTGCCGCCAGGGACGCCAAAGTGAAGCGATTTGTTTATGCCGCCAGTTCAAGCGCTTATGGCGATACGCCGGTTTTGCCAAAAGTTGAATCTATGCCTGTTAATCCGCTCTCACCTTATGCGGTTGGCAAACTTGTCGGCGAATATTACTGCAGCGTTTTTTACAAAGTTTTCGGTTTGGAAACTATTGCTTTGCGGTATTTCAATGTCTTTGGACCATACCAGAATCCAAAGAGTCAGTATGCCGCTGCAATTCCGGCTTTTGTAACTGCTGTGCTCAACGGAACTTCGCCTACTGTTTACGGTGATGGTGAGCAGACGCGTGATTTTACCTACATAGATAACGTGGTGGAGGCGAATCTTCTCGCCGCCCGCGCCCCTCGCACCAGCGGTGAAGTGGTCAACATCGCTTGCGGCGACCGCATCACAGTAAACGAGATAATAGCTATTATCAACAATCTGCTGGGCAAAAATGTCAAGATCAACTATGTTCCCTCACGCGCGGGCGATGTCAAGCACTCGCTGGCCGATATATCGCTTGCCAATAAGATAATTGGGTATAAACCATTGGTTACGTTCAAAGATGGCCTTGAAAAAGCGATCGACTGGTACAAGCACAATTTATAATTGATTTTGCAACGGCATTTTGGTTTGCTCAAAGGTGCGTCCTAAAACGCACCTTTTTAATTGGGGGGCCATTATGCTTGTAAAACGATTTGATGAAAACCCGATCATTTCTCCGCAGGATGTCCAGCCCAGCAGGGACGATTTTGAAGTGGTAGGGGCATTTAATGCAGGTGCGATCCAGTTTAAAAATGAGGTACTGCTCCTTCTCCGCGTTGCAGAAAGGCCAAAACAGATCCCTGCTGCCACGGCTCTGGCCCCAATATTTAATCCGACCAGCGGAAATATCGATTACTTCACAGTCCCACATGGCACTAATACTCTCGAATTACTCGATTCACGGGTGTTCCGATTCAAAGGCGACATTTACCTTACCAGCATATCGCACTTGCGCCTCGCCAGAAGTACAGATGGCATTCATTTCACCATTGATTCTCAGCCTGCGGTCGTTCCAACAACTGAATTTGAAACATACGGCATTGAAGACCCTCGTATCAGTCTCATTGACGGCCAGTACTGGATAACATACAAACCGGTAAGCAAGTACGGCATCTGCACCAGCCTGCTCAAGACAACGGATTTTATGAATTATGAGCGATTCCCGATCATCTTCTGCCCGGAGAATATAGATGTTGTCCTGTTCCCGCAAAAGTTCAATGATCGGTATTATGCTCTTACCAGGCCTGTTGTGCGCAACATCGGCCCGCTGGCGATCTGGATCGCTGATTCGCAGGATATGATCCACTGGGGTAATCACCGGCCGCTTATGCTGCCCAGGCCGGGTACTTTCGACGGCGGCAGAATAGGCGCAAGTTGCGTGCCAATTAAGACCGACTATGGATGGCTCGAAATTTACCATGGAGCCGATGAATACAACAAATATTGTCTTGCTGCCGTGATGCTGGATTTAAATGATCCGTCTAAAATAATATCTCGCTCAACTACCCCGTTTATGCATCCTTCGGCCCCGTACGAGGTCAAAGGCTTTTTTGGGAACGTTGTATTCTCCTGCGGTGCCATCATGGACAGCAATAATTTAATAACGATATATTACGGCGCAGCCGATACTTGCATGGCTGGCGCGGTTATAACACTTGGCGAAATACTTGACCATCTAAAGATAACGGAATCCGCAACAGCGTCCTCACTTGCGTAATTAGAACTGGACAATCGCCGCCGATGTTCTATACTTTTGCGTATGCAGGCTAAATTATTGCTAGTAGATGACGAAGCCGATATCCTTGAACCGTTGAGATTCAATCTCCAGCGGCTTGGATTCACCGTAGAACTTGCAAATACAGGTGCTCAGGCGATATCCGCGATCAATAGCTTTAAACCAGATATAATTGTACTCGATGTCATGCTGCCCGACACTACCGGAACGCAATTGGCCAATCAACTCAAGCATAATCCCCAGACTGCCGGGATTCCCATAATTCTGCTAACCGCACGCGATACCGAAACAGATATTGTCGTCGGTTTATCAATGGGAGCGGATGATTATGTCACAAAGCCATTCAGCACACAGGTGCTTGTTGCCAGGATCGAGGCGATACTTCGCCGCTTGGCTGCTCATTCCGGCCCGCAGTTGGTCAGCGGCCCGTTGCGGATCCATACCGGCAACCTTGCGGCATACATTGATGGAAAACCAATAGATCTCACTCAGGCTGAATTCAAAATACTTGCTGCCTTGATGAAGGCCCGAGGCGCAGTGCTTAGCAGAGACAAATTAATGGAGGAATTCGGCAGAGATTCCACTGTAACCGATCGCAACATAGACGTACATATAGCCGCACTACGGAAAAAGATCGGTCCGGCACGCGAAATGATCAAGACCGTTCACGGTCTGGGGTACCGTTTCGAATAATTTAGGGCTTATTCGGTTCGGCGGGGGCTTTTGCCGCAGGCGCGTTGACATCAATTCCCGCTTCCAATTGCAGTTTTTTGGCATCTTCGAGCAGTTCCTGCCGGCTGGGAGGTGTGTATGGCTTGAGGTCAAAAGTCCATTCGTACTTGTCTCTTATATTGCCGGGCCATATGCTGGCGAAGAAATCCAATGGAAAACGATCATGCCATGGCCGTTTTATCTTACGGTGAGTTGCAAGCGTCTCGTAGCCAGGCTTGGACAGGCGTACTCGGTAATCACCATACCACTGAAAACTAGTCGTTACAGGGGCATAGCCGATCTCTTCGTCGTTTAGGGTTACCATGCCCCCGGTGGGCACTGTATTTACGGTCAACTGGCGTTCGACGCACCCGGCCAACATAACAGATGCAAATGCCAGAATTACAAACATCTTTTTCATATTATTTCCTCGAAAATTTAGGCTAAAGTACCATTGAATCTCGCCAAAATCAAGGCTCATCGGCTTAAATCTGTGGTTGACAGTGGGATGATGCCTTATTACCCTATTGGTTTACTTTATATTTAGGTTTTGCGGAAATATTATGAAGATATCGCTCAGTTGGCTGCGTGACTATGTTGATTTCGACCTCAGTGCCCAGCAGATCGGCTCTCTGCTGTCTGACAGGGGCTTTCCTTTTGAATCCATCGAGACAGTCGGCTCAGATACGGTTATCGATCTTGAGATCACTTCAAACCGCGGTGACTGCCTCGGGCACATAGGCGTAGCCCGTGAACTGGCTGCGGCTACCGGCAAAACCATTAAATTACCTAAAATCGAATTGCCCACTTCTGACCGCGACTGCACCACGATGTTGCAAGTCGAAATAGCCGAACCGGCGCTTTGCGGTCGATACACGGCAAGGGTTATTGAGGGGGTAAAGATCGGCCCAACCCCGGAATGGATGAAAACACGGCTCGAAGCAGTGGGCCTTCGATCTGTAAATAACGTCGTAGATGCTACGAATTACGCGATGATGGAAACGGGCCAGCCGCCGCATGCTTTTGACTTTGCCAAAATCGATGGTGCGAAGATCATTGTCCGCAAGGCCGTAGCGGGCGAACGCATTACCGCGATTGACGGCTCCAAATGCGACCTCAATCCTGCAATGCTCGTCATAGCCGATAAATCCCGCCCGGTAGCCCTGGCTGGCGTAATGGGCGGCCTTGATTCGGAAGTCAGT
>Ga0208789_1001799_pt1 | contig 10885 bp, 14 predicted proteins | sample Methanotroph_Enr_FD_187368 | JGI IMG/M metagenome (GOLD analysis project Ga0208789, IMG submission 187368) | Enriched soil microbial communities from Old Woman Creek wetland in Ohio, USA - Methanotroph_Enrichment_5 (SPAdes) (version 2) | ecosystem: Environmental > Terrestrial > Soil > Wetlands...
CCGACCTGCCTGTGCTTCTATTTTTGTGCCATCGGTATAGATTTGTTTCAAAGTGATTAAGCCTTCTGATGCCAACATCAACACCACTTGTTTGAAGATTTCTTTAAAACTGTCCTTTAGTTTATTGCTTCTAAATCGATTAATTGTATTATGATCAACTATAGTCATAGAGGTTAACCACATAAAGTTGATGTTCTCTCGAAGGGCAAGTTCTATTTTTCGAGAGGAATATACATTGGTCATATAGGCATACAACATTACTTTGAGCAACATCTTTGGATGATAACCAGGATTTCCTTCTTTGCTGTAAGCTTTTAAAAGAAGCTGAATATTAATAGACTCGACAACTTGGTCAACTACTCGAACAGCATGTTGCTCTGGAATTAAATCATCAAACGAATAAGGTAAAAGTATCGTTTGCTGTTGGTTGTAATGCTTGAAATTCATATTTAACTGTCTAAAAATCAATAGTTAAATATACGAAAAACCTGAAATAATACCAAATAAAAACATAAAAAAGAAGACGGCTCTAGTTGTGAGACGGCTTCTTTTTTATATAAATCTGATGATCTAATTTTCAAATCATTCAATTACTTCTTGTTTTTCTCTACCTTTTTAGGAGTGACTTTCTTCTTGTAAATAGGAATAAAATACGAAACTGTATAATTGAAACCTACCCCGAAATCTCCATCATAGGTCCTGTTGAAACCCGGAATGTAAAGATTGTCAAAATTAGTTGGTTTATGGTTTGACATCAATCGGTTCAGGCGAAGACTGAAACCTACATAGATATTATTAATTACTTTTGCTTTTACTCCCGCCACCACTTCAATCCAACTGGCCGTTAAACTATTGAATTTTTCTCCGGAAGCAATTACGGGTACTTCACCAAAATAAGGGCTAGAATTATATATTTTGTAACTGTTCAGTTCCTGGCTAAAAGTACTCGCTCCATAGCGCAGTCCTACGGAAATGATGTTTTCCATATCCAGCCAGTTTTCATAGGCATTGTAATCAAAACCCACTTTCAAATATGTTCCTTTGGTTGTGAAATTCAATCGGTCATCATCGGTTGTTTTGTTTTCATTCCCGATTTCGGCGGCCAAATAGTATTTTTTGGTCAATCGGTAATCTCCAACTAACTCAAGACCTTTATAATCTTTGTCATACAAAGCACGCGTCAATTTAAACAAATCAACACCCACACGCAGACCGTAACGGTTCATTTTTACAGGAACAATGGTATCTGCCTTTTTCTCTTCCGAAAGGTTTTTGGCTGCTTTTGGAGTTTCAGGAATCATTTTTTCAGTTTGTATGCTTACGGATGGTTTTTTTATTGTGTCCGTTTCCTGTGCTTCCACCAAAAACAAAGACAGCACAAGCCAAAAACTAAAAAAATATTTTAATGTGTGTTTCATTTTCGTTTTCTATGTTACTGGTTTCAACTGAGATGTATTTTATCCATAAAAGATCAGGAACTGTTGCGTCGGTATGTGTATAGGGTTTCGTTGGGTCCAATGTAAAAACGGTCTTATAACCGCAAGCTCTCGACACGAAAACTTCTTTTCGGGTATAATCGAATTTGATTTTGTCTTCGTTTACCAATGCGGGATTCGCATTCCCGGAATTGAGCGTAAAACTATAGCTGGTCGTATTTTCAGTAGTTTTCAACGGGATGGAAATAGAGCTTCCATTGGCAATGTCACTTCCTTTAAAAACAACGGCTTCGGTCATGCCATCGGCAATGACTTTCAGATTGGTCACGTTTTTTGAAAGGGTCGAATTCGTATAATCATAAAATGAAATGACAAGTCGGGGAGTTGTGGGCGTATTCGCATCGCAGATATCATCTTTCTCGCAACTGGAGAAAGAAAATGCTGCAATGAATAATAGTAAAAGTATTTTTTTCATAAATCTTAAATTTCAATGGCAATGGCAAAAATCAATTTTAATAACGAAATAACTGTAAACTGCGACTGAACACTGATTACTGACCACTATCTTCTTTCCAAAAGTACAACATTTTCCACATGATGCGTTTGCGGAAACATATCCACCGGTCGTACGCGGGTCACTTTGTATTTTGTGTCCATCAAAGCCAAATCGCGCGCTTGTGTAGCCGAGTTGCAGCTCACATAAACGATTTTTGACGGTTCAATCTTCATGATTTGTTCAATCACATCCTTGTGCATTCCGTCTCTTGGCGGATCCGTGATGATAACATCGGGTTTACCGTGTTGCGCAATAAAAAGTTCGTTGAAAACTACTTTCATATCACCAACATAAAACTCGCAATTCGTAATTTCATTGCGTTGGGCATTCGCTTTGGCATCAATAATCGCTTCGGGAACGCTTTCCACACCAATTACTTTTTTGGCATTTTTAGAAACAAATTGTGCAATTGTACCGGTTCCGGTGTATAAATCATACACGATTTCATTGCCGGTCAATCCGGCATAATCGCGCGTGATTTTATACAATTCATACGCCTGATCCGAATTGGTCTGGTAAAAAGATTTCGCGTTAATGCTGAATTTTAAACCTTCCATTTCTTCCAGAATGTAATCCCGTCCTTTGTAAAGTTTGATATTTTGATCGTATAAAGTATCGTTTGGTTTGTTGTTGACCACGTATTGCAGTGAAGTAATTTGGGGGAATTTCTCATAGACATGATCCAAAAGCAATTCTCTGTTGGCTTTGTCATTTTCGAAAAACTGAACCAAAACCATAATTTCTCCGGTCGAAGCCGTACGCATCATCAAGGTTCGAAGCAAACCTTCGTGATTTCTTGGATTGAAAAAAGTCAAACCATGCTCGTTAGCAAAATCCCTGATCTCGTTGCGTATCGCATTCGAAGGGTCTTCCTGCAAATGGCATTTGTTGATGTCCAGTATTTTATCCCACATTTTCGGAATGTGAAAACCCAGTGCGTTTCGGTTCCCTAAATCTTCGGTGCTGTCGATTTCCTGTTCGGTCAGCCAACGACTGTTCGAAAACGAAAATTCCATTTTGTTTCTGTAAAAAAACTGTTTTGCCGAACCTAAAATAGGTTCAAATTCTGGAAGTTCCACTTTTCCGATGCGTTGCAGATGGTTTTTGACCTCATTTTGTTTGTAATACAACTGTTGGCTGTACTTCATGTTTTGCCATTTACAACCGCCACAAACCCCAAAATGTTCGCAAACCGGTTCAACCCGGTATTCCGAATATTCGTGAAATTTAACGGCTTTCCCTTCATAATATGCCTTGCGTTTTTTGAAAGTCTGCACATCCACCACATCGCCGGGAACGACATTGGGAATAAAAATTACTTTTCCGTCGGGTGCCTTTGCTACCGATACGCCTTTTGCACCCGCATCAAGGACTTTTATGTGATCGAAAACGATTTTGTCTGTATTTTTCTTTGCCATAGCGCAAAAATAAGGGATTGCTTGGTTTTATAAATTCAAATTGGCAACTATTTTTAAAAAGAGCATGTTTTTATTTGGGCCCATTCCCGCTTTACGCTGCAAATCCTCGTTCCGCAAGCAGCAACACTAGGCCCGTAAAGGAGCTTTTGAGCTACCCTCTCCTTTGGAGAGGTGCTGGGGTGAGGAGTCGCTCTTTACCGGCAGGTGTTGCTATGCTTTCGGTCCTGCGGGTTTTTCACTGCAATCGGGGGCAGAGCATGTAGCAACTGTAAATCAAAAGTCAACAATTACGCTATGCGATTATTGTTTTTGCTTAATTAATTCATAGTTGATGATGGTAGGCAGGTAAAAACACAAATCGGCGGTGAGTTTCCCCAGAATGATTCCCGTAATATAATTCCCAGTCAGTATGGGCATCCAATACATGCAAAACGGACGAATAAACAGGAAATCCAAAATAGCAGGATAACCAAATTCCAATACCAAATTTTTCACCAGCAATAGCACCTCTTTGAAAGTGGTTTTTTGACACAGCTCTTTATTTTTCTTTGCCAATTTTTGATACGACCTCCCGATGATGATGCCGTAAAAAGCAAAATACTCGGCAAAGGTAATCAGGTAAGCCGTGGTCAGACCACTCAGAATCCTGCTGAACTGGGAAGAAAGCAGCGCAGCTGTAGTGGCAGATAATTCTGCATATTTATAACGGTCAAACCATTCTTTGAAATTCGCTTTATTGAACATTGTGGTATTTATTTTGGGTATAAAAGGATAATCCTGCGAAGGATAATTTTTAGGTATTATTGTTAGGAATGGAAGTCGTTACAAACTGTATAACAGATACGCGGTCAGTATGATGCTGACTAAAATTAGGAATGCTGTGAGTATTGTTATCATTATGGAGGAATGGGCATAGTTGCCTTCGTCGATTTGTTTTTCGGTACGTTTATAGCCGATGTAGGAAAGTATGGTTGTCAGCGTTCCCATAACCACCAAAACAATTCCGATAATACCGGAATAGCCCTTGGAGGGAACAATGTGCTCTTCGCCAAGCATCATGGAAATTTGTTTTACAAATAAGGCAAACTTCACCACTACAAAACCAAAAGCCATAATCCCGATACTGGTTCGAATCCAGGCAAGGAAGGTGCGTTCGTTCGCTAAATGTTCGCGTGAAGTATCTGGTTTATTAGGCTCAATCATGGTGGGACGTAATGGTTAATAAATAAAAAACAAAATTACAACAACAAAATGAAACTAAAGAATTGGATTATGTTTTTTAATAAACTAAATAATTGCTTGGGTTTGTGGGTGCGAGGAGGAGCACTTGCTCTAATTTTAAATTTTCGTTAAATAATGCCGTTTCTGAAGGTATTTTTTTATTAAAAGAGTAAATTTGGGTAAATGCTAAACACAGCATTACACATTCCATTAAAAATTAAAAAATAGCTATATGAAAAGAAATGCCACCGCAGTCTGGAAGGGTTCTCTTAAAGAAGGAGCCGGAAAATTATCGACACAAAGCAAAACTTTGGAAAACACGCAGTATTCATTCAAATCGCGTTTTGAGGAAGGAGTAGGGACCAATCCCGAAGAACTCGTTGCCGCAGCGCACGCAGGATGTTTCACGATGCAACTTTCGGCTTATGTTACCGAAGCCGGTTTTGAAATTGAAAGCATCGAAACCAAATGCGACATAGAATTGTCGGAAGGAACAATCCACACTTCGCAATTAACGGTTAATGCCAAAATCAAAGGAATAACTGAGGATGTCTTTCAGGAGTTAGTTACAAAAGCAGAAAAGACCTGCCCTGTTTCTAAATTACTGACTGCCGCTATTTCTTCGGTTGCCACTTTGGTATAAAAACAGAAATTCATAAAAAAAGGCTCGGTTTATTGCAAACTGAGCCTTTTCCTGTTTTATATAAATGAGGGTTTAATCAAACAAATCTCAAGGTTTTATTAGGATTGCAGCATCATTACCAAAGTTGATGTACTTCCGGCTTAATGTATTGCTCATAAATAGCATTCATTGCGGCAATTTTTTCAGGTGTCAATTCCGGTAAATCATAAACCGATAAATTAGATAATACATGACTCACTTTTGAGGCACCCGGAATAATACAACTGATTTCTTTAAAACTCAGAATCCATTGCAGGGCAATCGGGGCCAAATTAGTCACGCCGGGAAATAAGGCTTTCAAGGCTTCCACGGCTTTTAAACCCAATTCATAATTAATTCCCGAGAAGGTTTCGCCTTTGTCAAAAGCTTCCCCGTTTCGATTGAAATTTCGGTGGTCCTGAGTGTCAAAAGTTGTTTCAGCATTAAATTTTCCTGTTAGTAGTCCGCTGGCTAATGGCACTCTAGCGATGATGCCAATATTGCGTTTTTGTACTTCTTTGAAAAACAGTTCTGCCGGCCGTTGACGGAAAATGTTAAAAATAATCTGAACTGTAGCCACATTCGGGTATTCAATGGCTTTTAGCGCTTCCTCCACTTTTTCTACACTGACTCCCAGATTTAAAATCTTCCCTTGTTCTTTCAAACGATCAAACATTTCAAAGATTTCCGGGCGGTAAAATACCTGGTTCGGAGGACAATGCAATTGAATCAGATCCAGTGTTTCTAATCCGGTTCTTTTCAGGCTGTCCTCTACAAATTTTTGCAGCACCTTGGGTTGATAGCCTTCATTGACGTGAGGATTTATTTGTCGGCCACATTTTGTAGCCACATAGATGCGTTCAGAACGGGAGCGAACCACTCGGCCCACAGCGGTTTCGCTCAATCCGTTTTCGTAAACATCGGCAGTGTCAATAAAATTGACACCATTGTCGATGGCGGTATTGATCAGTTCGTCTGCGGTTTTGTCATTGAAGGGTGAGCCCCATTTTCCGCCCACTTGCCAGGTGCCAAGCGATATTTCGGAGATTTTAAAATCTGTTTTACCTAGTTTTCGATAGTTCATTTTTTGTGTCTTTTTTACAGGGATGGATTATTTTTTAAATAGAACTTTGGTTATTGCTTGTTCGACAAGAGGATTCATAACTTGATATCCTTCTTTATTAGGGTGCACACCATCCTCAGAGTAGGCTGCTTTCAATCCTTTTTGTTCATTCACCATAGCTGAATAATAATCAAGATACAGAACTCCGTTGGCATCAGCATACTTTCGTATCATTTTGTTGAGGTTCACAATCTTTTCTGCAGGAAGAAGTCCGGTTTTCCAAGGGAAATCAAAAGCGGGCAGCACTGAACATAAAATTACTTTGATGTGGTTTGCCTTTGCGAGTTCAGCCATCGAAAAAATATTGTCGGTTATCATTTCCAGTGTTGAAGGACCAGTATTTTCAGCTATGTCATTTACACCGGCCATAATCACCACTACGGCAGGTTCGAGGGCGATAACATCGGCTCTGAAACGAATCAGCATTTGAGGTGTGGTTTGTCCGCTGATGCCTCGATTGATATATGGTTTCCCGGGAAAAAAATCAGACCAGAATTCCGTTATGGAATCTCCCATGAATACTATCCTTTTTTGTCCGGCTTCAACTGGTTTGAGAGTGGCGTTTTCATTTTGGTATTTATTCAAATTTGCCCAGTCCTGAGCCTGCATGTTTTGTCCCATAAAGATTGATAAAAGTAGGATGAAGTAAATTGATTTTGTGTTTTTCATTTGTGTTCTAATAAAATTAATAAGTATTGTTTATTTCAAAATAAAACAGCCTTACTTAATTTATAATTGTCGTGATAAAAAAGAAGACAGTTTCGATGAAGTTATGTATTTAGTCAAACAAATCCGAAGACAAATAACGATCGCCACGGTCACAGATAATGGCAACCACCACGCCGGATTCTAATTGATTGGCCACTTTTATGGCAACGGCAACGGCACCGCCACTGCTCATTCCTGCAAAAATGCCTTCTTCGAGCGCCAAACGTTTAGTCATGTCGCGCGCTTCCTGTTCGCTTACGTCCATGATGGTATCTACTTTCGAAGCATCAAAAATTTTGGGCAAATATTCCTGCGGCCATTTCCTGATTCCCGGAATTGATGAACCGTCACTGGGTTGTGCGCCTATGATTTGGATGTTTGCATTTTTCTCTTTCAAATAAGTCGAAGTTCCTATAATGGTTCCCGTAGTTCCCATGGAGGAAACAAAGTGGGTTACCGTTCCGTCAGTGTCATTCCATATTTCGGGACCGGTAGTTTTGTAATGGGCTTTCCAGTTGTCGGCATTGGCAAACTGATTCAACATGATGTAACCGCCTTCGGCCACTTTTTTGTCGGCATAATCTCTGGAACCAATAATTCCTTCGTTGGCAGGCGTTAAAATAACTGTAGCACCATAAGCGCACATCGTTTGGGTACGTTCTTTGGTAGAATCTTCGGGTAAAACCAATTCGATTTCTATGTGTAACAATTGGGCAATCATCGCCAAAGCTATTCCGGTATTGCCACTGGTGGCTTCTATGAGTTTGTCGCCTTTTTTGATTTCTCCCCTTTCTAATGCGGACAGAATCATATTGTAAGCCGGGCGGTCTTTTACGCTGCCTCCGGGATTATTCCCTTCGAGCTTCAATAAAAGTTTTACGTTCTTGTTTTTTATCAAATTTACGGTTTCCACCAAGGGCGTATTCCCTATGAGGTCTAATAATTTTTGTGGGCTCATGCTATTTTATCTCTTTTATTTTTACTTCGGTCTTCGTGGTATTGCTCACAACAGATTTTGCCGGAATTGATTTGGTAATCCAGGTATTTCCTCCGATAATACTGTTTTTACCAATGGTCGTTTCGCCGCCTAAAATAGTTGCATTGGCATAAATGCAAACATTTTGCTCCACGGTAGGATGTCTTTTGGTGTTTTTCATGTCCTTGCTGACACTCAATGCGCCTAAGGTTACCCCTTGGTATAATTTTACGTTTTTTTCGATGACTGTGGTTTCGCCAATTACAATTCCGGTGGCATGGTCAATAAAGAAAGGCGAGGCAATGGTGGCTCCTGCATGAATATCAGTCCCTGTGATGCGATGCGCGTATTCGCTCATCAATCTGGAAAAAAGTAACATGTCCAGCAGGTACAATTCATGGCTCAGCCTGTAGATGGCAATGGCATAAAATCCGGGATAGGCGAGATACACTTCCTCAATACTGTTGGATGCGGGGTCGTTTTCTAAAATGTAGGTGGCATCCTGATTCAGTTTTTCGAGAACAGAAGGCAGTCTTTCAAGAAAACTGTCCCAAACGCAATCGCACAACTCTTTCGGTTTTTTGCAGGCGATTTCAGAAATATCTTTGAATAGGATTTCGAGTTCATTGATGCTTTGATCCAAAGAGGCATTCGTGTCAAATAAAGTATAGAATAGTTTATTTGTGAAGGCTTCCGTTTTGGTCTTGATTTCGTAATTGATTAAAAAGTGGCTCTTTAATGAATTAATATTTTTGATAATCAGATCTTTTGTCACGATTATAGTGTTGAAGTGTTAATAGAAAGAGGTAAAAGTAAGGCGTTTTTTAGAAACGGCAGCAACAAATTGGCAAAGAAATTGGTGGATTGAATACGAATGGAACGTTTTTTTGGTTTGGTAACATATTTGTTCTTTTTCATAAAAAATATAACAAATAGAGGAAGCTATTTTGAATTGTACTTATATGCTGCAAATGGTTCTTTTTAATATTTAAAATGAAAACAGTCTTTTTCCCAATTAAGAAAGAGGTGTTATTTGATAATTTATTATTTTAAGAAATAACCAACAATCATAAAAAGACCTTCAATAATGGCCATGCCGATAATGTATTTTTGGTAATTGTGGCGTTTGTACACAAATTGCAAACCAAGGATTCCAAGAAATAATAGCGTGGTATAAATGGCAGGATACATTTGGAAAGCCGCCACAAATTCCCCTTCCGTCAGAAGCAGGAGGGCTCTCTGGAATCCGCATCCCAAACACTCCAATCCAAAGAGCGTTTTGCTCAAACAGGGAATCATGTATTGCTCTAAATCCAATGGTTTTATTTTTTACAATTTTACAAAAAAATATGAAACGGTTCCAATAATAAATCATTGCTATTTTAAAGTTTATTACTTTTGGAATCTGAACCACACGTGAAATGAAAAAGTTTATAATTCCGATTATGATTGTCGCCATATTGGTTGCTTTATACGAGCAGGTAAATGCCGAAAAAAATGTATATGTGATGGCGATTGCCATCGCCATTTTCATGTTTGGAATGATGCGATTGAGCGCCAAAATACCTAGTAAAAATCAAGATAAAGAAGAAGAACATGTTCAATAAAGGAGATAAAGTTGCAGTGCTTGACGAGGCCATTAATGGAGTGGTGCTGGCCGTCAAAGATAAGGAAGTTACCATAGAAACAGAGGACGGATTTACGATGACATATTTTGTCAACGAGTTGATTAAAGTAAACGATTCCAGTGATTTAATGAATTCTATCAAAAGAATCAATGTAACTGAGGTTGCCAAAGAAAAAGAAATTCCAAAACCCAGAAGTTTCGTCAAAGAGCGCAAAGACAAACACGAAATTTCGGCACCGGAGTTTGATTTGCACATCGAAAAACTGGTTGCCAATAAGCGTGGAATGTCAAATTATGATATTCTGACTTTACAATCCGAAACGGCAAAAAGACACATCGAATTTGCCATTCGCAATCGCATTCCGAAGATTGTTTTTATCCATGGTGTGGGCGAAGGAATCCTGAAAGCGGAGTTGGATTTTCTGTTGGGGCGTTACGATAATATTGCTTTTCAGGAAGGAAATTATCAAAAATATGGTCAAGGCGCAACGGAAGTTTTTATCAAACAAAACACCAAATAACACCATTTAGTTATTAAAAAGAAACCCGTTTGACATTAGTTTTTCTAATGTCAAACGGGTTTCTTTTTGTTGGTTTATAACCGATAAATTAGTGTCTAATTTGGTAATAATAATACGCCATATTCATAGCTGTCTCCAAGTTTGAAATCACTGTTTCCTCTCTTGAAAGTTACTTTTTTAAGTAGGATAGTGTATTTAAATACGCCGGGTACATCGGTAGTTTTAGTCACTTCAATAATTCCGCTTTGGTCTTGAACTCCGGCTACGGCATTCCACTCTTCGTTTATAATAGGGGATGCTGGCTCTGGGGTGATACAAAAATAAGCACTTGTAAGTAGTCCGGAGAACAAGCGGTACCTCAATTTGTTTGTAGTAGCACTAATCAAACCTGTTTTTGGGACATTTACTACTGCTGTTGATAATAAAAGCGGATCAATATCCAAGGTTAAAGCTTCGCTGCTGTTATAATTATAGATTTGATTTGAAGTACTGCATTGATCCAGCGTTTTATCAAAAGCAAAGGGCAAACTAGTGGCTGGCGTCTCATAATCCCCGAAAGGAAAAGTTTCATAAACCTGTGTTCCGCTACTTTTTGCAAAAGTGATATTCTTGAAAACAATATTATGGTTGTAACCTGT
>Ga0208789_1001805_pt1 | contig 10836 bp, 14 predicted proteins | sample Methanotroph_Enr_FD_187368 | JGI IMG/M metagenome (GOLD analysis project Ga0208789, IMG submission 187368) | Enriched soil microbial communities from Old Woman Creek wetland in Ohio, USA - Methanotroph_Enrichment_5 (SPAdes) (version 2) | ecosystem: Environmental > Terrestrial > Soil > Wetlands...
CAGAGTTCAGACGAGCGAAACCAGGCGCTCAGCGCCTGGCTCCATTACTACAATCACCACAGGCCCCATTCGGCCCTCAACGGTCAGCCCCCGATCTCAAGGCTGAACAACCTCGTTGGCAACGACACCTAAATCGCCGGCCCCTTGTCATCATCATGGAGTCCACTCCGAGGAGTCACCGCATGCGCTTGCTCCTGCTTCTTATCGCTCCATGCCTTGCTGCGGCGGCCACGCCGGCGCTCAAAACCCCGCACCCAGCACCTCCCAAAATCTTCCAGATGGCCGTTCCCCACATCGCCTGGTGGAATAACGCCGAGAGGGCCCGGGTGGCCTCTCGTCCACCCTTCACGATCCCCGATAACGCTCTCAGCAAGCCACAGCAAATGCCGCTTCTGCTGCCCTATCCCTACCAAGCTCCCTCAAATGGCCGCTCCTACTTCTTCCTCCAATGAAACCAACCCGGCGCACCTAATTGCCTAACTCTCCGCTCAACTCGGGCTCCGACTGCGTTGTCCGCCACTCTCACGCATCGTTCCGCGTCCTCGGCTCTGCTCATCGCCTCAGAACAGACGGGGCAGGTCAGTTTCATTCGTTATGCAGTAGGGCCAAGGGGTCGCCCGACAGCTTCTATTAACATTTGATTACTCATACGGGGCTTCAGTATGCATCATGAACCACCTAGCCTCAAATTAGCGATCGATGTTGTGGTAGAGTCCAGCGTCTTTGATATACGTCCAATTGCGAAATCTGCACCCGACAGGGTTTGGAAGTTCCCTCTTATTTTTAGTCTTACCCTGACTCCACTCGTGATTTATGGACTCTCGTCCCTGTCGTTCTATGGTTCATCGACACAAGTCCTCCATCGGCGGGTCAGTTCCAGTCGAAGATCTATCTCCCTGGTGCTGATGGAATCAGAGCCCAGGCAAGATACTCGAGCACCGACCACCAATTGGATCGGTCCGTCAGGACCTGGGGGTCAAGGCCATTTTGAAGGAACCGACACCATCGACCGACGTCTGGTCACGGTGAAAACACCAATCATTTCCTTTCCAACAGAGGCCATTGATCCGGACATGCTGAGTCAATCCTCGCGAGCCGAAGCCATCTCGTTCTCCGTCAATCCAGCCCTTCCAATTCAACCCGGCGGGAACGGCTTGTCGAAGGGAACAGGTAAGGATCCTGCCCGTGGCCTTGGGGGGCTTTGGCGTAAGCAGGAACTCGTAACCAAGACCACAAATGACAAGCAAACCAAGGTCCCGGACGGGCGCCTCGTTCCCATCCGCCGGCAGCCAGCGAGGCACCTATACAAACAAGGTGACTTGAGTGACGAGGTCGCCAAGACTCCGACCATTGTGCGCGCCATCATTGGCGAAAACGGTCTTGTAACCAAAGTCCAATTCATCTCCGGGCCGGAGGAGATGCGTGCTGACGCCCTCTGGGCAGCTAGGCTTTGGATCTTTGAACCACTCGGACCTCATGGCCTACATGCACCTTTGTCAGTGGATTTGGTGTTCTATCCCCGGATCCAGTAACCCCTAGCCCAACTCGGACCCCGCCGGCATTGCCCTCCGCTCCTTTTCATCTTCCCGCTTCCTCGGCTCCGTTCATCGCTCCGGTGCATGCGGGGCCGGTTGGCTTCTTTCGTTAGACGCGCACCCCTTCGAATCCGTCTGAGGTTCTCATGCTCGACTACAAGGCGCCCTGGAGCATCTCTCTGAAGTGGGTATCTTGGGTTACCACGATGGTTCTTTGCACCGGTGCAATCTCCTTTGCGGTGATGAAGCTCTACTTCGTGGCCCCGCTGCTTCTCATTGTGCTCATTTCCGCTGCGCCATTCACCATTCGTGGTTACACCATCAACGGCCATTCGCTTGTGGTGCATCGCCTCTTCTGGGACACCGACTTGCCACTCGGAGGCTTGCAGGCTGCCGAGTTCAATCCGAATGCCATGAAGAAGAGCTGGCGTACCGCAGGAAATGGCGGGCTGTACTCCTTTACTGGCTACTTCAGCAACAAAACACTCGGTGACTATCGGGCGCTTGTCACCAATCCAGCCCTCAGCGTTGTCTTGCGCTTCCCCACTGAAACCATTGTGGTGTCACCAGATTCGCCCGAAGCCTTTGTTCAAAACCTCCTTAACCAAACCCACGCGTCTAACCCATAGCTCAACCCGGACCCCGCCTGCATTGTCTTCCGCTCTCTCAGCAATCGGCCATCCCGGCTTCGCTCAGCGCCTCGGTGCAGGCGGGGCCGCTTAGCTGCTTTCGTAAGGAGGCCAAGATTGATTCGCTCTGCAACTCTGGGGAAATGAAATGCCATTGAATTCGAGCCACATCCTACTTCTCGCCGCAGGGCTACTGGCCTTGGCCAAAGTGGTGTCCACCATCTGGTTGGTTGGCCGGAAGGAGCCCGAAAGCGTGCTGAGTTCCACCTTTGGACAATTCATCTATTACACCGGAAAGATCACACCACCTTTGTTTCTCATCACCTTGGCCATTCGGGCTTGGTCGAGTGGAGACCATTCCGGGGCAAGGAATTACGTATTCCTGCTCATTTGTGTGGGACTCGTTGCGATTTACGTGGTTCGGCTTCGAAAGGCCGGAAAATGGTTCGGGCTTTCCCATCAGTTCAAACGCAAGGCCTGACCCTCAGGTCAATTCCGATCCTGCCTGTACTGGCTTTCGCTCTCTCTCAGCTGCCCGCTTCCCCGGCTCCGTTCCTCGTCTCGGTGCAGGCGGGGCTGGTTGGCTTCATTCGTCAGGCCCTACCCCACTCCCGGAGGCCACCTTGAACCACGACCCGATCGTTCCTGAGACAAGAGGGGTGACCGTTCAGCTGCTTTCGACCGTTGACCTGGGTCCAGAGATCGATGGGATGGAAGGCCGGCAGCTCCGAATGCGAATGGTCACCATTGCGCCTGGAGGAGTCTTCGGCCCGCTTCACGACCATGTTGGGAGGCCGGGTACCGTCTTCATTCTCCAAGGCACCATCACGGACCATCGAAACGGAATTGCCACCGAATATGGGCCTGGCGTCGGCTGGCCCGAGGATCGAAAGACCCATCACTGGCTCGAAAACAAAGGGACAATCCCAGCCATCGAAATCTCTGTTGATATCGTAAAAGCAGAAAATTGATCCCCCTGATCCCGGGCGGGTCGAACCCCTCCCTCGACTCGGACCCAGCCTGCGTTGTCTCCCGGGCTCTCTCATCCTTTCGCGTTCCCGGCTCTCCTCAGGCAGGGCCTGTCATCCTGCTTCGTCAGGCCTTCCCGGAGGTTTCAATGGCCCAACCATCTCAAGCCTCGCCCGGGTACGCACCCCCGATCTCCCTCGAACTGGCAAAGCAGATCGTGGCACGAGCCGAACGCGAGGCCCTCTCCCATGGCTGGAACATGGTCATCGCGGTCGTGGATAGCTCCGGCCATCTCGTGGTCCTCCACAAGATGGATCAGGCCCAGTACGGGAGCATCCCCATCGCCCAGGCCAAGGCCGCGACCGCGGTGAACTTCAAGCGCCCGACGAAGGCCTTCGAGGATGCCATCGCTGCGGGTGGGCTCGGCCTCCGTCTGCTTTCGACCGACGGTCTCTGCCCCCTCGAAGGCGGCATCCCCCTGCTCTCGGGCGGAGCCATCATCGGCGCCATCGGCGTGTCAGGGGCGCAATCGACCCAGGATGGCCAGGTTGCCCTGGCTGGTGCGAACGTGGTGAACGCCTGACGCCCACCCCCTGCTCGACCCCGACGTCCGCCTGCAGGGCCTGCTTCCCTCCCTCAACGCTCGGCTTCCCCGGCTCCGCTCGTCGTCTCCGCGGAGGCGTGGCCGGATTTCAGGGCATCCTCCCTGTGGAGAAGGCCTTCCCACGACCTTAGACTTGGTTTTCCTGGAGGACGTCCATGGACAGCTGGTCCCTCCTCAACCTCGGCGACGCCACGCTGGCCATGGCGGGGCTGGAGCGCGTGGAGGGGCTGTTCGGGGCGGCCCCGGGAATGGATCCGGAGGCGGCGGTCTTCATCCGCCACGAGTCGGAAGGGGGCCTCCACTGCGAGCTGAAGGCCTACTTCTCGCCGGGGGCCCGCGCGGTGGCGGAGGCTGCCGGGGCCGAGTTCTGCGCCCGGCCCGCCCCCGAAGGCCTGAGCCTCCTCCTGGGGCCCGAATCGGCCTGGCCCGCCCTCTTCCCGGACCGCCGTGGCAGGTGACGGACGGGCCGCCCTGCCGGACACTGCGGGGATGGGACCCCGCCCGCGCCGATCTGATCCGTCTCCGCCCGCCCGGCCCGGGAAGCCCGGCCTGCACCCGCGCAACCGCCATGCCGGCGGCTACGACTTCCCGGTGCTCCTGAAGGCCAGCCCGGAGCTGGGCCGCTTCGTGGTGCGGGCCCCCCACGGCGGGCCCTCCATCGACTTCGCGGATCCCGCGGCCGTGAAGGCCCTGAACCGGGCCCTGCTCGCGGCGGCCTACGGCATCCGCGCCTGGGACCTGCCGGAGGGCTTCCTCTGCCCGCCCGTCCCGGGCCGCGCGGACTACCTGCACCACCTGGCGGATCTGCTGGCGGAGGAGAATGGCGGCGCGATTCCGCGGGGCGCGGGCGTGCGCGCGCTGGACGTGGGCGTGGGGGCCGGCGCCATCTACCCGCTGGTGGGCCACCGGGAGTACGGTTGGTCCTTCGTGGGCTCGGACATCGACGCGGCGGCCCTGGCCTCCTCGGCCCGCATCCTGGCGGCGAACGGCCTGGAGGCGGTCCTCCAGCTGCGGCGGCAGATGGACCCTGCGGCCAGCTTCACCGGCGTGGTGGCCCCGGAAGAGCGGTTCGACCTGACGCTCTGCAACCCGCCCTTCCACGGGTCGCTGCGCGAGGCCCGGGAGGGCACCCGGCGGAAGTGGCGGAACCTGGGGCGCGGCGATTCCGCGCGGCCCGTGCTGAACTTCGGCGGCCGGGACGCGGAGCTGTGGTGCGAGGGCGGCGAGGCGGGTTTCGCCCGGCGCATGATCGCCGAAAGCGCCCGCATCCCCGGCCAGGTGCTCTGGTTCACCACGCTGCTCTCCAGCTCCGCCAGCCTGCCGGCGGTGCACCGGGCCCTGCGCCAGGCGGGCGCCCTGGAGACCCGTACCGTCGCCATGGCCCAGGGCCAGAAGCAGAGCCGCTTCGTGGCCTGGACCTTCCTGGATCCCGGCGCCCGGGCAGCCTGGGCCAAACGCTGGGCTTAGGGCCCGTTGCGGCTTGTGATGGGATATTTCGGACAGATCGGTATGATTCTCCCGTCGCCGGAGTTCCCATGGCCTTCCTACGCCGCCTGCCCGCCGTCCTCTCCCTGCTGATGCTGGGCGCCCACTTCCTCCGCTTCGGCCAGCTGCCGCTGGTGGTCCTCTGCCTGGCGCTCCTGGTGCCGCTGTTCCTGCCGCGCCCCTGGGCGCAGCTCCTCGTGGCCGGCGCCCTGGCCCTGGGGGCCCTGGTGTGGCTCTGGACCCTGATCGGGGACGTCCAGCAGCGCCTGGCCTTCGGGGCGCCCTGGCTGCGCCTGGCGGCCATCCTGGGGGCCGTGGCCCTGTTCACGGGCTGGTCGGCCTGGCTGCTGCGGCCCCGGCGGACCTCCTAGAACACCGACCAGCCGGTCCGCGTGGTGAAGCGGTCCAGGGCCTCGACGCCGGCCACGCTGTTGCCGTGGGCGTCCAGGGCCGGGCTCCACACGCAGAGGACGCCGCGCTCGGGCAGCACGGCCAGGATGCCGCCGCCCACGCCGCTCTTGCCGGGCAGGCCCACGCGGTAGGCGAAGTCCCCCGCCGCGTCGTAGGTGCCACAGGTGAGCATGACGGCGTTGATGCGTTTGGCTTCGCTGCGGGTGAGGAGGCGGGAGCCGTCGGCCCGCAGGCCGTGGTTGGCCAGGAAGAGGCCCGCCTTCGCCAGGTCCCCGCAGCTCATGGCCAGGGAGCACTGGCGGAAGTAGTGGTCCAGCACCGCTCCCACGGGGTTCTCCAGGTTGCCGCAGCTGGCCATGAAGTGGGCCAGGGCCGCGTTGCGGTGGCCATGGGCGGCCTCGGAGGCGGCCACCTCCGCCTCCACGTCCACCCCGGGGTTGCCGCTCTCCTCCCGCAGGAAGGTGCGGATGGCGCCCACGGCATCCCCCGTGAGGCTGAGCAGCCGGTCCACGAGGACGAGGGCGCCGGCATTGATGAAGGGGTTGCGGGGGATGCCCTTCTCGTATTCGAGCTGCACGAGGGAATTGAAGGGGTTGCCCGAGGGCTCGCGGCCCACGCGGCGCCACAGGGTCTCGCCGTCCCGGGCCAGCACCAGGGCCAGGGCGAAGGCCTTGGACACGCTCTGGACCGAGAAGGGCGCGCGCCAGTCGCCGCTGCCGAATACCTGCCCGTCCATGGTGGCCAGGGCGATCCCGAAGCACGCGGGATCCACCGCCGCCAGGGCCGGGATGTAGTCCGCCACCCTCCCCTGCGCCGCAAAGGGCGCGGCTTCCCGCGCGAGGTCATCGAGGAGGGCCTGCAGATCCATGGGACGAGGATCCCACAGGACAGCGTAGGATGGGCGCCATGACGCCCCTGGCCGCCGACCTCCTGGTGCTGTTCCGCCGCGACCTGGCGGCCTTCGAGCGGGAGGTGGCGCTCTTCCCCGACGACGGGGCCCTCTGGCGGACGCTGCCGGGCATCGCCAACGGCGCCGGGAACCTGGCCCTGCACGTGGCGGGGAACCTGCGGCATTTCGTGGGCGCCGTGGTGGGCGGCACGGGCTACGTCCGCGACCGGGAGGCGGAGTTCGGCCGCCGGTCGGGCCCGCGGGCCGAGGTGGCGGCGGAGCTCCGCGCGGCCCTGGCCGACCTCGAGGCCGTGCTGCCGGCCCTCTCCGAAGCGGCCCTGGCCGCCCCCTTCCCGGTGGCGGTGGCGGGCGTCCAGCCGCCCGCCGGCCGCTTCCTGATCCACCTCGCGACCCACCTGGCCTTCCACCTGGGACAGGCCGGATATGTGCGGCGGACGCTCACCGGGGACTCCCGGAGCGCCGGGGCCATGGGCATAGGCGATCTGATGAAGCCTTGAGCCCTGCGGCCGGGAACGGCAGAATCGGGGCCTGGCCCCAGGGAGGTTGCATGCCGCTCGCAGGAAACGTCGCCCTCGTCACCGGTGCCAGCCGCGGCATCGGCGCCGCCATCGCCCGCACCCTGGCCGCCCAGGGCGCCGCGGTGGCCGTGAACTACCACCACTCGGAGGCGGCCGCCCTGGCCGTCGTCGCCGAGATCCAGGCCGCGGGCGGGCGGGCCCTGGCGGTGAAGGGCGATGCCCGGGACCGCGCCCAGGTGGAGGCCATGGCCGCGGCGGTGAAGGCGGAGCTGGGCCCCATCGGCATCCTGGTGCTGAACGCCTCCGTGGGCTTCCCCATGAAGGGCTTCCTCGACTACCCCTGGGAGGCCTTCGAGGCCAAGCTCATGGGCGAGATGGGCGCGGCCTTCCACGGCTGCCGGGCCGTGGCGCCGCAGATGCTGGAGCGCCAGAAGCTGGATGGCCGGGGGGGCTCCATCGTCGCCATCACCAGCGGGCTGGCCCGCAACCCCGGCTGGGGCTTCTGCGCCCACAGCGCCGCCAAGGCGGCCCTGGAGGGCCTCGTGCGGGCCCTGGCCTTCGAGCTGGGCCCCATGGGCATCCGCGTGAACGCCGTCGCCCCGGGCCTCACCCTCACGGACGCCACGGCGCACCTGCCCGAGAAGCACAAGCAGGCGGCTGCGGAGCACGCACCCCTGCGGCGGAACGGCGAGGCCCAGGACGTGGCCGAGGCCGTGGCCGGGATCCTCCAGGCCGGCTTCGTCACCGGCGCCACCCTGCCCGTCAACGGCGGCAACCACGTCTTCTAGGGCCTGTTTTCAAAGTGGGGTGCGGCCGCGCAAGGGGCGCCGCCCAAGCGAGACAAGGAAAGCGACGATGGCAATAGCGGCACTATTGACGAGGAGCTTGACGCAGTATCGCGCCGGGCGCCGCCCCTTGCCGGCTCCACCCTCCGCGAAGCTGCGCTTCGCGGGAGCGGGCCCCTGCGGGGCCTGCGATAGGGTACGGGGGACGGGGCCAGCCGCACCCCTGGCGGCGTTGCCGACCTTGGCTCGGGCCCTTGGCCCTCGGGGCTTCGCCCCCGCCATCGGCTGCGCCGATGCGGCCCTGTCCGCCTGGCGGATGGTGAACGATGTCCCGCATCGCCCTGCGGTCGGCGCCCTCTCGGTATCGCCTCCGGCGATACACGAGACGTACAGATATCTCCCATGGGCGCGGCTGGCCGGCGTCGCGGCTCACATCCACTTTGAAAACAGACCCTAGGAGTCACGATGGCGACGCTCCGCGCCGGCCTCATCCTCGGCATCCTCGTGGTGCTCTGGACCCTCGTCATGGGGTTCACGGGCTGGTACCACCACCCCACCCTGCACGTCCTCTTCTGGCTGGTGATCCCCCTGCAGATCGCCGTGCTGCTGGTGCTGCTGCGGGTCACGGCGCCGGCCTGCGGCTACGTGCGGCAGGTGGGCAACGGCGTGGCGGCCTCCGTGATCGCCTCGGGCATCATCTTCGTGGGCAGCCTGTTCTTCACGGTGGTGCTGTTCCCCAGCTACTTCCGCGAGATGGAGGCCCTGGGCCGGCTGAAGATGGCCCAGGAGGGCCTGGCGCCCGCGCAGATCGAGGCGCTGATCCAGGCGCAGTCCGCCATGCTGCGCCCCATCCCCACGGCCTTCTCGGGCGTGCTGGGCACCTGGTTCACGGGCCTGCTCACCTCGCTCATCGCCGCCACCTGGCTGCGGAGGAAGTAAGCGCGCCTACCGCTCCCGCCGCACCACCTCCACCAGCGAGAGAGGGTAGCGGAGCCCCGCCAGGGCATCATCCACGCAGCGGAGCACCAGGCCCGAGCGCAGGGGCGCCGCGGCCAGCTCATCGCGGCTGAGCCAGCGGCAGCCGAGGATCTCCGGGTCCTCGGGACGGGCCTCGGCATCCTCGGGCACGGTGCCCGTGAAGCAGACGCGGCAGTAGTCCCGGCCGTTGCGGGCCTGCAGCTGGTAGATCCCCACCACGGCCGCGGGCGTGAACAGGAGGCCGGTCTCCTCCTTCACTTCGCGGCACACCGCGTCGAGAATCGCCTCGCCCGGATCCACATGCCCCGCGGGCTGGTTGAACACCCGCTCGGGATGGACGCCGTCCGTCTCCTCCACGACGAGGAAGCGCCCCTGGCGTTCGATGACGGCGGCGACGGTGAGGGACCAGGCCATGGGAATCTCCAGGATCCATGATGCCCTTGCCCGGTCCGCCCCAGGGCCTATGGTGGCCCCGGACGGACGCATGCCTGTGCACGATCGCAGTCCTCCGGACTTGCACAAGGAATTTCCCGTCGCCTTCGACGACCACCGGAGGCCCCCGCCCGGGAGCCTCCGGCGTCATCTGTTGAATAGGAGGGAAGATATGGTTCGTCGCAATGCGCTGTGCGTCGGCATCAACACCTACAAGAACTTCCCAACAGCCACCCTCCACGGCTGCGTCAACGACGCGAACGACATGGCCCAGCTGCTGAAGGACGTGAACGGCTTCACGGATGCGGAGATCACCAGGCTGACCGACCAGAACGCCACCAAGACCAACATCATGCGCGAGCTGAAGCGCATGGTGACCGAGGCCAGGAACGGCAAGATCAACCACCTGGTGTTCAGCCTCTCCAGCCACGGCACCCAGGTGCCCGACCTGAACCTGGACGAGATGGACCGGGCCGACGAGGCCTTCTGCCCCCACGACCTGGCCCAGAGCGGCACCCAGTGGAACCGCGACCACATCATCGTGGACGACGAGCTGCACGATCTCTTCACCCAGATCCCCTCGAACGTGCTGCTCGAGGTCTACCTCGACACCTGTCACAGCGGGACCGGGCTGAAGGCCATCGACCTGCTGCTGGACCGGAAGCCCCGCTACCTGCCCCCGCCCTCCATCGAGGCGTTCCGCGACATGGAACTCCGCCGGGCGCGGCCCCAGCACCTCAAGCTGCTGGAGAAGGGCATCGCCCACCACATCCTGTGGGCCGCCTGCAAGGACAGCCAGACCAGCGCCGACGCCCTCATCGGCGGCGACTGGCACGGCGCCTTCACGTACTACCTGTGCAAGGAGATGCGGGCCGGGAAGGGCAAGCTGTCCCGGGCCAAGGTGCTGGCCAAGGTCCGGACCGACCTCGCCAACACCCACTTCACCCAGACCCCGCAGCTGGAATGCGAGGCCACCGTCCGCCACGCCACCCACCACGAGGAGGCGCTGGTCACCTAGCGCCGTCCCCCCGTACGGCCAGGGACCCCGCCGGAGGACGGGGTCCCTTCTGCTTCAGGCCAGGATCAGTAGCGGTAGTGGTCCGCCTTGTAGGGCCCTTCCAGCGGGACGCCGATGTACTGGGCCTGGTCGGGCCGGAGGGCCGTGAGCTTCGCATTCAGCGTCTGCAGCTGGAGGCGCGCCACCTGTTCGTCCAGGTGCTTGGGCAGGGTGTAGACGCCCACGGCGTACTGGCCCTGCTTCGTCCACAGCTCGATCTGGGCCAGGGTCTGGTTGGCGAAGCTGCTGCTCATCACGTAGCTGGGATGGCCCGTGCCGCAGCCCAGGTTCACGAGGCGGCCCTTGGCCAGCAGGATGATCCGCCGGCCGTCCGGGAAGATCACGTGGTCCACCTGGGGCTTGATCTCCTCCCAGGGGTACTGCTCGAGGCTGGCGACGTCGATCTCGCTGTCGAAGTGGCCGATGTTGCACACGATGGCGTTGTGCTTCATGCGCTTCATGTGGTCGTGGGTGATGACGTGGAAGTTGCCGGTGCAGGTGACGAAGATGTCGGCCTGATCGG
>Ga0208789_1001806_pt1 | contig 10829 bp, 10 predicted proteins | sample Methanotroph_Enr_FD_187368 | JGI IMG/M metagenome (GOLD analysis project Ga0208789, IMG submission 187368) | Enriched soil microbial communities from Old Woman Creek wetland in Ohio, USA - Methanotroph_Enrichment_5 (SPAdes) (version 2) | ecosystem: Environmental > Terrestrial > Soil > Wetlands...
GCTACTTAGTCCTACATGGTGAACTTCTGGAGCCCAAGTCTCGTTTAGAGGACATGGAAAGAAGATTTCTCGCTATGGCGCTGCTGCCACTTCTGACATTGATCCTGATCGCAAGCGCACCAAGTGTCGAAGCAACAAATTGACCGGCGGCAGGTCACCATCAACGGGCGTCCTATTTAAACCTTGGCCTTGGGCACGGCCCCAGGAGTGGCTAAGGGACAGGGCTCGCAGGGTCTCTGGTATGTGATCTCGCCAACAGGCAAGGAGATAAAAGTCCTCACATTGGCTACAAAATCAGCGCCTGCGCCCACCAAAACTTCGGCCTACGGACGGTCAAATTACGAAAAACCATTGATAATTGGTCTTTTCGGCTCGTGCCCCCTATCTTTACCTCCGTTGAGACCAATCTCCTATCCTTTTTAGGGGAATATTCGCGACACGCCGAGGGTTATACCAGCCGATTGGTGTTAAATGCGCGAATATGCGCGCGCTGCGGTAATTCGCCCTGGCGAGGTTCTACAAACTTAAGAAGGCGAGGGAAGTAGTGGCTACTGACTACGACACCCCCAGAAAAACCGACGAAGAACTCCACGAGGAGTCTCTTGAAGAACTCAAGGCCCGGCGCGTTGACGCACAATCAGGTCAAGTTGATGTCGACGAAGCAGAAGCTGCCGAAACCTTGGAATTGCCTGGTGCCGACCTTTCGGGCGAGGAACTCTCCGTTCGGGTTGTTCCAAAGCAGGTAGACGAGTTCACATGCTCGCGCTGCTTCTTAGTTCACCACATCACGCAGTTGGCCAAGGGTGAGGGCCCAACCGCTGTCTGCAAGGAATGTTTCTAGCCTCTACTGTTTAATGCCTCTGCTAAACCTTGGGCATTCTTCGAACTAATCAACCAATACGGTGTTGAATCTCGAACGTCTCGCACGCCGATCTTCACTCCTCGTGGCTGCCAGAACCGGAGCGCAAGATAGGCGGCGGGGTCCGCGTCGCGCCCCCTAGTAAGGCGCATTTCATCCATCGTCAGGGCGATAGCGTGGTCGAGGTATTTTCGCTCGATATGCGCTCGCCCGACTCGGAGTTCGCTGGCATCGACACGTATTCGAAGCAGCATCGCCTTGTTGATCACCGGCAAGGCCGCTATCGCAAGAATCAGGGTGATCAACCCTGACCGATCATCGAAGGCGGCCCAAATTGACAGTGCCACTGAAGCCAGCAGAAAGAAGAGGAAGCCAAGAAGCCAGATGGGAGGTCTCAGTGTCTCTTGGTAGAGAATTCTCTCGTCATTGACAGGTGGCACAGGGCTGAAGGTATCGGATTTTCAAGTAACCTTGAGCGTATGAGCAGGGTTCCCAGCACCATCCCGCCTGAAGGCGCGCAAATTCCACTTCGACACCCCAAGGCGCCAGAAATCGGATCCAAGATTCCCTCGCATTTCGGACATTGCTTCGGATGCGGCGACTTACATCCGACGGGACTTCATCTCGTCGCCCACGCGGGAGAGGCTGCGAATCTCACCGCAGAATTCACCGTCACCGAGAACCACCAAGGCGCCCCTGGGCTGGCCCACGGTGGTCTGCTCTCGCTGGCCTTTGACGAAGCGCTGGGCAAGTTGATGTGGTTGATCCGCTCGCCGGCTGTCACCGCCAGGCTTGAGACTGATTTTCTCCTGCCTGTTCCCATCGGCACCACACTTCACATCACGGCAGAAATTACGGGTCAGGTGAACCGAAAAGTCTATTGCCGAGCCGAAGGACGCCTTAATTCCGTTGACGGGCCGTTGGCTGTAAAAGCTTCGGCGCTTTACGTCATTGTCTCCATGAACCACTTCATGACGAACGCGCCCAAGGAATATTTGGCGTACGTCTCCGAGCATCCAGAGTTATTGGCATTTGTGGATCCCGATTTCGAGATCAATCCATGATCGAGCAAAGAGATGGCGAGATCAATCCTTGATGGTCGCTGTATTAATCAAGCGATTGGATGATGGAGTTCCGCTTCCTATGTATGCAAAAGGCGGAGACGCCGGTGCCGATCTTGTTACTCGCATCGACGTGGTTCTTGCACCGGGAGAGCGAAAGTTGGTTCCAACCGGTATCGCGATTGCCTTGCCAGATGGCTACGCAGCATTCGTCCACCCCAGATCTGGATTGGCAATCAAGCACGGCGTCTCTATGGTCAACGCACCTGGAACCGTTGATGCGGGATTCCGCGGTGAACTCCAGGTGATCTTGATCAATCATGATCCGAAAGAAACGGTGACTTTTTCTCGTGGGGATCGAATTGCGCAGTTGGTCATTCAGAAAGTCGAACGTGCAGATTTCATTGAAGTAATGGACTTGCCAGGTTCTGGACGTGGCACCGATGGCTTTGGATCGACGGGGAGAACATGATGGAGAGCGATAAGAGCAAGATAATCAATGCGTTGGGCGGCAAGAGGGGACTTCTCGATTCGGGCCTGCCTTCTCTGGTCTTTCTGATCGCCTACAACATAGGACATGGATTAAGGGATGCTGTTATCGCGGCGATGATAACCTCTGCGCTCCTTACTCTCATTCGATTGATGCGACGTGACACTCTGCAGCACGTCCTCTCTGGCTTTGTCGGCGTCGCTTTCTGTGCCTTGCTTGCGCGCAAGACGGGGCATGCGGTTGATTTCTATCTTCCCGGCCTCGTTATCAATGTGGTCTATGGCGCCGCCTACGCGATCTTCAACCTCATTGGCCTTCCGATCCTCGGTCTGTTGCTTGGACCCATTCTGGGAGAAAACCTCGCGTGGCGAAAAGTGCCGGAGCGAAAGCGCGCCTACACGCGTGCCGGTTGGCTCTGGGTCGCACTCTTCATTTCCAGGTTAATCGTGCAGTATCCACTTTACAAATCTGGAAATATCAACGCCCTCGGTACTGCGCGGCTGGTGATGGGATATCCGCTCTTTCTCTTGGCTGCGTGGGGATCATGGGTGGTACTACGCGCAGTTCCAAGTATTAAACCTGAACAAGAACAAGCGTGAAATTTCCGCCTCAACACGGGGCGTGGGCGTTTCTTATTGTGCCCGCCGTAATTGTTTCGTTTCTTGGCGCTGGTAATGCGATTGGCCTGGTCTTCTTTCTAGCGTGGGTGAGCGGGTATCCCGTCTCATATTTCCTGGGCCGCGCTTTAATCATGCGAATTCGGCGCGGGACGTGGACTTCCAAGGCTAAGGCAGAACTGCAGTTCGCGATTCCATGGTTTCTCATTACCTTTATCGGGATTGCAGTACTTCTGGTCCTTCGGCCGTGGTTGCTTGTATATAGTCTCCTTGTCTTTGCAATCTGGTCGGCAAGCATCTACTTGTCGTGGGCCGGACGCGAGCGGGGAATCATCAATGATCTGCTTCTAGTAGGACTGGCATCAATGGAACCGGTGCTGATGTATCAGGTAGCAAAGAATCACTCTTCATTGAATGGAATTCCGCATGGAATCTGGATGGCTGCTCTGATGTCGATGCTCGTCTTCGCCGGATCGGTGATTCACGTGAAATCTCTGATCCGCGAAGTCAAGAATCGGAATTGGCACACGGGGAGCCTTGTTTATCACATCGTTGTGCTGGCTCTTCTGCTGGTAGTTGCCAGGCCTTGGTATCTGGCGATTCCATTCGCTCTGGCATTTGCCCGGACGATCATCGTGAAACCGGGACTTCGTCCAGGAACGCTTGGCGTTGTAGAACTTGGAGTGTCGATCGCACTGATTTCCTGCACGGTGGTTGCCTTCGCTTAGGCGCTAGAACGATTCGTCGAAGGAGATCGAACCGGTCACTCCCACCTGATAGGCCGAGACGCGCCGTTCAAAGAAGTTCGAGAGTTCCTGAACGTCCTGGAGTTCCATGAAAGCAAACGGATTCTTCGTGCCGAAGATCTGATCAAGCCCCAGCTGAGTCATTCGTTGATCGGCGACGAACTCGAGGTAGGCGCGCATCTCGGCGGTTGTCATCCCCGCAACTCCTCCTTCAAGAAGGTCAAGGGCAAAGTGATACTCCGCGTCCACGGCCTCAAGCATCATGGCCTTGATTTCCTCAGATAGCCCTGCGTCGAAAAGGGAGGGGTCCTCGTGTCGAACGGTGTCAATGACATCAAAGGCGAATGCCATGTGCATTGATTCGTCGCGGAATACCCAGTTCGTTCCGGAGGCCAATCCATTGAGAAGACCACGCGAGCGGAGAAAGTAGACATAAGCGAACGCACCGTAGAAGAAGAGTCCCTCAACGCAAGCCGCGAAGCATATGAGATTCAAAATGAAAGTCCGTCGATCCGAAGCACTCTTCAATGGACCCATCTTCTCCAGTGCGCCGATCCACTTGTAGCAGAACTTTGCCTTCGCGCGGATTGAGGGGATATTTTCTACTGCGGCGAATGCTTGGTGTCTGGCCTCGGGGTCAGGCAGGTAAGTGTCAAGAAGAGTGAGATAGAACTGTACGTGCACAGCCTCTTCAAAGAGTTGTCGAGAAAGATACAAGCGCGCCTCTGGAGCGTTGATGTGTTCATAGAGGTTGAGGACTAGATTGTTCGCGACGATCGTGTCGCCCGTTGCAAAGAATGCTACTAATCGCTCTATCAAATGCCTCTCCGCCGGACTTAATTTTTCAAGATCCGCCAGATCTGAATGCAGGTCGACTTCCTCCACAGTCCATGTGTTCTTGATCGCATCGCGGAACCTCTCGTAGAAGTGGGGATAGCGCATGGGGCGCAACGTAAGATCGAGGCCGGGGTCGAGCAGGTTTCCACGGGCTGCAGACGAAACAGTTACGAAGTTGTCATTACTCATTATTGGCATGCCTCACAATTTTCTGGATTTTCAAGGGAACAAGCGAGAGCCTCCGCGGCTGCAATATCGGTGATGGAAGGTGATTGGCTTACAGTTGTCTGACGTATTCGAGTGGCCGGCCGTGATCTGAGGTAGTAGGTCGACTTGAGCCCTGATTTCCACGCGTAAACGTACATAGAAGACAATTTCCCGATGTTTGGATCGGCGACAAAGAGATTGAGAGATTGACTCTGATCGATGTAAGGGGCCCGTGATGCGGCTAGGTCAATCAATGCCTTCTGGGGTAGCTCCCAAGCGGTTCGGAACAGTTCTTGGACGTCGCCTGGCAGCAGATCGAGTGCCTGAACAGAACCCTCCGCCCGCTTGATGGCATCTCTGATCTCAGATGTCCACAGACCGCGGATTTTCAATTCCTTTACGAGGTAACCGTTTATTTGAAGAAATTCGCCGCTAAGAGTCTCGCGTTTGAACAAGTTGGACACTTGCGGCTCGATGCACTCGTAGCATCCGGCAATCGAGGCGATTGTTGCCGTAGGCGCGATTGCTATGAGCAAGGAGTTGCGCAACCCATGTTGCTTGATCTGCTCGCGCAATTCCTGCCATCGAGCTTGATTATTGCCTTCAACATTCCAGCCATCGAAATGAAGCTGCCCCCTGGCAACTCTTGTCGAATCATATGCAGGATGAGGGCCGTTCTTCTTTGCCAACTCGCAGGATTCCGAGAGTGCATGGAAATAAATCTCCTCGGAGATTCTCGTTGAGAGTTCCCGTGCTTCCGGGGAGTCGAAGGCCAAACGCAGCGAGAAGAAGACATCCTGCAAGCCCATGAGACCCAGACCGACGGGGCGCCACTTGGGATTGCTAGTTGCCGCCTCTGGACTTGGGTAGAAGTTGATATCGATCACGCGGTCGAGGAAGCGCACCGCGGTTCGCACCGTAGCAGCGAGACCTTCCCAATCCACACTGCCGTCTCTCACATGTTTGGCAAGATTCACAGAACCGAGGTTGCACACCGCAGTCTCGTCGTTCTGGGTTACCTCAATAATTTCGGTGCAGAGGTTCGAAAGATGAACCACATTGCTTGGATCAGCACTCTGGTTGCAGTGACGATTGGATGCATCTTTGAAGGTCATCCATCCGTTACCGGTCTCCGCAAGCGTTCGCAACATGCGCGCATAGAGATCACGGGCACCAATAGTCCGAACGGCATGACCGGCATTTTCAGCCGCGATATATGCCTTTTCAAAATCGTCACCCCACAAGTCTGGAAAAGCGGGAACGAGTGAAGGATCGAAGAGCGACCATAGTGCATCATCCTCGACCCGCTTTAAGAAAAGATCCGGTATCCAGTGTGCGAGATTGAGATTATGCGTGCGTCTTGACTCATCGCCGGTGTTATCGCGCAATTCCAGGAATTCTTCGATGTCCGCGTGCCATGTCTCCAGGTAAATGCAGGCCGCGCCTTTTCGCCGCCCTCCTTGATTCACTGCAGAGACTGAAGAGTCGAGCGTCTTAAGCCAGGGAACGATTCCGTTTGAGTGTCCGTTTGTGCCTCGAATGAGGGATCCACGCGAGCGAACTCGGGACCACGAGATCCCGATTCCGCCGGCAAATTTGGAGAGTTGAGCCACCTGTGCGTACCGAGAGTAGATTGATTCGAGCGTGTCCTCAGGGCTGTCGATCAGGTAGCAGGAGGACATTTGCGAATGCCGTGTGCCCGAATTAAACAGGGTTGGTGAACTCGGAAGGTACTTCAAATCGCTCATCATTCGATAGAGCTCGATGGCCTCGCCGGCAGTTGTGGAGAGGCCGCAAGCTACGCGCATCATGAAATATTGGGGTGTTTCTAGGACTTGCCTTGTTTGTGGATGGCGCAGAAGATAACGATCGTAGATGGTCCGCATTCCGAAGTATTCGAATTTGGAGTCGTTGCTAAGCGAAATTGAATCATCGAGTTTTCGTTGATGTTGCCGGACGAATTCTGCGGTGCTATCGGAAATCTGCCCTTCTTGATGGGCCGCCGCCACCGACTGGGAAAATGAATGAATCCCTTGATTGCGCACTTCTTTGCTTATTAGATTTGATAGCAGTCTTGCAGCGAGGAATGAATAACTTGGTTCTTCGCCGATCAATTCAGATGCGGTGCGAATGGATAGTTTGTCGAGTTCTTCCGTGGTGGCCCCGTTGTACAGGCCGCTTATAGTTTTCGTGGCGATGCGCAATGGATCGACATCGGGCAACTCAGCGGCACAGCGCTCAACCGCTCGAACTATTTTGTTGACGTCAACGGGCTCGGTCGTGCCGTTGCGTTTGGTGACCTTCATGCTCACCCGCCCAGTTGGCGGGGGTGAGATACGTGGTGCGTCGGTGATTGTCACTGGTCTCTCCTCGGGAGCCTGGTCGGTATGCCAGTGACTTGATCGGGAGTGACGATAACGATGTGGTCGAAAATCCGGACGCGCATCGTCCGCGCGCGCCCCCTCGAGGCCACAGACATAGCCGAATAAGTGATTCGGTCAGCAGGCAGGTCTTCGGACTATGGGCACTTTCTTGGCAAGAACCAAGGAATTCCTACTGGCCGTCGCTTCCCGAGTGATTAACTCAGTGCTAATGACGGTGGTCGCTCCCAATTACCGCTGCGGGGCAGTCCTAGATTCTCACTAGGTTCCCTCTTACGACGACGCCACCAAGAGTGGAGTCGAACCAACTGTGAGGGTGAGACTAATCCGTCTCGATTACATGACTTGGTATTGCGGGGTTAGTCAGCGTGTCGTCGTACCGAACTATGCAGGTTGGATGAAACAGGCTTTCAACTGGGTCTCAGCATCAGCCGATGCCACGAAGAGAAGTTCATCCCCAGGGCTAAATACATCGTGGGGCTTTGCTGTGATAACTCGACCGTCTCGAACGATTGCGGCAAGCGTCGAATTCTCGGGTAGCCGTACTTCCTCCACCGTCTTTCCAATGGAGAGTGAGTCATCCGGCAAGGTGAGCTCTACGAGGTTTGCCTGGCCCCTCTTGAAGGAGAAGAGGCGGACAACATCGCCAACGCTGACTGCCTCTTCGACGAGAGCAGAAATGATTCGCGGGGTCGATACCGCAACGTCGACTCCCCAAGACGCGTCAAAAAGCCACTCATTCTTCGGGTGGTTTACACGGGCAACAACTCTTGGAACTCCGTACTCGGTTTTACCAAGGAGCGAAGCAACCAGATTGACCTTGTCATCTCCGGTGGCAGCGATCAAGACCTGGCAGGTGTTGAGTTTGGCGTTATCCAATGAAGTCACTTCGCACGCATCGGCAAGGAGCCATTCGGCATCAGGGACGCTCTCTAATTTCAAAGCCTTTGGGTCGCGATCGATAAGGAGCACTTGGTGACCGTTGTCGAGCAATTCTCGGGCGATTGCTCGGCCGACATTTCCAGCGCCAGCAATGGCTACTCTCATGACGCATCCTCAGGTGAGTGGCCAAGGGCGGCTTCAACGATCGCAATGTCTTGTTCGCGGACCATGACGTGAATGAGATCGCCATCCTGTAGAACCGTGTGCTCATCAGGGATGAGTCCTTCACCTAGGCGCGTGATAAAGGCAACGCGTGCAGGGGTGACGTTCTCAATACGAGTGACAGGACTTCCGTACCAGGTGGTGTCGATGTGCATCTCGCACAGTTGAATTGCACCGCTTGCATCTCGCCACTCCGATCGCGATCCTTCTGGAAGGAGGCGGCGCATAATCTGGTCAGATGTCCACAGCACCGTAGCAACCGTCGGGATTCCAAGACGCTGGTAAATCTCAGCACGACCTGGATCATAAATACGGGCAACCACGTTCTTGACCCCGTAGGTCTCTCGCGCGACTCGGGCAGCCAAGATATTTGAGTTATCGCCGTTGCTTACCGCGGCAAAAGCTTCCGCTCGTTCAATGCCGGCCTCAAGCAAGGTGTCCCGGTCAAAGCCCACGCCCGCAACGGTGTGCCCGTTGAAGTTGGCGCCTAGACGGCGAAATGCCTCGCGGGACTGATCGATGATAGCTACGGAGTGGCCGGCCGCCTCAAGTTCATTCGCGAGCGAAGAACCGACGCGCCCGCATCCCATGATTACGACGTGCACGGGGAAAACCTACACCCCAGATGCGCATAGGCTTACGACTTATGGAGGGACAACGCGCTAAATCCTTTGTATTAGGGCAGCATCTCTCTGTCGCCATTGAAAAGGTGGCCCATGGAGGCCATTTCATAGCCCGTCACGAGGGTCAGGTCATCTTCGTCCGGGATGCAATTCCCGGCGAACTCGTCGAGGTCGTGATTACGAGCACAGGTTCGAGTTTCTATAGAGCCGATGTGGTCAATGTGGTAAAAGCCTCCCCAGACCGCGTCTCGCCGCCTTGCCAATATTCACATGCGGGCGGTTGCGGCGGATGCGATTTCCAGCATATTGATGTGGCCCGCCAGCGCCAGTTGAAAGCCGATGTGATCATCGAACAGTTCTCTCGTATTGCCAAGCGAGAAATCAGGGTTGAAGTTGAAGAAGTCGGCGATCCTCTCCATTGGCGGACAAGGATTTCCAGCGCCACCGACGACGAGGGCCGCATTGGCTTTTATGCATCGCGCAGTCACACTGTGGTCCCGGTCAAGGACTGTCTTATCGCAACCACGGGGGTCAATTATCATGAGTTGGCGGATAGAAGATGGCCGAAAAAGTCCCGGGTGGAAATCTCAGTGAGTTCTACTGCTGAGAGATCTATAGCAATCGCACCGGCAATTCGCGGATCCAAGTCCAGACTTACTCAAGGCCCGCAACTGCTCAAAGAAGATGTCCATGGTCACGAATTACAGGTAACCCATACAAGTTTCTGGCAGAGCCATGAGCTCGCCCCTGAGATCCTCACGGCGGTTGTCAGAGAACACGTCCGAGAAAATGATTTTGTCCTCGACCTCTATGGGGGAGTCGGCCTTTTCACCGCAGCCGTCATTGACATCATCGGCGAAGGCGGACACATAGATCTCATCGAATCGAGCCCGTCCGCCACGGCGGATGCACGACGCAATTTCGAGCAGATGCATAATGTCGAAGTGCATGCTGGTGACGTCGAGAAGAAGTTGGATGTGATCGACCGTGCCGACGTCGTCGTCCTGGATCCGCCTCGCGAGGGGGCCGGACGAGGGGTTCTGACCAAGATTGCCGCCCTTGTTCCATGTACGCTCGTATACGTGGCCTGCGATCCGGCTGCGCTCGCAAGAGATTGTCGAGTCCTGGAGGAGATGGGATGGCAGATGACGAACCTTCGCGCCTTTGATCTCTTCCCTATGACCCATCATGTCGAGTGTGTCGCCGTCTTCGAACCTTCCCAAAACCAATGAAATAAGGTATCTTGATATCAAGATACTTTTAGCGAGGTGGATATGAGCGTCAATTCCTTCACATCAAAGAGCCAGATAAGCGTTGCGGGACAAAGTTTTGAATACTTTGATATCTCGCAGATAGAGGGCGCAGCCGATCTTCCTTTCAGCCTGAAGGTCTTGCTAGAGAACCTCCTTCGCACCGAGGACGGGGCCAATATCACCGCCTCCCAGATTCGTGCCCTTGCTGCATGGAATCCAGATGCGCAGCCCGACACCGAAATTCAATTCACACCTGCTCGCGTCATCATGCAGGATTTCACAGGAGTGCCCTGCATCGTCGACCTGGCCACGATGCGTGAGGCGATCGTCGAGCTCGGAGGAGACCCGGCGAAGGTCAATCCTCTTGCCCCGGCAGAACTCGTCATCGATCACTCCGTGATCGCCGATGTCTTTGGAACCAAGGATTCCTTCGAGAAGAACACCGACATTGAGTACGAGCGGAACATGGAGCGCTATCGCTTTTTGCGCTGGGGCCAAGGCGCCTTCGATGAATTCAAAGTCGTCCCACCTGGAACGGGCATCGTCCACCAAGTAAATATTGAATTCCTTGCTCGCGTTGTCATGACGCGGAAAGTTGGCGGCGTACTTCAGGCTTATCCAGATACAGTCGTTGGCACCGATTCACACACC
>Ga0208789_1001807_pt1 | contig 10821 bp, 9 predicted proteins | sample Methanotroph_Enr_FD_187368 | JGI IMG/M metagenome (GOLD analysis project Ga0208789, IMG submission 187368) | Enriched soil microbial communities from Old Woman Creek wetland in Ohio, USA - Methanotroph_Enrichment_5 (SPAdes) (version 2) | ecosystem: Environmental > Terrestrial > Soil > Wetlands...
TTCAACCGTCATCGCCGGCATAGGCCCGTATGATTTCACGAACGTCGTCAGTATCGCCGCCGCCGTCGGAGTGAGAAGTTCCATTTCCACCGGCCCCGGCGTTATCGGCACACCTTTGACCAGTTCCGCCGTCGCGGGGCAGGGCACCGGCAAAATGCCATGCGCCGTCTTAACCGTTCCCGACCCCACCGCAAGCGCACTGGCCATAATGTTATCGCAGCCCAGCATCTCCAGCCCCGCGCACGCCGTCACAACGTCTATTATCGAATCGACCGCGCCCACCTCATGAAAATGCACCTCATCGATATGCTTGCCGTGCATCTTCGCCTCAGCCTGCCCCAGCCGCTCAAATACCCGTATCGCGTTTTCTTTTACATTCTGTGAAAACTCGCTTTGCCTGATTATCCCTTTTATGTCCGGCAAAGTGCGGTGATGATGGTGATGATGCTCTACTTGATCATTATCGTGATGGCCCGTCGCATGTTCATGGTTCGCGTGTTTATGATGATTATGGTGGTGATGTCCGTTCTCGATAACTTCAAAGTGCGTAGCCTCTATCCCGCAGCGTTTGACCCTGCTGATCTTTATTTCAGCTCCGAGTCCCAGGCTATTTATCTTGGATATAAGCCCCTCGCCGTCAATACCCGCATCGAGCATCGCCGCGATGATCATATCCCCACCCGCCCCGCAAAAACAATCAAAGTATGCTATTTTCATGATATTATAATATTAAAATCGCATCTTAAAAACAAGGGTTTAAATCAGCTGTTCCGCAGCGCATTTGCTACTTTTACAACATCGCTCATTGCCCCGACATCATGCACTCGCACTATCGACGCCCCTTTTTCAACCGCTATCGCCACGCTGGCAGCTGTCCCGAAAACCCGTTCTTCAGGCTTTTCTTTTCCCGTCAGCACGCCGATGAATTTTTTCCTGCTCGTTCCCACCAGCACGCGGTAGCCGCTCTGCGTAAACCGTTCAAGGTGCTTGAGCAGCAATATATTATGCTCAGCAGTCTTGCCGAACCCGATACCCGGATCTATTATGATACGCTCGGCAGCTATACCCATCTCCTGCGCCCGCCCAGCCCGCCCAAGCAGGTATTCCAAAACCTCCCCAACCACGTCCTCATACTTGGCCAGATTCTGCATCGTCTGCGGCGTCCCCGGCATATGCATAAGTATCACAGGCACCTGTGCCTTTGCCGCCAGCTTTGCCATACCTTCGTCCGCAAGCGCCGTAATATCATTTATTATAGAAGCTCCCGCCTCAATGGCAGCCCCGGCAACCTCCACATCAGAAGTATCAATGCTTATTGGAATATTTATCTTGGCACATAGCTCACGCACAACCGGCACACATCTGGCGATCTGCTCACTCGCACATACCGCCTTCGCCCCCGGCCTGGTACTTTCCGCGCCAATGTCAATGATCCCCGCCCCTTCGCTTGCCATTCGCAAACCGTGCTCGATAGCCTTTTGCGTATCCAGATAAAGCCCGCCGTCGCTGAACGAATCAGGGGTCACATTTAATATCCCCATCACAACAGCCCCGCCCGAAAAATCTATCCATCCCCCCGGCCAGCGTAAAATTTGTTCACTTTCGCTCATATTATCACTGCTGTTTGTTTTTCGTGCAAACAGGTTCAAAAGTGCTCTGGTTCAGTAAAATAATTTTCTCACAAGTCTCCTTGGAAACTTTTTTACGCAGTATGTAACGCATATCGTTTATTCCAGTCCGCTGTGTTATATGCGTAATAATAATGTGCTCGCATTTGAGATTCTCAAGCAGGGGGGCAAGGTCGTTTATATGCATATGCCTGCCCGCGCGTGCCCGGTCGATATGATCGTCATAAAAGAACGTGCACTCGGTTATGATAACCTTGCTGTTGACCACCGATTCATCCGCCATGAACGCCCCCGGCTCGGTATCCCCGAAATAGCTTACCAGCGGCAGCTCCAGAACATAATCGATCTTCACGCCGGCTTGCTTGAGCTTTATAATCTCCTGTCCCGAAAGCGGCAGATACTCAGCCTTAAGCTTTTTACGTTTTTCCACCATCGTAAAACCCAGCGATCCTCTGACGTGCTGGGTATAGAACGCCCGAGCAAAAAGCCCGGGTCGAACCTCATATTCATCCCCGCCTTGCATAGGCACCATATTCACCGGTATCGTGTTGCCGTCCAGCATTCCCCAGCCGTCGAGCACCTTCTGCATCCCCGCTGCCAGCCCCGCAGGCGCAAGTATAGTTCCTGTATTTATCCCGCAGAACTTCCTGTGTGAAAGATAATATGCAAATCCCGACGAATGGTCGATATGCCCATGACTAAGCAGTATATTATTGACCGGTATTATCTGCTCTGGCGCCTTGCCCACATCAAAGCATATATCCAGTTGCGGTATCGCGATCACCGTCTCTTCTCCCGCAACCGAGTATCCAAATATTTCAAGATCGCCTAATTTTATCTGTCCAAGGTTATGGCTTGGCATCGTTTCCCTTCCAAAATCCGCCTGATATTAGGAATTGCCCCCCAGTGTGTCAATTATAAACCAGAACCGTGCGAAATTGGCACATTCTGGAAAATGTAACGGTCTTTCTGGCAAAAAGCCGTTTATAGCCCCCAATTTCGCGCAAAAAAGACTGGAAAACCAAATCAATCTCACTACAATGGGCCAAATTATGAAATTCGTACTGATTGACAAGATTATATCGCTCGAAAGCGGCAGTAAAATAGAGACAGTTAAAAGCGTTTCACTGGCCGAAGAATACCTGGCGGACCATTTCCCGGCCTTCCCGGTACTTCCCGGCGTTTTGCTCCTTGAAGGCATGATCGAATCTGCCTCCTGGCTCGTCCGCGAAAAGCAGAAGTTTGCCAATTCGATGGTACTACTCGAACAGGCAAAGAATGTTAAGTATAAAAGCTTTGCCGCTCCCGGCATGCAGATAAAGTATACCGTTACCGTAAAGAGCATTGATGAAAACGTCTCTAGTTTTATCGGTTCCGGCGTATGCGGCGATGAACCTATCGTCGAGGCCAGGCTAAGCCTGCGGCATTTCAACCTGTCCGATACCGACCCGGCCATGGCCGCCGTCGACGGGCATATTGTAGCAAGTATGAAGAAGCGTTACGAGTTGCTGACGCTCTGATATAAAGGACTGTGAATTAAATTCGGAGAATATATATGGCAATGGATCGCGAACAGGTTTTTGAAAAAGTACAGGAAGTTCTCGTCGATGCCCTCGGCGTAGATGAAGAGGAAATATCCGAAAAGGCTACTCTCATGGGCGACCTGGGCGCCGAAAGTATCGATTTCCTTGATATAGTCTTCAGGCTCGAAAAGGCCTTTAGCATAAAGATACCCCGCGAGGAACTCTTCCCCGCCGAAGCTCTCATGGGCAACCCGGACTATGTAAACAACGGCAAGCTCACCGCTTCCGGCATGGCCATGCTCAAGGAAAAGATGCCCCATACAGACCTCAGCAGCTTCGAAAAGGATCCCGACATAAACAAGATCGGCGACCTCTTCACAGTTGCATCTATCGTCAATTACGTCCAGAGCAAGGTCTAAAAGTTTTCCTAATTTAAAGTAGCACAAGCGTCTCGCTTGTGGTTCGATTTTTAAAAAATGGCCATCTTGGCCGTGTTTAGCTTTGTAGGATGGGCAAGTACTCTTGCCCATGCTGTTATCTTAAGCCCTGAAAGGGCTAAATTCGATAGCCCAGGGTAAGCGAATCGCAGCCCTGGGTCAAAAAGCCAAATATGCAAAGCCCTGTAAGGGCGAGATAAATAGTAGTTTTAGGATGGGCAAGTACTCTTGCCCATGCTGTTGCTAAATAGAAAATCTAAAATTGTAGTAGTAGCTGTTCTTTATTAAGGAATTGAACTATTCCTTCGTGCTCTTCGTGTGCTTCGTGGTGAAGTTTTGTCGTTGATAAATCGAAAATAGTAAATAGAAAATAGTAAATTTAAAGATGCGTTGGATTTGGATAGATAAATTCGAAGAGTTCAAGAGTAAGGTTAGTGCCGTCTCCCTAAAGAACGTCACCTTGGCCGAGGAACACATCCACGACCATTTCCCCGGCTTTCCCATGATGCCCGAATGCCTCATTATCGAGGCCATGGCCCAGACCGCCGGCATTCTCGTTGGTGAGGCCAAGAACTTCAAGGAAAAGGTCGTTCTTGCAAAAATATCCAAGGCAGTTTTCTTCGATTTCGTCCGCCCCGGCGACCAGATCCGTTTCCATGCCAATATGGAATCCATCGCACCCGAAGCAGCCTCTACAACCGGCAAAGTAACACGCGGCGAAAAGACGATCGCCGAAATAGACCTCATGTTCAGCCACATAGACCAGAACCTCGGCGGTAAACAGTTCCCCAAAGAAAACTTTGTCTTTACTGACATGTTCATGTCGCTTCTGCAGGGATTTATCAATAAGCCTGCCGCGGAGATAAAGCCATGACAAGAGTTGTTGTCACCGGCACAGGCGCAATCACTGCATTTGGCCTCACATCCGCCCAACTTTGGCAGGGCATCAAGCAAGGCAAATGCTCCATAACGCCAATTACCTCATTTGACCCCGCTGGCTTTCCCACCAGGATCGGCGCCCAGGCCCCGGATTACAAAATAGGCAACTACGTCCCCAAGTCTTATCGCAAAGCCACAAAGCTCATGAACCGCGATATAGAGCTTGCCGTAATCGCCTCAAAAGAAGCTATCGATTCCTCCGGCCTCATCACAAAAGGCGTTGACGAAACAAAAATAAATATAGATTCCTCCCGCGTCGCCACAGAATTCGGCGCAGGCTTCATGTGCTGCGACCTTGCCGAACTTGGCCCCGCCGTGGAAAAAGCTATAACCGACGGCGTATTCGATATCAAGAAGTGGGGCGCCGATGGCCTCAGTTCTATTACGCCGCTTTGGCTGTTAAAATACCTGCCCAACATGCTCGGCTGCCATGTTTCCATTATTCATGATTTCCAGGGCCCAAACAACTCCATCACCTGTGCCGAGGTCTCCTCCCACATGGCAATGGCAGAAGCCGCCCAGGTCATCACCCGTGGCTGGGCAGATATCGCCCTCACCGGCGGCGGCGAAGGAAAGATGCACCCCATGAGCATCATGCGTCAGTGCATCGAAAAACGCACCTCTACAAAATATAACGATAACCCAGAAAAAGCATGCCGCCCCTTTGATTCGCAAGCGGATGGCTCCGTTTTCGGCGAAGGCGCCGGCGTTATCGTAATGGAATCGCTCGATTATGCCCTAAAACGCGGCGCGAAAATTCTTGGCGAAGTCCTCGGCTTCGGCCACAGCCATAGCTTGGAACCAACTTATCTCCGCATGGAACCCGAAGGCACCGGTATCGCCTGCGCGATCGAGCAAGCACTTGCCCAGGCAGACATTAAACCTTCGCAGATCGATCTTATTATCCCTTGCGGCTCTGGCATTCCGCACGATGACCTCGCCGAATCCCGCGGCATCGAATCCGTCTTCGGCCCGCTGGTAAAAGATATTCCCGTTCTGCCTACAAAGTCCATGCTTGCAAACACAAGCGCAGCAAGCGGAACCCTCGACGCGATAATCGCCCTTAATATTATGAATGAAAGCTTCATCCCCGCCGCCAAAAACTGCGATTCGCTCGCGCCCGGCGTAAACCTCAACATAAATACAAAACCTCTCACCAAAGACGTTAAGCACGTCCTCTGCACCGGCTACACCTATGGCGGCCAGACTGCTGCTTTCGTCCTCAAAAAATGGGAGGGCAAATAATGAATAAACGCGTAGTCATCACCGGCATCGGCGTCATCTGCCCAATCGGCCACGACGTCGAAACCATGTGGAAAAATCTCCTCGAAGGCAACTCCGGCGTCGCCAAAACCACGCTCTTCGACGCACAGACTTTTCCCACCCAGTTTTGTGCCGAGGTCAAAAATTACGATTTCAAAAAATTCGTCACCGATCACAAATCGCATCAGTACGCCGGCCGCAACAGCGCATTCAGCCTCGGTGCCGCGGCACAGGCTTGCAAACAGGCCGGTATCGATGTTGAAACTAAAAACCCATCCGACGGCATAAACCGCAAACGCATGGGAATCTATCTCGGCGCCGGCGAAGGCTCTTTGGATAATCTCAGCTTTTTCGCCGCTGTCGTCGCAGGCTGGCAAAACCAGTCCCAGTCAATGGATTGGCAAAAATGGGCACAGGTCGCCATTAACAAAATGTATGCTCCAACCGAACTTGAGCAGGAACCCAACATGCCTGCCGCCCACCTTGCGGTATTTACGCAAGCCCGCGGCCCAGTCCGTAGTTGCCTCACAGCCTGCGCAGCCTCCACCCAGGCTATCGGCGAAGCCACAATGCTCATCCGTCGCGGAGATGCCGATGTCATGATCACCGGCGGCGCCCACTCCATGATCCACCCGCTTGGCATTACAGGCTTTAACCGCCTCACAGCACTTTCCACCCGCAACGAAAGCCCGACCACAGCCTCGCGTCCCTTTACCGCAACCCGTGATGGCTTTGTAATCGGCGAAGGCGGCGCAATACTAATAATCGAATCCCTCGAACATGCACAAAAGCGCGGCGCAAAGCCCCTCGCCGAAATCCTCGGCTATGGCTCCACCGCCGACGCCTTCCGCGTCACCGATATGCACGAAGACGGCAGGGGAGGCGCAGCCGCCATCCGAGCCGCGATAGCCGATGCCGGCATAAACCCAACGCAAGTCCAGTACGTTAACGCCCACGGCACAAGCACCGGCGAAAACGACTTGATCGAAACCCGCGCGATAAAAGCGGCTTTCGGCGATCATGCAAAAAAACTTTGCGTAAGCTCGTCAAAAGCGGTTATGGGCCACCTCATCGGTGCCGCCGGCGCAACCGAGACCATCGCCTGCGTCATGGCCCTTCGCGACGGCATCATTCCCCCAACTATGAACCTTAACGACCCAGACCCAGAACTCGATCTGGACTATGTCGCAAACAAGCCCCGCAAAGCCGACCTCAAAATAGTCATGAAAGAATCATTCGGCTTCGGCGGCCAAAACAACGCCCTCGTCCTCAAAAAATTCGAGGAGTAATGAAACAAGCGGACCTTGAAAACGCAATGCCTCTGAAACAGTTGTCCCTACTGGGTCGGGATTTCTCAGTTTTTTGGTATGCAGCAAAGTTTTTTTCGAGCCCCTGTAAGGGGCGCCATCTTTTTAGCCGAGGGTGGAAACCCTCGGATCGTGAGTTTTTCAATATTGAGCCCTCGTAGAGGGCGGCACTTAGTAGCCCCAGGCGTGAGCCTGGGGTAAAATGATTTAAAATATATGAGCCCTGTAAGGGGCGACACTAATCCTTAGCAGAGTAGATCACTATGGTTGACATAAAACTGATCAGAGACAATCCTGAGATTTTTAAGCAGGCCTGCAAAAGCAAGCGGATCAATGTCGATATCGACCGCCTCTTGACTCTCGATAACGAACTCAAAGGCGTCAAAACCCGCCTTCAGGATATCGCCACCGAAAAGAACAAGGCCGGCAAAGATATTGCTAAACTGCAGGGTGATGCCAAATCCGCAGCCCTTGCCGAAATGACCAAGCTCAAGCAGGAAGAATCAGGCCTCAATGAAAAAGTAAAACAGCTCGAACCCGAGCTTAACAATCTCCTCCTTTACGTCCCAATGCCTCCCGCACCCGAAGTGCCCGAAGGCAAGGATGATACCGAAAACGTCGAGATACGCCGCTGGGGCACAGTAAGGCAATTTGATTTCACACCCAAAGACCATGTAGCACTTGGCCTTGATCTTGATATCATCGATATCGAACGCGGCGTCAAGCTCTCAGGCTCACGCAATTACTTCCTCAAAGGCGACGGCGCAATGCTCCACTGGGCTGTTTTGAAATTCGCCATAGACCACATGGCCGCACGCGGCTATAAACCCATGGCCGTCCCGCTCCTTATGCGTGATGAAGCCATGCGCGGCACCGCCTATTTCCCCGGCGGTGAAGAACAAGCCTACCGCATGGAACGTGATGAACTAAACCTCGCCGGCACCGCCGAAGTCCCGCTAACCGCCTATCACAGCGGCGAATTGCTTGATCAAAGCCAGCTCCCAATTAAGTATGTCGCCATGTCCACCTGCTTCCGCCGCGAAGCCGGTGCAGCCGGAAAAGATACCTATGGACTATACCGAATCCACCAGTTCGACAAAGTCGAGCAGGTCGTGATTTGTGAAAATAATGAAGACGTAAGCCGCGCCTTCCATACCGAAATTCTTGGCAACTCCGAAGGCCTCATGCAGGCACTGGAAATTCCTTACCGCGTCGTAAATGTCTGCACCGGCGACCTCGGCCGCGGCCAGGTTATGAAATACGATATCGAAGCTTGGATGCCCTCACGCAACAACTGGGGCGAGACACACTCCGCCAGCCGCTTCTACGATTTCCAGTCCAGGAGAATGAATCTGCGGTATAAAGACACCGCCGGCAAAAAGAACCTCTTCTGCCACACGCTCAATAACACGGTCGTAGCATCCCCGCGTATCCTGATCCCGATTTTGGAACTCTATCAAAACGCCGACGGCTCCATCACAATTCCAAAAGTATTGCGACCGTACATGGGCAACCGCGAAAAGATTACAAAATAAAACAAGGCCTTTAAGTGCTTAATTTAGAGGCCGTTTTTTGCGCAATTTACCCACCCTCTGCATACCCTCTACTTGACTTTTACTTGACGTCTACCTAACGTCTGCCCACCCTCAGCACACCCTCTGTCTACCCTCAGATCAGGTTTTTTATACAGCATAACAGCTAAAGCCCCGATTCCCAGCCCAATAGCCGCCATATACAACGGCTGGGTAAAAGAGCCCCATTTATCCCTGCCATACTCAATTAGTAGTGGTCCAATTCCCCCCGCCAAGCCCCATGCCAGCAGGATAACCCCGTAAATTTTACCAATATGCCCCGTCCCGAACGTATCCGCCGCAAACGAAGGCATCGTCCCAAAACCTCCGCCATAGCACAGCATTATGTAGCAGCACACCCCCGTAAACATCCATATATTGTGTATATGTCCCAGCAGCAAAAAACAAGGAATTTGCGTCAATAACAGCAATACAAACGTTCTGGATCGCCCGATCCTTTCCGAAACCCACCCCGCCAGCAGTCTCCCAACCCCATTACACACGGATACCGCGAAAATAATAGACCCAGCCGTAACCGGTGTTATCGCCAGCTGATGTTGCGCAAGCGGCGAAAGATTGCCGATCAATGCTATTCCTGCCAATATATTAAGAAACATCGCCGCCCACAGCAGGTAAAACTGGTTCATACCCAAAGCCTTGCTTAAATCTATGGACTCCGCAGCTTTAGGCGCCTTGGGATCTATAAAACAAACTCGGGCCGGATTTTTCAGCCAGAAGGATGCGATAAATAACACCGCAAAAAATAATAGCCCCGCCCCGTAAAACGTTCGTGCAACGCCTATTTTTTCGATCAGAAGGGGGGCAACCTGGCCCGATACCGCAGCCCCAAGCCCAAAACCCATTACAGCAAAACCAGTTACGGTACCTTTCTTATCCGGGAACCACCTAACCAGCACAGCTACTGGTACCAGGTACGCCAGCCCATTGCCGATCCCCGCAATAATCCCGTACCCAAGCCATAGAAGCCACAAAGACCCTGTCTGATCCGCAAGACCCGCCAGGAGCGTTCCTCCGCCAAATAACACTGCCGCTATCTTTGCAACAGTCCCAGCGGACGTTCGGTCAATAAATCGACCACCAACAGATGCCGAGATCCCCAAAAACAAAATGGAAAACGAAAATGCCAAACTTACCTGCGGCGGCGACCATCCGTGCGATTTCATAAGGGGTATTTTATAAACGCTCCAGGAGTACACCGTGCCCAGTACCATCATTGTTGCAACTGCCGCTACCAAAAGCCCAATGCGGGTACGCTTTTTGTAGCCTAACTCGTCGTATTTTAGTGCAAAAGCAGACATTTTTACCCTCCCAAGTTCATGTTTGCCTATTTTAACCAGCACCTGATCGCGTAGAATGGCGGATTCGGCTTCTCAGAATCAGGAAATTCCGTAATTTTTCCAGTTCATTTCCACAAGTGCCTGGATCTGGGCATCCATTTTCACAGCCGCTGGCCACGGGCGGACTACCCCCTCGCCTTCTATCTTGGCCGTCGCGTCGATACCCATTTTCGAACCTGCGCCTATGTACGGGGCTGCATGGTCCCTTGCGTCAACCGGCCCGTCTACTGTGACAACATCCCGCCTGGGATCGACGTTAGCCCCCATTCTAAAGAGCACATCGGAAGTATTATGCACGTCGATATCCTCGTCGACAATGACAATGAATTTACCCAGCATCATCTGGCCAAGACCCCAAAGGGCGTGCATGACTTTTCTCGCCTGCAGGGCATACTGTTTTTTGATCGAGACAAATGCGAAATTGTGGCCTGCGCCGTACTCCGGCAGATGATAATCAACAACTTCCGGAGCGACCGCACGGACTATGGGCAGGAATATGCGTTCCGTCATCTGGCCTATATAATAATCTTCCATCGGGCCCGCTCCGGTGATAGTCGCCGGGCAAATGGGGTTTTTGCGATGGGTGATCGCGCGAACCTCAAAACGTGGCGACCTTGCGGCCGGGCTGTAATATCCGGTGGAATCGCCAAATGGGCCCTCTGTCACCAGGTCGTTGGGATTGACCATGCCCTCAATAACGATCTCTGCGTTTGCGGGTACCAGCATATCGATAGTTTTGCATCGTACGACATCGACGGGTGCTTTTCGCAAAAAGCTTGCAAAAACCAATTCATC
>Ga0208789_1001811_pt1 | contig 10809 bp, 9 predicted proteins | sample Methanotroph_Enr_FD_187368 | JGI IMG/M metagenome (GOLD analysis project Ga0208789, IMG submission 187368) | Enriched soil microbial communities from Old Woman Creek wetland in Ohio, USA - Methanotroph_Enrichment_5 (SPAdes) (version 2) | ecosystem: Environmental > Terrestrial > Soil > Wetlands...
CACCCCGGCCTCAGGCATACAGTAGCTGCAACGCATGTTGCAACGGTCCGTAACGGAGAGCCGCAGGTAGTTGATCCGTCTGCCGTAGGTGTCGATTAATCCCATGCTCAAATCCATCCCTCGGTCGAGGCAGCGGGCTCTGTCAGGCCAGCCTCGCACCGTTTAAACCTTGTAAAAACGGCTGCGAAAAACAAGTGCCCAGGGCGCCGCACCAAAAACATACTCCGTTTACAAAAATCATACAACCCGAACTGTAAACAAATCGACATGTGTTTCATTAGCGTGCAACTATTTGCAAGTCAACAATTTTCTCCCCTAACGCAGTGCTCCCGAGCGGGAGTTTAAGGCGAAATAATTTTCTATTTACCGACAAATATGCTATGCCTTGGGAGGCTGCATTGGCCAGCGAATCCGCATAGCGCGGGCAACAACCATGTGAAGAAGAGGTACATGATGACGAGTTTCGAGGATGCCAGGCGCATCATTCTCAATAAGGTTGCACCAGCCGGCGTCGAGCGGGTGTTACTCCTCGATGCGGCTGGACGAGTGCTGGCCGAGGATTTCACGGCCCCCTGCGACATGCCCCGCTGGGACAATTCGGCGATGGACGGCTTTGCTGTCCGCAGCGCCGACTGCACGCCGGGCGCCACCCTCAAGGTCACCGACTACATACCGGCCGGGGTCAGCTCGGACGATGCGGTCCAGCCCGGTTGTGCGGCGCGCATCATGACCGGTGCTCCGATTCCCACCGGCGCCGACGCCGTGGTTCCCATCGAGGAAACCGAGGTGAACGAGGGTACGGTGACCCTGCTGAACCAGGTAACCAAGCGGGACCATATCCGTTTCCAGGGCGAGGACGTCGCCTGCGGCGAGACGGTCGTTGCCAAGGGAACCATCATCGCTCCTCCCCAGGTGAGCCTGCTCGCCTCTTTCGGCGGACTGCTGGTCCCGGTGTACCGCAAGGTGCGGGTCGCCATCCTTTCCACCGGCGACGAGCTGGTCGAGGTCGGCACCCAGCCGGGCAACAGCCAGGTGGTCAACAGCAACACCCTCGCCGTGGCCGCCGCCGTGAAGATGTGCGGCGCCGAACCGCTCATCCTGGGCATCGCACGGGACAACCGGGAAAGCCACCTGGCCCTCATTTCAGAAGGGCTCAAGGCCGACGTGCTGGTCACCTCTGCGGGAGTCTCGGCCGGCGACCGAGACCTGGTGCGTGAAACCCTGGCCGAGCTGGGGGTCGAAGAGCAGTTCTGGAAGATCGGCATCAAGCCCGGCGGTCCTACCGCTTTCGCGATGCACGGGAAGGTCCCCGTTTTCTCGCTCCCGGGCAACCCGGTCTCCACCATGATCACCTTCGAGCAGTTCGCCCGTCCCGCTATCATGAAGATGATGGGGCACACCAAGGTGCTGCGCCGCACGGTGCGGGCGGAACTCACCGGGCCGTTACGCAAAAAGCCGGGCAAGATGAACTTCGTCAGGGTCCACGCGCGTCTCGAAGCGGGACGCTACCTGATCGCCAGCTCCGGCGACCAGAACACCGGGATACTGAAGACCATGCTGAAGGCCAACGCACTTGCGCTGCTCCCGGCAGACCGGACCGAGTTTGCCGCAGGCGAAGAGGTCGAGTTGCAGATCCTCGACCCGACCATGGAACTGGAGGAATAACATGTCGTTCAATCACTTCGACGCGAGCGGCAACGCCATCATGGTGGACGTAAGCCAGAAGAACCCGACCATGCGCACCGCGATCGCCGGCGCGCTGCTCACCCTGAAACCGGAAACGGTGCGTGCCATCGTGGACGGCCGGATGGCCAAGGGCGACGTACTCGGCGTGGCAAGGCTCGCCGGGATCGCTGGCGCCAAGCGCACCCCCGACCTGATCCCCCTCTCCCACCCACTCGCGCTGCACCACGTGGCGGTCGACTTCCAGGTCGAGCCCGAAAAGGGGTGCATCGAGGTACGAGCCACCGTACGCGCTTTCGAGCGCACCGGTGTCGAGATGGAGGCGATGACCGCGGCCACCGTGGCGGCCCTCACCGTGTACGACATGTGCAAGGGGACCGACAAGGGGATCGTCATCTCCGACATCGCCCTTATCTTCAAGGAAGGCGGCAAGAGCGGCACTTACCGTCGCGAGGCGGAGTAACGGACCGGTTCCGGTCGCCGGCGGTGTCTCGCAGCTCTGAGTCGAGCTGAACCAACCGGCCCCGCCTTTTTTTCCCTGAGAGCCACAGCGCCAGCCCTCCTCCGCCCCGCGCGCAAACAGTGCGCCAACAAACCAACCCCCAAGGAGACCATCCATGAACGCAGCCATACTGACCCTGAGCGACCGCTGCTCGACCGGCGAGCGCGCCGACGGCAGCGGACCGGCACTTAAAACCTGGCTGGAGCAGCGCAAGGTTACCGTGCTCCATACCGAGGTCATCCCCGACGAAGGGAGCCTCATCTCGCAAAAGCTCACCGAGTGGGCCGACAGCGGGCGCTTCGATCTGATACTCACCACGGGCGGCACCGGCGTCTCGCCGCGCGACGTAACGCCCGAGGCCACCGAGCGGGTGGTGGACCGCCTGCTCCCCGGTTTCGGCGAGGTGATGCGCATGGAAAGTCTGAAAAAAACCCCCAACGCCATGATCTCCCGGGCCGTCGCCGGCATCCGGAAACAGACGCTGATCATCAACCTGCCGGGGAGCCCGAAGGGGGCCACCGAGTGCATCTCCTTCGTCTGGCCCGCCGTCCCCCACGCCGTCGCGAAGATGCAGGGAGACCCCGAGGAGTGCGGTTCCCAAGCCGGCTAGGTGAGGGTTTTTTTATTGACCGTGCCGATGATCCTGGGTTATAAACCTAACGTGGTTTTAAATCATATCGGGGAGGATATTCATGCCGCTGGTTAAGCAGATAAAGGAAAAAGCACGTACCCACACCAAAACTATCGTGCTGCCGGAGAGCTACGACGAGAGGATGCTCTTTGCAGCCCAGAACATTGTGGAACAAGGTTTGGCCAAGATCGTGCTCCTCGGCAACCCGGAGAAGCTGCGCGCCCAGGCCACCGAAAAAGGCATCCACCTGGCCGACGTTCAGATCCTGGAGCCGGCTGCGGCACCCAAACTGAACGAGTACGTCGAGAAACTGGTGGAACTGCGCAAATCCAAGGGCCTCACCCCCGAGGCGGCGCGTGAACTCCTCTGCGCGCCCGACAACCTTTACTTCGCGGGCATGATGGTGCGCGAAGGTGATGCCGACGGCGAGGTTGCCGGTGCAACCGGCACCACCGGCGACGTGCTGCGCGCCGCCTTCCAGACGGTCGGCCCTGCTCCCGGCATCAAGACGGTTTCCTCCTTTTTCCTCATGGCCACCAAGACCCCGAACTTCGGCCAGGACGGCGTCATCCTCTTTGCCGACTGCGCGGTGAACCCGAACCCGGACGCCCAGGCGCTCGCCGAGATCGCCATCGCCACCGCCCGCAACTGCAAGGCCTTCCTCGACGTGCCGGCCCGGGTCGCCATGCTCTCCTTCTCCACCAAGGGAAGCGCGAAGCACCCGGACGCCGACAAGGTGCTGCAGGCCCTCGAGATCGCCCGCTCCATGGACCCCGAGCTGAGCATCGACGGCGAACTGCAGGCCGACGCGGCGCTCATCCCGTCCGTAGGCGACAAGAAGGCACCGGGCAGCAACGTCGCCGGCCGCGCCAACGTCCTGGTCTTCCCGACGCTCGACGCCGGCAACATCGCCTATAAGCTGGTCGAGAGACTGGCCGGCGCCAAGGCCATCGGCCCGGTGATCCAGGGTCTCGCCAAGCCGGTCAACGATCTGTCCCGCGGCTGCTCCATCCAGGACATCATCGACGTCACTGCGATCACCGCGGTTCAGGCCCAGGGCTGATCCGGCAAACCCGGACCGCCCCCAGCCGCTAAAGCGCCCGGTCGGTCCCAGGTCCGCTGCATATAAGAAAGGCCGGCGAGGGAAACCCCGCCGGCCTTTCTTATTTCTTTAATTAACAAATCACCCCAAACAGGTGGCTTCAGTGGCGGTTCAGCCGCCGCCAGCCACGGCTATTTCCTGACGAAATCCGGTTTGGAAAAGCTGTATTCGAAATGCATGTGGTCGGTGTAGGAGCCGTCCAAAATCGCGGCCACGTCCTCGGTGAACACCAGTTCCTCGTCAGTCGGGATCACGTATACCTTGATCGGCGAGTCGTCGGTGGTGATCAGGCTTTCCCGCTTGCGGGTCATGGCGCCGGCGTTACGCTCGCGATCCAGGATGATGCCGATATGCTCCAGCCCTTCGATGGCACGGGCGCGGATCGGGGCACCCATTTCCCCCACTCCGGCGGTGAAGACGACGGCGTCCAAGCGGCCGATCACGGCAAGGTACGAACCGATGTATTTCTTCAGGCGGTAGGCCTCGATGTCGAGCGAGAGCGCGCAGAGCTTGTCGCCCGCTTCGGCGTGTTCGATCACGTCGCGGCGGTCGGTGAAGCGCCCGGTGATGCCGATGACGCCGCTCTTCTTGTTCAGGATGCTGTCGATCTCCTTGGCGGAGAGGTTCTCCCTCTGCATCATGAACGCGGGGATGGCGGGGTCGATGTCGCCACACCGGGTCCCCATCATGGCACCCTCGAGCGGCGTAAGCCCCATGCTGGTATCTACCGAGATGCCGTTTTTAATGGCGCAGTGCGAAACGCCATTGCCGATGTGCATGGTGATGACGTTGCACTCGGAGGCGGGTTTGCCGAGGATCGCGGCCACACGTTTGGAGACGTAAAGATGCGAAGTGCCGTGGAAACCGTAACGACGGACGCCGTACTTCTCGTACCACTCGAAAGGAAGCGGGTAGAGGTAGGCATGCTCGGGCATGGTCTGATGGAAAGCGGTATCGAATATGGCAACCTGGGGGACGCCAGGGAGCACCGCCATGGCGCCCTCGATCCCCGCGATGTTGGGCGGGTTGTGCAGAGGGGCCAGGTGCTGCACCTCGGTCACCGCATCGAGCACGTCCTTGGTGATGAGGACCGACTTGGTGAAACGCTCGCCGCCGTGCACCACGCGGTGGCCTACCGCGGCGATCTGCGTGATATCTTTGAGTACGCCGTTTTCAGGCGAGGTGAGGGTCCGCAGGATAAGGTCGACCGCGGTCTTGTGGTCGGGACAGTCGGAATCTTCGCGATAGGTTTCCCTGCCGGGTACCTCATGCAGGATGAATGAGTCGCCCACAACCACGCGTTCTACCATGCCTTTGGCGACCACTACCTTCTTCGCCCAGTCGAACAACTGGTATTTTACCGAAGAACTCCCGCAGTTTAGTGCCAGTATATCCATCGATCACTGTCCCCCATAAAGAAAATGTAGTCCGCTCTGTCAACGAGGTTGGTTCTCCCCTCTCATGACGGACAACAAAAAATAGAACCTTTTTTTATACTACAGTAGAGTGGCCGCCAGTTCAAGATTTTTCTCAGCCCGGGCTGCCGAAAAAGCAGCAGCTTTAGTGGTGGACTTTTTCGAACGGGTATGCTAATTTTCCGTGAAATTTACATCCCAAAACGTAACAAGGAGGTGAATACTTTGGCTCATACCATTTCTGACGAGTGCATCAACTGCGGCGCATGTGACGATTCCTGCCCGGTAAACGCAATCAGCGAGGCTGGCGACAAGAGGGCTATCGCAGCAGATACCTGCATTGACTGCGGGGCTTGCGTCGACACCTGCCCGGTGTCCGCTATCAGCGCTGCCTAAGACCACGTTTCTGCAATCCAAGTAACCTGCATGGGGCAACTCATGCAGGTTTTTTTTGTGCCCGACACAGAAGAAGGCCGGCTGAAAAGCCGGCCTTCTTCTGTGTTATACGTTTTGCAACGGCGCCTTACTTTCCGGCAACGGTGGACCCGATCACTTCGACACCGAAATCCGCGGCCTCCTTGGGGACGTTGGCAAGCGCCACCACGAAGCCGATGGCCCCGCCGGGTTTGACACCCATGTTCGACAGCGAATCGCCGAACTGGTTGTTCATGATCGACTCTATCTTGGACATGGGCAGGCTGGCCAGCTGATCGTTGGTGAGCCGATTGCCGCAGTAGGCGGTCTTCTGCACGAGGACCGCACCCTTCTTGTCGTACAGGCTCACCCGCACATGGATCGAGGCGCGTGCCTTCCTGAACGAGTTGACCGCCTCGCCGGTGACCACGAACAGCTCGCCGGCCTCTTTGTTCTGATAGAAGGCAGCCTGCGCGTTCCTGATGGTGATGCGCCCCTCTTCCGGGCTCTCCATGCCAAACCAGTTGGCCACGAACCCAAGCCCCACCTTGTCGAAGGCAGCAGGTCCGCCCTGCAGCAGGTAGAGACCGGCACCGCTCAACACGACGATGACCAGGATCGAGATGGCCACGATGGAAACGGTCAGTACTGAACGTCCCTTGCGGCGCGAGGAGATGGAGAGCGGCGGCAGCGACTCTTCGTCGAGTTCGAAGTGGTCGGGCACCTTGGTCGGCACCGGTCCCAGGTCGAAGTCTTCCTCCGGCTGGACTGCGGGCTGCCGGGGCGGGACCGGGGCGGCAGCGGGCTCGGCGCCGCTCGCAGGTGCAGCCTCGGACCGGGCGGAAGCGACCGGCGCTTCGGGAGCCTCGGCCGGCTTGGCTGCGGCCGGCGCAAAGGAGAAATCATCGAACTCGAAGCCGCCGGCAGCAGGAGCTGCCTTGGGCTCGTTGGACAGCAGGGCGTCCGAAAAGGAAAAGCTTCCTGGTTCTTCCGCGGGGACCTCGGGCAGCTCAGGAACCGCAGGAAAGGCGAAGTCAGGCGATTGCTGAGGGACGGCAGGCTCTTCGTCGAAGCTGAACTCGCCGAGGGATGCCTCCTCCTTGGCGGACGGTTCCTCTTCCTTGAGCACGGGGGGCTCTTCGGTAAAGCTGAAGGATCCGAAATCGAGCCCATCCTCGGACGCGATCGGAGCCTTTTCCTCGGTGACCGCCGCTGGTTCCTCGTCGAAGGAAAACTCGCCGAAATCGACCCCGCCCGCCCCCGCAGGCGCCGCCGGTGCTTCGGGCGGGGCCGTGGGCTCGGCGGCGAATTCGAACTCGCCGAAGTCGAGCGCCGGAGCGGCACTCTTTTCCTGGACGGGCTCCGGTTCTTCGCTGGAGAAGCTGAACTCGCCGAAGTCAAGCGCGTCGCCGGATGCGGCGGGCGCTGCCTCTTTCACAGGAGCCGGCTCTTCGTCAAAGGAGAACTCGCCATACTCGAGCTTCGGCGCGGCGGCGTCCTGGGGCAGTTCTTGGGTGAAGGTCGTCGGAAGTTCGAAATCGGCTGCCGAAAATTCGTCGGATGCCGGCGCTGCTGCCGACTGGGCCGGGGCTTCGAACTCTTCCACAGGGAAGTCGAAGTCGGAGAAGTCGGTGATCTCCGGCCCGGCAGGCTGCGGCGTGCGGGTTTCGGCGACAGTCTCAGCCGCCCCAGCGGTCGCAGCGACCTCGAAAGCGGCGGCCGGTTCCTCTTCCTCGAAGCCGAATCCGGACGGCTCTTCAGCCGGGACGGGAGCGGCGCTTGCCGGCTCCTCCTCGAAGCCGAAACCGGGCGGCTCCTCGGCAGGGGCGGCTGCGGCAGCCTCAGATTGCGGCTCAGCAGCCGGAGCGCCGAGGCCGGAGAGGATGGCGTCGAATTCGGATTCTTCCTGCTTGGGCTCGGCACCGGCAAGAAAAACGTGGCGACATTTAGAGCAGCGCACCTTCACTCCGCCCGGTTTGAGCTTTGAGTCATCCAGTCGGAATTTGGTGTGGCACTGGTCACATTGAAGGATCATGCATCCCCTCCAGATGGAGTTTCGATAACTTCGTATATGGCGGAAAGTTCGCGCATGCTTTCGTCGAGGTCCAACCCGTAGCCGACCAGGAACCCGCCGGTGCAGGAGATCCCGACGAAATCGGCGTTGATCTCGGCCAGGCGGCGCTCGGTCTTGTCGACCAGGGTGCAGATTTTCAGGGACTTGGCGCCCCGTTTTTTCAGGAGATCGACCAGGAAGGTCAGGGTGAGCCCGGTGTCGACGATATCTTCGACAACCAGCACGTGCCTGCCGTCGACGCTTTTGTCCAGGTCCTTCTTGATGAGGACGTTCCCGGTGGTCGCGGTTCCTTCGTAGCTTGAGAGTTTGACAAAATCCATCTCGACCGGCACCCGCAGGGCACGCACCAGGTCGGCGGCAAAAAAGACAGCTCCGTTTAATACAACTACGACCAGAATTTTTTCGCCCGCGTAGGCAGCACTGATTTCCTTCCCAAGTCTTAGTACTTCTGCTGCAATCCGGTCTCTAGAATAGAGTTCCCGCAGATTGAAGCCCTGTTCCAACCAATAAGTGCGCTCCATTAAAATCTCCCAAATTCGTATAACAGATACCATTTGCAGTGTCAAATCATTCTAGTCACGTAGGCATCTTTGTGCTATAAATAGCGCAAATCAGATGCACACGCAATAAATTAGGGGTTGAGAGATGAAAAACATTCTGTGCGCCGTTTTGCTGTCGAATCTTCTGCTGGCCGCGACCGCCTTCGCCGCCGCCGAGCTCTCCGTGACAGAGCCCACCTTCAATTTCGGCACTGTAGCCCAGGGCAAAAAGGTGCCGCACAACTTCGTGGTGAAAAACACCGGAGACGTCCCGCTGCAGATCAAAGAGGTCACCGTCTCCTGCGGCTGCACCGCCGCCAAGCCGTCCTCCTCGCAGATTGCTCCCGGCAAGAGCGCGGAAATCCAGGTGGTCTTCGATTCCACCAACTTCACCGGCAAGATCCACAAGACGGTGACCGTCATCTCCAACGCCGGCCGCGCCCCGCAATACACTTTCAACATCGAAGGGACCATCGTGGAAGCGCTGCAGTTCGCTCCCCGCCAGCTGAGCCTCGGCGCCTTGAAGCCGGGCGCCGGCAAGCAGACGACCGTCTCCATCACCAACCGCGAAAGTTCCAGCGTCAAGCTCGTATCGGTGGGCCTCACCTCGAACACGCTGCAGGTCAAGTCCGCCATGAAAAAGAGCGAGCTGAAGCCCGGCGAGACCGGCACCATCGATCTGACCTTCACCCCGCGCGGCGATGCCAAGATCATGAGTGGCTACCTGCACATCATCACGGATTCCTCCCAGAGGAAAGAGATCACCATCCCGGTCTACGCATCGGTGGCCAAGTAAGGGGTCCGGGACCAGCACCGGGAAAAACGGGATAGTTAGAGGAATTTTGACAATTAAGCTTGAGTTGGCGAGGAAAGTGGTGTAAAAGTGTTTCTTCACCGGGCGGGTAGCTCAGTTGGATAGAGTACTGGCCTCCGAAGCCAGGGGTCATGGGTTCGAATCCCATCTCGCCCACCAATTTTACAAGTTAAAGCAGTCAGCTTCAGCAGTCAGCTTCAGCAGTCAGTGCTCCGAATCGTGTTGTGCCAATAGGCAAACACAATTCGGAGCTCTTCGTTTAAGCCAACCGCTTCTCACCCGTTACTGTCCTTGCCGACAGACAGGTCCATCTGTTCGACCATCCCCCGCCCATAGATTAACCATAAATAACAATCCCTTGTCAGCCCCGAAACTTGACATGACACAAGCCGATGTTATTACTATTACAGAGTAATTTCACTTCTAGGAGGTACGAAATGAAGAAAGTTTCACTGTTACTGATTGCAGCGTTTGTTATGTCCGGTAGCGTTTCTGTATTCGCCATGGACAACATGAGCAAGGACGAGTGCCTGCTCATGTCCAAAAACTGCAAGGACCAGGTGGACACCATTCAACAGAAGGTGAAGAAACTCAACACGGAGATAAAGAAAGGGAAGAAGGTCTACACCACTGCAGAGCTGAAAACGCTCCAGGATAAGCTCAAAGAGACCAACGACATGCTCGACACCCTGCTGAAACCCGGCAAGTAGGCTCTACGCAACCTGTCTCGTTCAGCATACGGTACCATACGGCAGCATTGGGTGCTTAGCGACTAAACCCGTCGAGCGCGTCAATGCTGCCGCTGTTGTTTCCGCCCCCGTCTCATCTCCCAAATTCCGGTACTCACCGCGGCACCTAACGGGAACTACCGTCAGCCAATAAATCTCTTCAGCACCGCCCATGCACCTGCCGCACGCGGGCGCCACCGCTTGACGGACGACACACAGTTTCGCCGCCTGGGACACCGCACCGAACGCAAAAAGGGCCGAACGAACTTGCGGTGCAAGCCGTCCAGCCCCTTTTGCGACAACCCCTTCAGTATTACTTAATGGTCTTGATGGTCTTCTCCACCATCTTCTGCACGCTCTCGGGGAGCGGCGCGTAGAGCATTGGGGCCGCCATCTTCTGCCCCTTGTGCAGACTCCAGTTCAAAAACTCCACCAGCTTCTTGCCTTTGACCGCATCCTTTTGCTGCTCATAGACCAAAAGCCAGGTGAAACCGACGATCGGGTAGGCATCCTTGCCGGGCTGGTTCACCAGCGAGACGCGGTAGTCGGCAGGCATGTGCTTCACGGCAGCGGCGGCCGCCGCGCTGGTCGAATGGATCGACGGCTCCACGAACACACCGCTTTTGTTCTTGAGCCAGGCGAAGGGAAGCTTGTTCTCGAAGGCGTAGGCGAGTTCAACGTAGCCGATCGAGTTCGGCGTCGTCTTCACCTGCCCCGCCACGCCTTCGTTACCCTTGCCGCCCAGGCCCACCGGCCACTTGACCGACGCCCCCTTCCCTACCTTCTGCTTCCACTCGGCGTTCACGCCGGTCAGGTAGTCCGTAAAGATGCTGGTTGTGCCGGACCCGTCCGAGCGGTGCACCACGATGATCGGCTTGGCGGGGAGCTTGACCCCCGGGTTGTCGTC
>Ga0208789_1001812_pt1 | contig 10801 bp, 7 predicted proteins | sample Methanotroph_Enr_FD_187368 | JGI IMG/M metagenome (GOLD analysis project Ga0208789, IMG submission 187368) | Enriched soil microbial communities from Old Woman Creek wetland in Ohio, USA - Methanotroph_Enrichment_5 (SPAdes) (version 2) | ecosystem: Environmental > Terrestrial > Soil > Wetlands...
TCTTTTTTTTATCCCTGATTAGCTGTTAAAAACTATATTTACAAACTGTATAAGAAACTAAAGTAACGCTGATTAATGGGTAAGAAAGTTTTAATCGTGATTACTATAGTACTGATCACCGGACTTCTAGCCGGATGGTACTATTTCACCCGCGAAGCTAAATATTTTGGCACCCCGGCATTCCGTGCTGTACCTGAAAACGTATCGGTCATTATCCGGATTCATCATCTTGGGAAGTATACGGCCCGATCACTGGATAATCCAATCTGGAAAGCTTATTCCGGTTTCCCGGGCACAGCCGCTTTGTACCAGCAGTTAAGTTTTGCCGATTCACTTTTCAAGACCTATCCGGAAGTAAGGAAAACATTTATTGACAAGGATTTAACAATCATGTTCGACGGAGAAAATGACCATTTTGGAAATCTCTGCATAGTCGAATTATCAAGTCTCACCGAAAAAAGAGCATTGTCAGCTTTGGTTGATGATTTTTTTTCCCACAAAGGTGCGATAACCGAAAAAGTGAAGGCAGGAGGAACGCAACTCTCTTGCTTTTCCTGGAAAGAAAAGGAACAGCTTCGCAATTATACAATTGCTTTTTATCGTGGTCTTTTCCTTGCTGGCACTGACCGGGAGATGGTGATAAAGGCTGTCAACCGGTTAGATACTCCCGAAACTCCGGGAAGTTCTGTCTTTGAAAAAGCCAGCAAGACTGCAACTGATAATATCGACCTTAATATCTATTTAAATCACAAAAGGTTACCTCAATTTGCACACCGGATTTTTTCAGATATCTTTTGGAAACGACTCGAAGGATCCTCTCCCCTGGCCGAATGGTCCGAAATTGACCTCACCCAAAAAAATGATGAGTTGCTCTTTAACGGATTCAGTTTCACCGGCGATTCGCTGAACCATTACCTCGGAATTTTCCTTCATCAACGACCTGACTCTTTTAATCTTGCCGGCCTGTTTCCCGCCGAAACCTCTTTTTACCTGGGCTTCATCATAAATAACAGTAAGCAGTTCTTCCTCGATTACGAAAATCTGCTCGGACGTAAAAATCAACTTGGTAAATACAAAAATGCCATTAATGAAATAAATTCGTTGTATAGTGTTGATTTGCAAAAAATCGTCACCGACCAAATCGAAGGTGCTGCAGCCATGGTTTTTACACGTCACGATACGATTATGCCGGATGAAAATAAATTTCTTGTCCTCCGGGTACGAAGTGGAGGTGAGATGGAGCGTGCGATGATTCCGCTGACCAATGAGCCCGGTAGCAGCAAGTTTAATTTATCTAAAAATCCCAGCCTGTATAAGCTTGATAATGAGACTATTTTTAAAATCTATAAAACACCTGTTACCGATTTTGGGTTACGGGTATTCGGGGAGGTTTTTTCCGATGTCGTGACGAATTATTTCACGATTTATGACAACTACCTGGTAATGGGCGTTTCGTATGAGTCGCTGTGCCGCTTTCTCAGGGCGAATGTTTTACAGGAGACCTTGGGAAATAGCCAGGCTTATCATTCCTTTATTTCGGGATTATCAGGTCGTATGAATTTTATTCTCTGGAGTTCCCCCGGACGATCACTTCCCTTTTTCAAAGAAACATTAAATGCCGGTTTATTTCAAAGTATCGAAAAACAAATCACAGGTCTTCAAAAGATCGAATCGGTCGCCTGGCAGATTGGCATTGAAAACGGAATGGTTTATAATTTGGGGGCATTGAAATACAATCCTGCAGAGATTCATGAAAGTCCGGCATCAATCGTTTGGAAAAGTCACCTGGATAGCCCGGCGATGAATCAACCTCAATTTGTAATCAATCCTTCCGACAAATCGCAACGGGAGATAGTTTTACAGGATAGTTCCAACAACTTAATTCTGATAAGTAACGCAGGACGTGCTTTGTGGAAAATTAAACTTCCGGGACCTATCCGGAGCGAAATTTTTCAACTCGACTACTTCAGAAATGGGAAGATTCAGTATTTCTTCAGCACAGATGAGGCTTTGCACCTGATCGATCACCAGGGGAACTACCTTCAGAATTATCCTTCTGTACTTAGGTCGGCAGCGACCAATGGTGTTTCAGTGGCTGATTACGACCACAACGGCGATTACCGGTTTTTTATTGCTGGTAAGGATCACAAGGTCTATGTATATGACAGAAAGGGTAAGATTGTAACCGGCTGGGCTCCGCAAAAAACGGAACACGATATCATTCAGCCTGTTCAGTTCTTCCGGGTGAACACTAAAGATTATATCGTTTTTACAGATAAAAACCGCGGTTACATCCTCGACAGAAAAGGAAAACAAAGGGTAATCATCAAAGGTGATGTTGAATACTCGCGGAACTGCTTTACGCTTGAACCGGGTTCCGGTAAAAGACCGGCAAGACTTGTTACAACAGATTCTAAAGGAAGTATTGTAATGATTGGATTCGATGGTTCAGTAAACCGTTTATCCCTGGGGAATTTCTCAGCCGATCATTATTTTATTTACGATGATCTTAATTCGGACAATAAACGCGAATATATCTTTTTAGATGGCGATTCGCTTGTAGTTTTTGATCAGGCTGCAAAACAGATCTTTAGCAAAAGTTTTAAAAATTCACCAGGTTTACCTCCCGAAATGTACACTTTTCCTGATAAAAGTCGTAAAATTGGTATTACTGACAGTATGGAAAACAAAATCTACTTATTTAATTCTGACGGTACTATTTGCAATGGTTTTCCGCTTGAAGGAAATTCCCGGTTTGCGCTCGGTTTTTCCGCTACGGATCAGTTTAATCTGATTACAGGCACATCAGAGGGTTATTTAAATAATTACCGGATAAAATAACCCGTTTAAAAGCTTGATTTGATAAATAACAAAGTTCACACAAATGAAAATAATTAAGAGATTTACTACAGGAGTGGTACTCTTCTCTGCTGCAATCATGCTGTTCTCCTGCAATCTTGAAGATTTCAACCTTAAAAAGCTGGCAGATCCGACTTATATCGCCCCCGATGTATTCGCCCCGTTAGCTTACGGGACATTTAAAGTGGAGGACCTTGTCACCACCACCGTCATTCCTGATTCCTATATAATACCCTTAGCTCCAACCGGCGTTACCCTTGATCCTTTTAGCATGGATAAAACGGGGACCTCATTCCGAAGTTCAGCAATTGATTCGGTTTACCTGATTACCCATTTCACAAACAATACTCCGGCTGATATTGAGTTCCAACTGAGCTTTTACGACAAGACCACAGGTGTCCAACTCGGTGGTCCCTATAATTCAGGGAAGATACCCGCCGGCGCCCAGGATTTTCTTTGTAAACCTTATATTGGACTTGGTCCTGCCGACCAGGATAATCTGCAGAATTCAGACGATATAAGATTGTATTTTACACTGTATTCGCCGGCAACAGGTCCTCCCGTCTCCTATGATAGCGCCAAAGGAACGTCCTTTACAATTAAAATTGCTTTTCATGCGCCTGTGCAATTATGGAAGTTATAACCAGGCATATCATGAAAACGGGAAAGCGATTAATAATATTCCTCCTCCTGGTAATTCTTGTGGGAGGCTCGCATCTCCTTTATGCACAGCCAAATACCCTATATTTCATGAAGGGCATACCGCAAACCAAGGACCTCAATCCTGCCCGTCCCGGAATCAAGGGTGGCTTTTATTTTAGCATGCCCCTGTTTTCGAAACTTGACCTGGCGGCCAACACCAATAACTGGGCTTACAACGACCTGATCCACAGAGGTACAAATAATATTCCACTCAATAATACGCTAAGTAATGTAAACCATGATCTATCCGATTCGCTCGTTATTGATCTTGATAAATTCAGTGAAAAGACCGGGAATAAGAATTTTTTCTATGAATCTGCAGCTTTGACAATTCTTGAAGGAGGTTATAAGAATGATAAGAATTTTTATGCATTCTCGTTGTCCGAACGGGAATTTGCCCAGTTTTTCTTCCATAAAAACCTGATCGATCTCATTAATTACGGGAACTATCCTTATGTTGGTCAGACCTATTATTCTGGTAATATGGGAATGGGCGCGCAACATTACCTGGAGTTCGCCTTCAATTATTCACACGATCTGGATAAAAAACTCACAGTTGGGGCTGCTGCCAAAATTCTCTTCGGGATGGGAGCTGTTCAGACCAAAAAAGTCTCTTTTAAAGCGACAACACCTGCAAACGGGGAATACCTTGACGCAACAGCAATAGGTCGCGTGAATATTTCGGCACCCGTCGATTTCGATTACAACCCAGGCAATGGCTTGATCAGTTCGGTAAACTCATTACCCAACTATTCACTCAAAAACTATCTTTCCAATTTCAGGAATCCGGGTATTGCTGTCGATCTGGGTTTTGCATACCGTGTGAACACGCGAACCGAACTCTCTGCCAGTGTGATCGATCTGGGAATGATTGGATGGAGAAGTCATGTTACACGGTTGAATGAGAGCGGTAACTTTCTATTCAGTGGAATCAATCTTAATGATCTGAATCAGAATCCGCTTGTTATTGATGCATTGGATGTGCTGGGTCGTGAGGTTAAGACGGCTTTCGCGCCCGATACTACAGGGACCAGCTTTTCAACATTATTACCGGCCAAAATCTATTTTGGAGTTGATTATAAGCTTAGTAATACAGTAAGTGTTTCGGGGTTAAGCAGGGTGCGAATTATTGGCAGTACCGTTCGTACCTCTCTGACTGCAACGGCTAATGCCTACCTTTTGAATGGATTGTCATTAACGGCGAGCTATTCGGTTATGGAATCGACATTCGATAACCTGGGCCTTGGTGTTGGAATAAAAACGGGACCCTTTCAGATTTATGCTGCTACCGATAATTTAATATCGCCGTTCTTTCCCGCCAAAGCAAGGAACATGAATCTCAGGATCGGGATTAATTTTATTTTTAATGACGATATTCCCACCGGGAAAAGCGGAAGATCATTAAATTCTAATTGTCATTGTCCATATTAAGGCGTCAATATCGGGATATTAATGCGAAATATTTCCTAATTTTGCCCGAATTATAAAAATCAACAATAATGATGCTATTCATTCTACTCAATATTGTCTCTTTTTTCAGGATTTTAATTATCATTATGGTCATCTATTACGGATTTAAGATGATCATGCGGTTTATTGCCCCTAAAGTTGTAGAAAAAGCTGCAGACAAACTCTTCCAGGATATGAAGAACAAGGAGGCACAGCAAGGCAAACGAACTGTACGGCAGGGAGACATTACCATCGATTATTCCGATAAAAAACCTAAGCAGTACAAACGTGCCGATGGTGATTATATCGAATTTGAAGAGATCGATGATAAAAAATAATTTTTGTAAATAATTGATTTATTAATATTTAATAAATAGAGCAATTCGTTTGCTCTAAATTTAGTTGATATGGCCCAGGAAGATTTATTCAAGAAGTTAATTGCACATTGCAAAGAATATGGTTATGTATTCCCATCGAGCGAAATCTATGACGGATTAAGCGCGGTTTACGATTACGGACAATACGGTGTTGAACTAAAGAACAATATCAAGAAATACTGGTGGGATTCAATGGTTTTGCTTCATGAAAACATAGTGGGAATTGATTCTGCTATTTTTATGCACCCAACAATATGGAAAGCTTCAGGCCATGTTGATGCATTTAATGATCCGCTTATCGATAATCGTGATTCGAAAAAAAGATATCGTGCCGATGTACTGATTGAAGATCACCTTGCAAAAATTGAGGCAAAAATTGACAAAGAGGTCGAAAAAGCAAAAGCCCGTTTTGGCGAGACTTTTGACGAAGCACAATTTCGTACAACAAATGTCCGCGTTTTGGAATCCCAGACAAAATGGAACGAACTCCACAACCGTTTCGCTGAAGCCCTTAATAATGTCGATCTTATTGAATTAAAGCAAATTATCGAGGACAACGAGATTGTCTGCCCCGTTTCAGGCACAAGGAACTGGACAGAAGTGCGCCAGTTTAACCTCATGTTTTCAACCGAAATGGGTTCAACAGCCGACGGATCACTGAAGGTTTACCTTCGTCCCGAGACAGCCCAGGGAATCTTTGTTAATTATATGAATGTCCAGAAATCGGGCAGAATGAAAATCCCTTTCGGAATTGCCCAGATCGGGAAAGCTTTCCGGAACGAGATTGTGGCCAGGCAGTTTATTTTCAGAATGCGTGAATTTGAGCAGATGGAAATGCAGTTTTTCGTCCGCCCTGGCACTGAACTCGAATGGTTCGAAAAATGGAAGGAATTGCGCATAAAATGGCACCGGGCGCTCGGCTTCGGTAATGATAATTACAGGTTTCATGTGCATGAAAAACTGGCCCACTATGCCAATGCCGCAGTTGATATCGAATTCAGATTTCCGTTTGGATTCAAGGAAGTCGAAGGGATTCATTCCCGCACCGACTATGACCTGTCGCAGCACCAAAAATTCTCAGGTAAAAAAATTCAGTATTTCGACCCCGAAATCAACGAATCGTATGTACCGTTTGTGGTTGAGACCTCCATTGGTGTTGACCGCATGTTCCTGCAGATTATTTCATCGGCCTACCACGAAGAGGTTGTTGAAGATGCCAACGGTCAGAAAGATACAAGGGTCGTTTTAAGACTCCCGGCGCCTCTCGCTCCCGTTAAACTGGCAGTAATGCCCCTGGTTAAAAAAGATGGCCTTCCCGAAATAGCACGCGCGATAATTGACGAGTTGAAGTTCGATTTCAATTGCCAGTACGACGAAAAGGATTCTATTGGTAAACGTTACCGCCGCCAGGATGCGATCGGAACACCCTTCTGTGTCACGGTCGATCACCAGACCGCCGAAGACAATACGGTAACGATCCGCTTCCGTGATACGATGCTCCAGGAACGTGTCGATATCAGCAAATTACGCGGCATTATCCTGGAGCAGGTGAATTTCAGAAACCTGTTTAATCAGTTGAAATAGTTGAATTATAAATATTTTTAGTAGGCCGTCTTGAAATATTTTAAGGCGGCTTATTTTTTCATTTTCGCGATTCTCTATTCACTGACAGATCAATCTTATTTATGATTCATCCATTATTGAATAAAGTGTAATCTAAACCTCTGCCTCGTTACAGCAACATCGAAATACCAGCAGTTATTGATAAAATATTTTTCTGACTTCATTAATCATGATTCCCCAATTCATATTTTTTCCTTCTTAAATTAACATTTTCGCACCATCTCCCCTTCTCCCATTCTCCCCCTTCGCCTTTTCGCCCCTTCGCCTTTTCGCCATCTTTCTCCCTTTCTCTCCCTCACATATTCGCTCCTCCCCCGTCTCCGCTTAGTATTTCTGCAGCAGTGTAAGCATCTTGCGGTCAAGTTTGTGACCATGCCACTCTTCGTATTCAACATCTTTTCGACCCGAATCGATCACCCCAAAATCACCACGGAAATTCCACAAGGCATAGCCGATTTTGTTTTGAGTAAGGACGTCGAGCACATCACCGAACCAGGCAAGGAATACTTCGTGCGGAGTTTCCCGCCAGCATCCGCATTCACCACAATGAACCCCCACACCCTTCTTTACCAGCTCAATCCACGGGGCATAGAATTTTTCCAGCGACTCTTTTCCAAAGTATTTATTGTCGATCGTTCCCGGCCACACCGGCATCGGCGCTGTATCGGGATTTTTGTACACCCATGGTGCCCGGTAATGCGAAATATAATGGGGGAAATAGCCGCGACAACTCTGGGCGATATCAAGATCGGTTATCTCCTGGATTACCGAAGACCCGACATCATTGCCATCTGCGACCACAATTCGCGAAGGATTGTGTTTTCGGATTACCTCGGCAGTCTCTTTGGCCACTTTTCGGTAGATCGCACCCGGAACAGTACCACGGCTGCCAAACTGGTCATTCATATTCTCTCGCATGCTCGGTTCGTTGACCAGGTCAAAGCTCACCTGCTCACGGGAATAATCTTTGAGCCGTTTAGCCCACATCTCCCAGTGAAACTTGAATGCCTGTTGAGCCGCCTCATCTTTCCAAAGATTATAAGGTTCATTAAATCCAGCATTTACGCAATATCCGGGTGCCCGGTGCAGGTTAAGACTGACATGCAGCTTGTATTTGTTGGCCAGGTCAACCAACTTCACAATCTCATCGACAACTTTTTCATCTATATTTAACACATCTTCGGCCGATACATCCTTTGCCGGATCGAATTTGATGTAGCGTGGATAGGCCATGGGAATGCGAACAAAATCGAATCCCCAGTCAGCCATCCAGCGAAAATCGTCTTCCGTTGTTGCCGATGACGATTCGCCTTTCGGGGGCTTAGGATTGAAATAATCGAGCAGGTTAAAACCCCTCCAACGGGGCAAAAGGTTCGAAACTCCGGATATTGATTCCGAGGCAATTAAAAGGTTTCCGGACATTCCTATTACGGCGGTTGCTGCCCCGGCAGTTTTTAAAAATGAGCGTCGGTCTATTCTGTTGATTTCCATGGCATTTGAATAAGTTGGTTTGAATATTTTTTTTGTAAAACTGGTTAAGTAATGCAAAGATAAAAAGTAGTTCCAGAAATCTTAAAGTTATCAACTTAAAATAGAATAAAATAAAACAGGTCTTAAAAAATTCTGTTGATGGCTCTTAAACAATTTTAAACTTGTCATAAAAAAACATATTCATATATACATAGTTTACAATAATATAACTGATTTCATACAGCTACATCCGGATATTTACGGATATAACCGGAACTATTCGATTACTATCCGATTGCTTTTTAAAGTTTAATTCAGCTTTGTAATACAAGTAAATTGTTTTTAGTCATAATATAATCTCTTTATGTGACTGAAGAGGCGAAGCTGTGCAAGTGGTAAAGCTTTTTATAATAATTATTAATCCGATAGCCCAAAACAAAGTGAAACCCTCACGAGCAATAGCTCGTTAAAAAGGATGATCGGCCACCTGGTGGATTGACGGCTCTCCCGCACGTGCGGAAACCTTAAAAACAAATTAGGTACATATGAATAATTCACTAAATAAAGGATTACAAAAAGGAGGAGTTTTTATTCCGCTGGATTATCATTCAGAAGGTATTACTGACTATCCGGCGATAAATGCCATTTCCTGCCAATTGCGTTCCCCGTTAATGATTATCAAATCCAATATTGAATTGCTTAAGAAATTTTGCAATTATCCGGACATCGCCCTTGTGAATGAAACATTTTCATTTTGTGAAGATTCAATTGAAAGCATCCGGGGATTTATTGAAAAAATCAATTTCCTGTGTACTACAGACATTAACCATGTAAAGCAAATGCGCGAATGGTATTCTTTGCGATTGTTAATCAACCAGGTATTTTCTGAACTCAGGCAGCAGAACCTTGATATTACGAGGATCAAATTCAGTAATTCAGCTGATGATTTTAATCTCTTTCCTGACAGGTATTTGTTTCTCCGTATACTGGTTAATTTATTAAGCAATGCATTAAAATTTTCAAGCCGGGAAGTTGAATTATTGGTCTCAACATCAGGCTTCGAAATGTCGATCGTGGTTCGTGATTCCGGAATTGGAATACCATGGAAGCAGATCCCCAAAATTTTCAATCCGTTTGTACGTGGCACCAACGTGAAAAAGATCAAAGGATCAGGTTTGGGGCTATCTGTAGTCGCTAATGTTGTAAAATGGTTCAATGGAAACATTACCCTTCATTCTGAAGTCGGGAAGGGAACCGAATTCAGAATTATATTTCCACATCTCGATGGCGTTTCGGATTTTATTCCTACATATCAAAAAAATAAATTATTTGATCATCCTGATATCAATGAGTCAGAATACAGCCGGATTATTGGAACCATTTCTCACGAACTTCGCACTCCTATAGCCATTCTTAAATCAAATATTCAATTACTAAAAAAATTAACTTTTGATCGTGAGGAGAAATTGAAAGATGAAAGCATCTCCGGATGCGAAGCATCTTTAGATGATATGGAACACTTTCTTGACAGGATACCATTGTTAAATATTGCCTTTAAATCTGGCATTAACGTACATCAACCCAATTCAGGATTTACCAAATTGTATGTGAATTAGAACCAGGATTATAAATTACACCGATGAATTTTTATGGACATGATCGTTATGCTGCCCTTGCAGGGCGCTGATCTCATGCATAATTTTCTATCCCAACGCGTTGCGTTGAGCTAGATTATACTGGGCCTTCAGCCCGGGGAAGATATCAAGACTCCAATCTCAGTGCGTTGCTTTGGGCAATAGTATGTGGCCTTCAGCCCGGGGAAGACATCCAGACTCCGATAACAATGCGTTGCGTTGGGCAAGAGTATGCTGGGCCTTCAGCCCGGGGAAACAAATCCAGACTCCAATCTTACTTCATTGCGTTGGGCCAGAGTACATTGGGCCTTCAGCCCGGAGAAGATATCAAGACTCCAATCTCAGTGCGTTGCGTTGGGCAAGAGTATGCCGGGCCTTCAGCCCGGGGAAGATATCAAGACTCCAATCTCAGTGCGTTGCGTTGGGCCAGAGTACATTGGGCCTTCAGCCCGGGGAATACATCCGGACTCCAATCTCAGTGCGTTGCTTGGGCAAGAGTATGCTGGCCTTCAGCCCAGAGAAGAATCAAGATTCCAATCTCACTGCGTTGCGTTGGGCCAGAGTACATTGGGCCTTCAGCCCGGGGAAGATATCAAGACTCCAATCTCAGTGTGTTGCTTTGGGCAAGAGTATGCTGGCCTTCAGCCCGGGGAAGACATCCAGACTCCGATAACAATGCATTGCGTT
>Ga0208789_1001813_pt1 | contig 10797 bp, 10 predicted proteins | sample Methanotroph_Enr_FD_187368 | JGI IMG/M metagenome (GOLD analysis project Ga0208789, IMG submission 187368) | Enriched soil microbial communities from Old Woman Creek wetland in Ohio, USA - Methanotroph_Enrichment_5 (SPAdes) (version 2) | ecosystem: Environmental > Terrestrial > Soil > Wetlands...
TCCCGCCGGCAAAGTTCAGTGAAGGTGGAATAGCGCAAGACTCGATCGTTGGAGCAGGCTCGATCATTGCTGGCGGACATCTAAATCGCACCGTAGCCTCTTACGATGTCGTCGTATCAGGTGGTGCGTTCGTGGATGGTTCCGTGTTGATGCCTTCGGTGAAGATAGGAGATCGAGCCGTAGTGCGCAGGGCGATTTTGGACAAGAACGTCGTAGTTGAACCAGGCGCGCAAATAGGTGTTGACCTTGATCGCGACCGAGAGCGCTTTACCGTCTCTCCTGGTGGAATTGTTGTAGTGGGCAAAGGCGTACGCGTTACCGCTTAAGAATTGATCGTTCTAATAAATTTTCCGCATTCCTTCAGTGCAATTTCGGCGATTGGCGTGATTGCCGCCAAATTGGTGAACCCATGAATCATTCCTTCGTACTCCCTGTAAAATGTCCGTACCCCTGCTTCCCGTAACAATCTTTCGTACTTGATTCCATCGTCTTTGAGGGGATCGCATTCAGCGGTGACAACAATCGCGGTAGGTAAGTCCGAGAAGTCCTTTGCCGTTGATGGGCACGCATAAGGATCCAGGTTGTGGTCATCGCCCTGAAGGTACTGCTCCCAGAACCACTGCATCCCTCTGCGAGAAAGCCCATACCCTGAGTCATACGTGAGATATGAAGCAGTGTTGAAATCCCGCTCATTGCACGGGTTGATAAGCAGTTGATAGGCAAGGTGAACGGCCTGCGTGTCGCGGTTCTTCAGGGCGACGGCCGAGGCCAAGTTGGCCCCTGCACTCTCGCCTCCGACTCCGATCTTCTCTGGATCGATTCCGAGAAGTTGCGCGTTCTGGTGAACCCACATGGTCGTGGCATAGCAATCATTGAACGGAGTCGGATATGGGTGTTCGGGAGCCTTCTGATAGTTGACCGCGATGACGACAGAGCCGCTCGTGTTGGCAAGTGTGCTCAATTCGGCATCGTAGATATCCAGGAAGTTGAGAACCCAGCCACCACCATGAAAATAGACAAGTCCTGGAAGATCCGCCTGCTCGCTGGGTCTGTACATTCGAATATGGAGGTCGGCAGTGGGCCCGGGAATGTAGCGATCCTTGATCGAATAGATCTTCGGTGGGACTCCAGCAGTGGCAATGCGCCCATATGAGCCCGCTCGAAGTACCTCAAGCGGGGCCTGCCAAACCTCAGGTGCCCCAGCCCTTGCTCGTTGCGCCAAATATTGCTCAATTTCCGATGCTATGGCCATGAGAGTTCATACCAGAGCGCCTTCGAGTGATGCAATCTTCATCTCGGCGGGCCAAACCTCCAATGAGTTGAGGCTAGACTTTGCGATGTCAGCGTTGACCCTTTACGGGCTGGAAATGCCCAATTTCTAATTCGAGCGTTGGAGTACATTGCGATGCGTATTGGTGTCCTAACTGGTGGCGGAGATTGCCCAGGTCTAAATGCTGTAATTCGTGCGATCGTCCGAAAGGGCGAAAAAGAGTACGGTCATGAGTTTGTCGGGTTTCGCGATGGATGGCGTGGACCTCTCGAGGGTCTGACCATGCCCCTAGATATCGCTGCTACCCGTGGAATTTTGCCTCGCGGGGGAACAATTTTGGGTTCTTCTCGAACCAACCCATTCAAGATCGAGGGTGGGATAGATCGGATCAAGGAGAATCTTGCAAAAACTGGTGTGGATGCATTGATCGCGATCGGGGGAGAAGACACTCTTGGAGTTGCGACCAAACTCGACGCCCTCGGCGTGAAGGTGGTCGGCGTTCCAAAGACCATCGACAACGACCTCAACAACACTGACTACACCTTTGGTTTTGACACAGCCGTCAATATTGCAATGGAAGCGATCGACCGGCTGCACACAACTGCTGAGTCTCATCATCGCGCCCTTGTTGTCGAAGTGATGGGGCGTCATGCCGGGTGGATTGCTCTTCATTCGGGTCTTGCCGGCGGCGCTGCGTGCATCTTGATCCCTGAGAAGAAGTTCTCCCTTGATCAGGTCTGCGCATGGGTCGAATCCCGGTTCAAAGTCAATTACTCGCCCATCATCGTGGTGGCCGAAGGGGCCATTCCTCAAGATGGCGACATGATGGTGAAGGATCAGGCTCTGGATGCCTTCGGGCACGTGAAACTCTCGGGAATTGGCGACTGGCTTGCCCAAGAGATTGAGGCGCGAACAGGCAAAGAGGCTCGAAGCACGGTTCTCGGACACATTCAGCGCGGTGGAACTCCCACTGCATTTGACCGCGTCCTTGCCACTCGATTTGGCCTTCATGCGATCACTGCTGTCCACGAGGGCGATTGGGGCAAGATGGTCGCTCTTCACGGCACCGACATTGTTCGCGTGCCACTGGCTTCCGCCACTGAAAAATTAAAGCTTGTCGACCCTTCCCTCTACGAGGAGGCGGAGGTTTTCTTCGGATAATCGCACCTCGCGATCATCTGTCCACTCTCTACGCTAGGAAACTATGACCACCTTGGATTCCCTCTTTGCCCCTGGCCTTGTTGCGGCTCAGCAACCGACGTGGCCGGGCGGCACGGATGGTCCTGCCGTCAAAGCTGCGCTCGCTGAACTCAAGTCCTACCCTCCGCTGGTCTTTGCGGGTGAGTGCGACAACCTCAAAGCGCGCATCGCAGATGCGGCGGCGGGTAAGGCGTTCTGGCTCCAAGGAGGGGACTGCGCCGAGACTTTTGCTGCCGCCACTGCAGATTCGATTCGAAACCGAATCAAGACGATTCTGCAGATGGCTGCGGTTCTCCAGTATTACTCGAGTCTGCCCGTAATAAAAGTGGGAAGAATGGCGGGGCAGTTTGCCAAGCCTCGGTCCAATGATCTGGAGACACGGGGAGATGTCACTCTTCCGGCCTACCGTGGAGATGCGGTCAATGACTTGGAATTCACTCCTAGCGCTCGAACCCCAGATCCCCAACGGCTACTCAGGGTTTACAACACGTCGGCGGCGACTTTGAACCTTGTGCGCGCCTTTACACAGGGGGGTTTTGCCGATCTTCGCCAAGTTCACGAATGGAACAAAGGTTTCATTAGAGATTCCTCCGTGGGCATGCGCTACGAGGAGATGGCAAACGAGATTGGTCGAGCACTGGCCTTCATGCGCTCAGCCGGCGTCGATCCCGCGGCGTTCAAAACTGTTGAATTTTTCGCCAGCCATGAGGCGCTGATCATGGAGTATGAGAAGGCGCTTACCCGCATCGATTCGCGGACGCAACTGCCTTACGATGTTTCTGCCCATTTTGTCTGGATTGGCGAGCGTACACGTCAGCTCGATGGGGCACACGTCGATTTTGCCTCCAAGATTCGAAACCCTATCGGTGTAAAGCTGGGACCAAAGTCCACGGTTGAGGATGCACTCGCACTCATCGACAAATTGGACCCAGACCGCGAACCCGGACGCCTGACATTCATCACTCGCATGGGCGCTGGAAAGATACGCGAAGCCTTGCCAGCCCTTGTAGACGGCGTAACTAAGTCCGGAGCGCAGGTTTTGTGGGTGTGTGACCCGATGCACGGCAATACCTATGAAGCGCCCAGCGGTTACAAGACACGTCGCTTCGAGGATGTTCTGGACGAGGTTAAAGGTTTCTTCGAGGTGCACAAATCGCTAGGGACTCATCCTGGTGGAATCCATATCGAACTCACGGGCGACGATGTGACTGAGTGCGTCGGAGGGGGAGAGCAAATTTCCCATGACGACCTGGCCATGCGTTACGAAACGGCATGCGATCCTCGCCTGAATCATGCCCAATCACTTGAACTTGCTTTTCTCGTAGCGGAGATGCTTCGCGATCGCTAATCTGGCTCAATGACATTGTTATACACGTCGACCAAGACTCCTATCGGAACTTTGCATCTGATGGCGGATGACCATGTGTTGCTGGGTGCCAACTTTGGCACCTTTGACGCTCTGATCAGCTCCCTCGATGATGCTGATGTGCAAAGAGGCATTGACCGCGTAAAGAGAATCCCGGTCATTTCTGATCTTGTTGAGGATTACTTCGACGGCGACGTTGAAGCAATTAACGCGATCTCAGTGAGACAGCCAGGTGCACATTTTTCTCAAGCCGCTTGGAAGGCGATGCGCAAGATCAAAGCGGGGAAAGTTCTTTCATATGCCGATTTGGCGCAACGGGCGGGATCTCCTGCAGCGGTGAGAGCAGCCGGAACAGCATGCGCAAAGAATGCGATCGTAGTTGTGGTTCCATGTCATCGCGTAGTGAAGACGGGTGGCGCCCTTGGGAACTATGCATACGGACTCAATGCAAAAGAGTGGCTACTTCGACACGAGGGCGCGCTTTAGCGCAGATGCAATAACTTCTGCGGCGTATTTCATGGCCGCATCATCGATATCCAGGTGAGTTACCAGGCGTGCAAATTTCGGCCCCAGAGAACTAATGAGAACACCTTCATCCTTAACCATTTGTGCAAATTCTGCAGCGGATAGTGGCAACTGCGAAAGATCAAGCCCAACGATATTTGTTTCAACGTGAGCAGGGTTTACGACTGACGGCGAAATCTCATGACACTTCTCCGCAATGTACTTCGCCCTACGATGATCCTCAGCAAGGAGTGGAAGGTTGACATCAAGTGCATAATGAGCCGCAGCCGCGAGTATTCCTATCTGGCGCATCCCTGCGCCGTAGCGCTTTCGCCACACTCTGGCTTTTGCCACCCGATCCTTTGTTGAAAGCATCATCGAGCCAACCGGTGCGCCAAGTCCCTTCGAAAAGCAGACGCTGACAGTGTCGAAGTATTTCGCGTACTCAGGAAGTGCGACTCCGCTGGCGGTGTGGGCGTTCCAGATTCTTGCACCATCCAGATGAAGGGCGATACCTACATTACTTGCCTCTCGATGAAGTTTTGCAATCTCATCAATTGGTTGGACAGTCCCTCCGCCAAAGTTGTGGGTGTTCTCTACGGCAATCGCCGTAGTGGAAACGAGGTATGGACCTGATGAGGGACGGGCAATTTCCATCGGGTCATTGGCAGCAAGCAATCCACGTTGTGCTGGCCAAGTGCGTGTCGTGATTCCACTGAATGTCGCGGCGGCACCGAGTTCAGCTCTTACGATGTGCGAATTGGTTTCTGCTATGAGTTCCTCACCAGGAGCGACAAGCATTCGTATGCCAAGTTGGTTTGCAAGAGAGCCTGATGGAGTGAAGACGCCGGCTTCTTTACCGAATAATGCTGCGACTCTCTCTTCGAGAGAGTTCACGGTGACGTCCTCGCCGTAAACATCATCACCGACTGGCGCTTGCGCCATTACCTCTCGCATTGCATTTGATGGAACCGTAACTGTGTCCGAACGAAGATCTACGCGCATGGAATTATCATCTCACGCTTCTTGCAAGACGATCATGTACATGGCCCCGACAACGAGGGCGCCACCAAGTGCAATCTGCAATGTGAGGGTTTCGCCTCCGAAAATTACGGCGAAAATGGCCGCAAAGACCACCTCCATCGTCAAGATGACCGCGACTTTGGTCGATGTCATATGCGCCTGAGACCACGTTTGAATCATGAAGGCTATTGCTGTGGCAAAAATGGCGGTAAAGACGATTACGCCCCAGACGCCTCTATCAGGCGGAGCGTGGTAGCCGGATTTGAGAGAAGCGAGACCGGCAAGGGCGGCGCAGGTGGCAAGCTGGATGACCGTCAGTGCATATGCATCACGACCGCTACTCCATTGGCCCAGGGCAATGATGTGGGAAGCGAACGCTATTGCGCTGGCGAAGACGAGGAGCTCCCCGATGCCGACAGACCATCCGTGAAGTGAGAGAAGTGCCAGGCCAGCGGTGGCAATTAGCACATACGTCCATGTTCGCTTCGAGATTTTCTGGTGGAGGACCAGTGCTGCGATGAGGGGAGTGGCTATTACATACATGCCTGTTACGAATCCGGTGACAGCCGCGGTAGTTCTGGCCAACCCGAGAGTTTGAAGAATGTATCCTGAACCAAGAAAGCAGCCGGCGATAATCCCCTTTGCGAGTAGATCTCTGCTGAATAATTGAACTACCTTGGGCCTTAGAAGAATCATGACAACCGCGGCCACGGCAAAACGAGTAAAGAGAAAACTATTGACGTCCTGGCGCTTAATCGCATCCTTCATAAGTACGAAGGCCGCCCCCCACATGGCAGCAACTGAGAGCAGGGCAAAAGGGGCTAACCTAAGGCGCATTCTTATCCGCGGAATTTCTTGAGCAAAGCGACTTCTTTACCGTGTTCTGGTTCCTGTCCCGGTGTTTCCAAGATAAGAGGAGCATTGGCAACCGAAGGATGAGCTAACAATTCCTTGAAAGGGTCAACGCCGATTTCTCCCTCACCGATATTTTGATGTCGATCTTTGAGCGCGCCACACACGTCCATTGAATCGTTCGCGTGGATTAATTGAAAACGTTTGAGACCGACGATTGATACAAGGAGGTCGAGCATCTCTGTCATCCCTCCTTTTTTCTTGATGTCGTGCCCTGCAGCAAATACATGGCAGGTATCAAGACAAATTCCGACTTTAGGATGATGTTCCAGCGCATCAAGATAATTCACAAGGTCATCAAGCCTCTTTACTAGGGACTGACCCTGACCGGCTGTTGGCTCGAGGAGCAATGTAGGTGAGTCATCTGGCAAAGCCTCCAAGATGGGCATCATGCCGTCATGAATCTGCTTCCAAGCATTTGCGACATGATCGATATCCACTGCAGAGCCAGTGTGGATCACTACGCCGAGGGCGCCAATGTCGGCCCCGCGCTGCAATGAGTATTTAGTCGACGCAAGTGAGTTTTCGTAGGTGGATACCGTCGGAGACCCAAGGTTGATGAGGTATGGGGCATGGACATAGGTCGCAAGATCTATTTCGTCAGCCTTCGTTCGAAAAGCCTGGTCAGCCTCTCGATTTGCCTCGGGCATTGCCCAACCTCGGGGGTTGGAGGCGAAAACCTGAATTGCCTCAGCTTTGATGCTTTGGGCATAGGCGATGGATCGTTTCGCCATGCCTCCGCTGGTGGGCACGTGAGCGCCGATGCGAGGCTTGGACATTTGCTTACCCTACTGTGATGGTGACCGTGCTGCCACGTTTCACTTGGGTTCCAACTGTGGGGGAGATGTCGGTGACCGTCTTGACCGCGCGGGTGCCAATTTTCTTTACATTCACGACCAGATCGAGATCCTGCAACATTGCCGTGGCCTTGGCTTGCGTGAATGAATAGACGTTAGGGACGAATACTGATTCGCTGCCCTGCGAGACAACGAGGGCGATCTTGGTTCCCTTAGGGGCGGTTCCCCCATTGCCATCAGGGGTCTGACTTATCACTGCACCAATCGCGACGGTGTCGCTGAAGGCGTATGTCGTAGATGCAACAAACCCCGCGTTGGTGAGTTCGGTCAGCGCTTGATCCCCGCTTTTGCCGACATAGGAATTTAATACAAGGAGCTCTGGCCCTTTACTGACGACAAGATTGATTGGAGTGTCGGGTCTGACAGCGGTGCCCACGGTTGGATTTGAACTAATAACCGAGCCTTGGGCAACTTTCGGGTTGAACGTCTGCGTCACAGTGCCAACGGCAAGTGAATTTTGTTGCAGGAGTGAAGTCGCAACATCTTGAGATAAGCCTATGAGCACAGGCACGGCGACGCGCTGAGGGCCTTTCGAGACGACGAGGAGGACAATTCCGCCAGCTTTTATGTGACCACCACCGCTTGGATCCGAGGAGATGATTTTTCCTTGGTCGACGATTTCGCTAAAGACTTGCTCCGCAACCTTGGTGTGCAGCCCTAGAGGCTCAAGAATCGAATTCGCTTGTGTCACAGTCTGTCCAACCACTGACTGCACTAGGACCTTGTTTCCCTTTCCGGCGAATGCATACCAAGCCCCACTGAGGAGAGCCAAGGCCACGAGCGCGGCGATCCATCGATTCCTACGTACTCGGGGACTTGCCTTGCGCTTACCGTTACGGGCAGTCTGCGCTGTGGAAGCCTTCTCGCTCTTGTCCGATTTCATGGGCAACACTGTGCCAGATGGGAACGATTTTTGTGGAGGCGAAACTCGCTTTGAATTGCGAGATTTCTCTCGGGATTTAATCGGCGGCAGATCCAACTCAAGACTGAGTTGGTTTCGCTTGGGATCTAGTTCGATTTGTATTGCACGCAGTTGTTCAAGAAACTCTCCAGCATTTCTCGGACGCTCATCAGGATTGATACTGGTGGCTCGGAGCACGAGATCGTCCAGTGATTCCGGAATTCCCGACACCAGAGTCGAAGGCGCTGGGACTCGATCGTTGACATGCCTGTATGCAATGTTGATGGGCGAGTCCCCTGAAAAGGGTTTTTCCCCGGTGAGCATCTCATAAGCGACTATGCCGAGTGAGTAGACGTCGCTGCGTGAGTCTGCTACCCCTCTTTGAACTTGTTCCGGGGAGAGATAGGAAACGCTTCCAAGAATCACGCTTGATTCGGCAGTCATGGTGTGGCCGATGAGGTCCCCATGGGCTAAGCCAAAGTCAGCAACTTTCACCCGCCCCGACGTGGAGATGAGGATGTTTTCAGGTTTGAGATCACGATGCACTATTCCGATGTTGTGGGCGGCCTCCAACGCGCTGAGGACTGGCATCAGATAGTGCACGACCTCAGCAGGTGAGAGGGCTCCCTGTTCGAACAGGTAGTCCCGTAAGGTGTGGCCTTCTACCAGCTCCATGACCAGAAACACGGCAGGAGTACCGCCTTGATTCCAACCTTGGTCTTGGACGGCAACGATATTTGGATGCGATAGAGCCGCGGCCGCCTTGGCCTCTCGAATGAATCTGTTTATAAAGGTCTCGTCACTTGCAAGATGCGGATGCATGATTTTGACTGCAACTTTTCGGTCAAGTCGGGTGTCAAGTGCAACGTAAATTGTTGCCATGCCGCCGGTGGCAATTTGGTGCAGGAGCTCATAGCGACCATCAATGAGTTCACCTGATAGATCCGGCACATTAAAATCTTAGGCAACCTCGACGGTGATGCTTAGTTAGACGCGCTGCCTTCTAGAAGGTTGAGAGGATGAAATCGGCATTCTCGCGTGTTGCATCCGATAGGAAGTGCGCTTCCTCTCTTATCTGCCAGCGATTCATCTGTTCTTCGATTGCCGAACCATCTCGATCAAGAACCCGTAGAAGGCCCGCCTCTCGGTCAATATCAATCCAAATGGACGTTGTAGCCATCTCCCGCACCACCTGCTGTGCGCTTCCTACACCTTCAATGATGATGACATCGCACGGAGATATCTCGCGGTTGGAGTTGAATTCCTCTAACTGCCAATCGTAGATTGGCACCGATACTGGCCTCTCTGAGGCAAGCGTTTTCAAAATGTAAGAGAGGGAATCAGTGAGAGATTGGGTAAGCGCCAAATCCCATCCCGCATAAATTTCATCCAGGTGGATTACCGTGACTTGTCGTCGCAAACTCAGTGCGAGGGCCAATTCGTTTGCCAGAGTTGTCTTTCCGGCTCCGGCCCGGCCGTCTATTGCGATGACATGAGTACTGCCACAATGCGCCGGCCCTTCGAGGAGTTCTTCAATTACGGCAACGAGTTTCATGTGCGTCCCAAAGTTGGCGCAGGCCTCAAAGGTTCTTGCCCATAGCTATGGAGGCAAGTTCGTTGAGCAAGGCATGTGCTGATTGGGGGATCTCATCTCGGTTCAGCGCATCAAGGGCCGTAAGTGTCAGTTTCTCCACAAGCTCTTCCACATGATCTCTTGCGCCCGTATCGACAATGATGGTTCGAAGGACTTCTACGCCCTTCGAGTCCAGGTGGCGGTCTCCGAAGTATTGGGCAATTGCTGCCTCTTGTTTGGCATTCGCCCTATCTTGGGTCATCGCCATCAGGACAGTGCGCTTGCCTTCGCGAAGATCATCCCCAGCGGGTTTGCCCGTGAGGGCGGGATCACCGAAGACGCCTAGCAAATCATCGCGAAGTTGAAAGGCTTCGCCTAGAGGCAATCCGAACTCGGAGAACATCGCGAAAAAGTTGTCGCGCTTTTCTCCGTATGGAAGGGCAAGACTTGCGCCAAAATGCAACGGACGCTCGACGGTGTACTTGCCCGATTTGTAACGGGCGATCTTGAGTGAGCGGGCGACGCTTTGCGTGGCCAGCGCTTGTTCATGGATATCGAGAAATTGGCCAGCCATGATTTCAACGCGCATCTCATCGTATATTGCAAGTGTGCGAATGAGTTGAGCATCTGTAATCCCAGAATGGTGAAGCATCTGGTCGGCCCATACGAGGGCGAGATCGCCTAGAAGAATTGCGGCAGAGGCGCCGTAATTCATAGGAGATCCCGAGAGTTCCTCATCGTGGTGGATGCCTTCGAAGAGACGATGTATGGACGGCTTGCCCCTTCGAGTGTCAGAGGCATCCATGAGATCGTCATGGATGAGGGCGCATCCTTGAAGTAGTTCGAGGCAGGAAATAGCACGTATAATTGCGTCGTCGTCTTTGCCGTCTGCGCTTACATATCCGCAATAGGCAAAGAGTGGGCGTAAGCGTTTTCCACCGTCGAGGAGAAAAGCGTTGATCGCCTCGGCAGCAGGAATGAGTTCAGTGCCGATCTCTCCTAGATAATGTGTCTGCTCCGCAAGGAAATCAGTAAGGTCACGTTGCACGCGTATTCGTATGTCCGCTAGGGCGAACTGCGGTTCAAGGCTCACGTGGCTACGGTACCGTCACTACTCATAATGAGCGAAAGGAAGGTCATGGCGAGGACATATTCTTTTGAATTCTTCCCCCCGAAGGACCCCGCCGGTGA
>Ga0208789_1001814_pt1 | contig 10792 bp, 9 predicted proteins | sample Methanotroph_Enr_FD_187368 | JGI IMG/M metagenome (GOLD analysis project Ga0208789, IMG submission 187368) | Enriched soil microbial communities from Old Woman Creek wetland in Ohio, USA - Methanotroph_Enrichment_5 (SPAdes) (version 2) | ecosystem: Environmental > Terrestrial > Soil > Wetlands...
CAAAAACGAATGCCAACGGATCGGCAACTCCAAGTTCGTGAGACGGGACCATCCCGGTAAGAACAAGGCTTATAGCGACATAAAGAATAGTTGTTATGATTAAGGCCAAAAACATAGAAACCGGAATATCCCGGCGGGGATTGTTGCACTCTTCGGCAGTCGTTGAGATCGCATCAAATCCGATATAGGCAAAGAATACTCCGGAAACCCCTTTGAGTACACCTTTAATACCGTCCGGTGCAAAAGGATGCCAGTTATCCGGATTCACATAAAAAGCACCCACGCCAATCACCAGGAGCAGGATCCCGATTTTCAGCAACACCATAATATTGTTGGCCACTTTAGATTCCCGGATGCCTACATAGCATAACCAGGTGATCAACGCCACTATACCAAGGGCTGGAATATCTGCGATCAGACGAAACTGTCCGATCTGGGGTGCCAGTATCCAGGCATTGTAAGCATCCTTAAGCGTAAAACTAAGATTATCAAACAACGCCCCGTCTTTCAATGCCAGGATTGCCTGATGATAACCCCTTGAGGCAGAGAGATAATCAGTAGTAAGATAGAGTGGAATATGAAGGCCCAGACCATCAAGAAGCCCGGTAAAATAACCTGACCATGAAATTGCCACAGCAATATTTCCAATCGCATATTCCATGATCAAATCCCATCCGATAATCCAGGCAACTAACTCCCCGAAAGTGGCATAAGCATAAGTATAAGCGCTGCCACTGATGGGAATTGATGAGGCGAATTCGGCATAACACATCGCGGAGAGACCGCAGGCAAAAGCGGTAAAGACAAACAACAACGATACTGCCGGTCCTCCGCTGGCAGCAGCATTACCGATAGTACTGAAAATCCCTGCACCTACAATTGCAGCAACTCCCAATGCAGTAAGGTCTACAACACTGAGCGTACGCCTCATCCTATTCCCTTTTGCTGACAAAAGATCAGCTTCGCGGATGATATGTGGAACAGATTTTTTACGAAATAAATTAGAGATGTTCAATAATCAACTATTTGAATATTAACAACTACTTATTAGACAATATCTTACCGCTAATACGAAGTAATTCCGTCTCGATTTCCTTTGCCTGGAATTGTGCAAGCAGTAAGCTATTCTCAGCTTCAAGCTGTTTGATCTGTATTTGTCTCAAATCAATATCACTCAGTTCTCCTAACCGATACTTTTCGAATGCAATAAAAGTATTTCGTCGTGAAATTTTAACATTTTCAGCCTCAAATTTAACGAGTTTAAGATTATTCTGATAATCGTTGTAAAGCTGAAAAACCTGGGATTCAATTTCCTTTGTAACCTGTTGAAGCTGAATATCGCTATTTTCCTGTTGTATCAGTGCATTGGCTGAATTCCTGCGTCTGCTGAACCCGTCGAACAACGAATAGGAAATACTTAATCCCACGGCTGATCCATAATTTTTATTCCGACTGGTCGTTCCGAAATCGTATTTCGAACGGTTAAAGTTATAGTCCGAAAAGAAATCGATCTGAGGATATTTCGGTGAATGGGTAAGACGATAATTCATTTCAGCAATAGCAGAATTTTGACCGGCCAGTTCAATGCGGGCATTTGAAATGCCGAGTGAGGAGACAAGTGTCTGATAATCGGGAAGCGAAAGGAAGGTGATTGTGTCACTTACCTCATATTCGGACGCTGCATCGGCAACCATCAATAAATTAAGATCGGCTTTGGCGTTCTTCAAGGCCACCTGTTGCCGGAGAAAGGCAGCACTATCGGCATTCAGATCTACAACAGATTGCAAATAACCCAGTTCAGATGCCGACCCGATCTGGTATTTTCGCATAATCAGTTCCCGTCGCCGGTTCGAAAAGTCGATTGCATCCTGCAAAACTTTTAACCTGTTTTTGTTCTGTATAATTGAATAGTAGGTAACGATTATTTCGGACAAGACATTTTCGATCGTCACCCGTGCAGACGTTTCACCCTGTTTTTGAAGTAAACCGAGTTTATCCTTCTGGATAAACATTTTAAAACCATCAAAAAGTGTCCAGTCCAGCGAAGCTCCAAGGCTAAGCAAGGAGGTTCCTGCCTTATCGTTTTTTGAAACTTCTCCGCTGGAAGAGGTAGTTTCAGTGGTTAATACACTCTCCCGTGCCGAACCATTCACCCCTAGTTTAGGGAGAAATCCTGCATTCCCGATTGAATTATTATTTTTAGCTATCTCGGTGTCATTCTTTATTATTCGGATCGAAAAATTATTAGAGAGGCCGGTTGTGATTGCATCCTCAAAAGTCAATAGTTTCGGTTGACTCCAGGCTTGAGAAGCGTGAAGAAACAACAAAAAAATCCCTGCAATTATAAGTCTCATAATTCGTAAATGTTGATTGATGAGCAGCAGTTGTTTTTCAGATGCCACCCGGTATTGATTGATTAATCTTCAAGATTCATCTCTAATTCTTCGTCGGTATCGGTCCTTCTTTTTCCTGAAATTAAAGTATAAAGTGCAGGAATAACATACAGCGTCAGAACAAGCGAAAACATTAAACCACCAATAATGGTGATTCCCATCGGAACCCTACTTTTCGCAGCAGCTCCAATTGCCAGCGCGATTGGGAGTGCGCCTAACCCGGTTGCCAGACTGGTCATCAGAATAGGACGCAAACGTAATGTTGCCCCTTCAAGAACCGCTTCATTGAGAGACAATCCCAGGTCCTTTTTCTGATTGGCAAATTCAACAATCAGAATACCATTCTTGGTGACAATTCCAATAAGTACGATGATTCCGATCTCACTGAAAATATTTAGCGTCTGATTAAAGAAATAGAGTGACAATACCGCACCGGCCATGGCCAATGGAACTGTCAACATAACAATCAAAGGGTCGCGATAGCTTTCAAACTGTGCAGCCAATACCAGATAAATCAATACGAGGGTAAAAATAAAGGCATAAAGCAGACTGCTGCTACTCTCGGCGAAATCTCGTGAAGTTCCGGCCAAAGTGGTCGCAAAATTCTCACCCAATACCTCTTTCCCGATTTTACGCATTTCATCTATACCCTGCCCCAAGGTTACCCCAACAGCCGGTTGTGCTGATACAGTTGCCGAAACATAACGGTTAAAACGATAAATCTGGGGAGGGTTGCTTTGGTTTGAAAGACGCAATACATTATCCAGCTGAATCAAATCACCTTTCGAATTGCGGATATATATGGAGGACAAATCGTGGGGATCGTCCCGGTTGACACGTGTTGCTTCACCAATTACCTGGTATTGTTTATCCCTCAGAATGAAATAACCATACCTTTGCTGGCTAAAATACAACGACAGGTTCTCCGCCACGTCTCTTACCGAAACCCCCATTGCTTTTGCCCTGTCGCGATCGATTTCCACCCTGACTTCAGGTTTGTTGAATTTGAGGTTAACATCAACAACCTGAAAAGCCTTGTTATCCTGTGCTTTATCCAAAAATTTAGGCAGAACTTCTTTTAACTGTGCGAAATCGGGAGCAAGAATTACGAACTGAACCGGCAGACCGGCACCTCGTCTTGTTGTCGCAATTGTCTGTTCCTGTGTCGCATAGGCACGTGCAAAATTCATTTTACGTAGCGTAATATTGATATAATCAGCGATCTCCTGCTGACTACGGGTTCTCTCAGCAGGCAGAACCAGACCAATCCGGGCAAATCCACCATTTGCACCGCCACCAGCTCCGGAAACCGACATCATCGTTACTTTCTCAGGAATGGTATCCAGAAATTCAGCAATCTCTTTAACATACTGGTCCGTAGCTTCAAAAGCAGTACCTTCCGGGGCCGTTATACTAAGTTGTATCCTGCTTTTATCTTCCATTGGAGCTAACTCCGATGGAATCATTGAACCAATCCAAAAAATAATCACCATTGAAACAGCCATTATGACAAAAGCAATCCAACGATGACGAATAAAGGTCCGAAGTGAACTATGATATTTTTCGTTCATCCGGTCGAAAATCTTTTCACTCCATAGGTAAATATTGTTTTCGGATGTCGATTTTTTCAACATTCGCGAACACATCATCGGGGTAAGTGTAAGTGAGACGAAAGCCGAAATAATAACAGAACCTGCAACGGTTACTGCAAACTCCCTGAAAAGTCTTCCGGTCAATCCACCCAGGAATATAATGGGGAGAAAAACCGCGGCCAGGGTAATGGTGGTCGAGATAATGGCAAATATAATTTCTTCTGATCCTTTGTGCCCGGCTACCATCGGGTTCTCGCCGGCTTCAATTTTTTTGTAAATATTTTCGAGCACAACGATTGCATCATCTACCACAAGTCCTGTGGCAAGAACTACACCCAGCAGGGTGAGCAGGTTAATTGTAAATCCCGACACGTACATCATGAAGAAAGTACCAATAAGAGATATCGGGATAGCCAGAACCGGGATAAGGGTGGTTCTCCATTGCCTCAGGAAAACAAAAATGACCAATACGACAAGTGCAAATGCAAAAAAGATCGTTTCTTCAACTTCGGTAATCCCTTTCCGGATATTAATGGTATTGTCATTGATGATTATTGTTTTAATATCAGCGGGAATCTCCTTTTTCAATTGTTCGAGACGTATGTAAAACTCATCTGCAATTGCAATATGGTTTGAACCTGGCTGGGGCTGAATAGCAAGCCCGATTTGCTTAATGCCACCGTTTCCCCTGTTGAAACTCCTGAGATTCTCTGCATCAAGACGGGCCTGGCCAATATCCTTAAGACGAACAACCGCACCATTTACCTCCTTTATTAACAGGTTATTAAACTCAGCCTCAGTAGTTAACCTCCCTAACGTCCGGATAGTTAATTCTCTTTCGTAACCTTCAATCCTACCTGAAGGAAGCTCAACATTTTCTCGCATCAATGCATTCTTCACATCACTTGGAGAGATCTGAAAAGCGGTCAATCGTTCGGGATCGAGCTGAAGCCGCATGGCATATTTTTTCTCGCCAAAAAACCTGACATCACTTACACCCGGGATTGTCTGCAGCCGTTCTTTAAAAACATTAATCGCAAAATCAGTAAGTTCAAGCATGCTTCGACTATCACTCTGGATACCCAGAACCAAAATAGCATCAGCATCCGCGTCCGTTTTTACAACAACAGGCGGATCACAGTCTTGAGGCAACTGGCGCATAGCCCTTGAGACACGGTCGCGTACGTCATTCGCAGCAGCTTCCATGTTCTCATCGATATTAAACTCAACTGAGATGTTACTTCTTCCGTCGGCGCTCGAAGAGGTGAGAGTCCGGATTCCTGCAATCCCATTGATTGATTCCTCAAGTATTTCAGTAATCTGGGTAGATATCACATCGGCGTTTGCCCCAACATAGGAAGTTGAAACTGTAATTATGGGTGGATCAACACTTGGGAATTCTCTCAACCCCAAATTATAAAATCCGACAATTCCGAACAGAACGATCGCAATCGATAGAACCGAAGCAAAAACCGGTCGTTTGATGCTAAAAGAAGCAATATTCATTTCTTAAGTTTCAGTGATTGGATGATTACTTTACGATCCTGGCTTTAACCGGCATACCCTCCTTGACCTGAAGTAAACCACTGGTTATAAGCGTATCATTTAGCTGTAGACCCTTCAGAATTTCAACTTCAGTTTCAGTACGAATACCGGTGATTACCTTAACGATGGCTACTTTTCCGTTTTTCACAATAAATACCTGTTCGCCATCAATTACCGGAACAATTGCCCTGGCAGTGATAAAAATGGTCTCCTTACCCGGGAAGAGATTCAGTTTGATTGTTACAAACGAACCCGGGAACAGACTTCTGTCGGAATTTGGTGCTAAGGCCCGTATCCGGATAGAACGGGTTGCCGCTTCAATTTTCGATTCAAGGGCGTAAATTCTTGCCAAATAAATCTGTTCATTCCCTTCAACCATAAATTTAACCTCCATGTTTTCAGCGAGGTTAGGTTTATACTTCTCAGGGATCGAAAACTCGATCTTGATCGGGTCAAGCTGTTGCAGGGATGTGATCACAGTATTATTGGTAACAAATGAACCTTCGCTAACCATACGTAACCCGACGATACCACTAAAAGGAGCAATAAGTTCAGTTTTCGAAATTTGTGCATTCAACAGATCCTGCTCTGCAATAAGGGTGTTCAATCCGTTTTCAGATATTTCGAACTCCTCCTTGCTTATCCCGTTCAATTTTAAAAGCTCTTTTTTGCGATTAAATTCTTTCTCCTTCAACTCAATCTCCAGCTTATTTTTTTTAAGTTGTGCCTGTATATCAGCATCAAACATCTTTACCAGTAGTTGACCTTTATTGACCTTGGTTCCTTCCTTAAAAAGGATCTTCGTCACTTTGGCCGAAATCTCAGGTTGAATATTAATCTCTTCGTTGGCAAGTAATGAACCGGTATAAGTGTAAGACAGATCTTTTGATGACATCGCTATTATGGATCCATCAACGGTAAGTGAAACTCTTGGAGCATTACTCACTTCCTGTTTATTTTCTTTTCCCCCGGTGCAGGATGAAAACGATAAAAGCGCTGCGATGAACAGGCCGGCTTGATGTTTATGCATTTGTAAGAATTAGTTTCAGTACACAAATAAAAACAATTTATTGTTTATTTTCCAATAAAAAATATTTAAAGTTCTTTGACTTATTAAATAGTCGTTGGTTTAAAGAATAGAAAAAAAACTTCATAAAAACAGGAAGAAGAGCCGAAACTCTTCCTTCTTGTTATTTTACCGCGGCATAAAAGCACCTTACTGGCGAATTAATTTTACCTTCAGCAACCAGTTTTTTAATCGCTTTATCGATCTCTTTTTTATCGATACCAGTTGATTCGGCGATTTCACCACTTTTTACAGGTTTTCCGAATGATTCAATTGCCTTGAATACAAGTTCCTTTGTTTCCATAATGATACATTTTTAGGGTTTATTTTGAAAAATACGACTCTCAGAGCCTTGATAACCTGTTAAGTAAATAATGATCAGCAAGGACAATCGCGGCCATGGCTTCCACAATTGGCACTGCCCTTGGGAGGACACATGGATCGTGTCGCCCTTTAGGATTAATCGTCGTCTCATTTTCATCCTTATCCACTGTCTTTTGCTCTTTCAATAACGTGGCGATTGGTTTGAAAGCCACGCGCCAATAAATATCCTGACCATTTGAAATTCCCCCCTGTATTCCACCTGAGTGATTTGTGAGTGTTGAAATTTTATCACCTGTTTTGATGAAAATATCGTTATGCTGCGAACCTGACAATTCGGTTCCGGCAAAACCTGAACCATATTCGAATCCTTTTACGGCATTAATACCCAGCATGGCATGACCCAGATCAGCATGGAGTTTATTAAACACAGGCTCACCCCATCCGGATGGAACGCCCGTAATCACGCCACTTACAACTCCTCCGACCGTGTCGTGATTTCTGCCTGCCTCTTCAATCCGGGCGATCATCCTTACAGCGGTCTCGGGATCAGGGCATCGGACAATATTCGATTCTGTCAGCGAAAGATCAATATCCTTGTAGGATTTATCCAGGGAAATTTCTCCGACACTTGAAACAAATGCATTGATTTTAATTCCCAGGCCAGCCAGTAATTGCTTTGCTATGGCTCCCGCAACTACCCTTGCAATCGTTTCGCGTGCCGATGAACGTCCGCCACCCCGGTGATCACGAAGACCATATTTCTGATCATAGGTATAATCGGCATGTGAGGGGCGATAAACATCTTTCAGATTATTATAATCATCCGAGTGATGATCCTGATTCCTGATTATGAATCCGATAGGAGTCCCAATTGTTACTCCTTCGAAAATCCCGGAGAGGAATTCAACTTTATCGCCTTCACTGCGCTGGGTCGTGATGTACGACTGTCCCGGTTTACGCCGATCCAATTCGTTTTGAACAAAATCGGGATCGACTTTTAGTCCCGCAGGACAACCATCGATAATACCACCAATAGCTCCACCATGCGATTCACCAAATGATGTCAATCTGAAAACCCTTCCTATAGTGTTCATTTGTGAATAATTTGTTTTTTAAAAATTAATAAACCCGAAGTTTTCACTCCGGGTTCATAAAAGTAAGATATTTAATTGAAATCTTAAAAATCAACTGGAAATTTTAGCAGCAGCCACAACCTGAACCTGAAGCTTTTTCATCGCCACAGCTTCCGCTACCGCAGCTTTCAGTTTCGCAGCCGCCATCGCCACAACCTCCGCCTGAACCGCATCCACAACTTGAACTGTAGGCCGCACTTAACTCTTCGGGTGTTGCATCGCGAACATCAAGTATTTCGCCTGTAAAATGGAGATCTTCACCGGCCAAAGGGTGATTAAAGTCCATCTGAACGGTATCATCATTGACAGAAACGACTAAACCTTCCATTCTCTGACCGCTGGTTGACATCATCGGGACAGTATTTCCAGGAGTAATCAATTCTTCGTCAATCTTTCCGTCAACCATAAAAATATTTTTCGGCAGATCAACGATAGCCTCTTCATTGACTTCACCATAGGCATCGGCCGCAGCTATCGAGATTTCGAAAGTATCGCTTGTGTTTTTATCTGAAAGGCCACTTTCAAAAGCAGGTAACATCATACCCGAACCATAGAGGAAGATAAGTGGACTATCTTTCCCTGCTTTTTCAAAAACATCACCATCTTTACCGTCCAACTTCAATTCATAAGTGACGGAAACCATTTTATCTTTTGCAATTGTCATAATCTGTTGATTAAATCAAAAATTTAATATAAGGGTACAAAGAAAACACGTTATTCTGAAATATACAATATCTTAGTAACGGAAAAAGATGAAAAAAGTTTTAATTTACCAAGATTTAACATCAAAGCTTTGCTGTAATATTTAATGATGCAGTACTCGTCTTTATGCAAATGAGCTTTCATCTTGGCGTAACAACCTCATATTTAATGTTGTCCAAACAAACATAAGCTGGTGTATTCATCCCCCAGGCACCATTGTCGGTCGATTTAAACCGGAAGGTTATTTTATTGATTTTACCCAATGAGGTAAGATCAACATTCGTCCATTTATTGACGATGTAATCTTTTGTATTATCGTCAAAACGATAATCAGCCAGGAAAAAGTCAACAGCTTTGACCGAATCGCCGGCTGCATTGAAACCAATCACGGTCATTTTAAACCAATCTTTATCATTTCCCGAGGTACCCCCAAATTTTTTAGCAAAATTTGGATCACCGTTTTTCATAGTTAAAGCGGCATAAGTTGAATTACATACATTTATACTTTTTACCTGGTATTCAGTTGCGGCCGGAAATGAAGCAAAAGCGTCGGCACCGAATGGCGGATAATAAATCGCAAATTTATTGGTTCCGTTTGCTCCGTCGTAAACAGAGTATTGGTTATCGTAGCCTGGTGCAGAAATATCGGCCTTTTGTGAATAGACAAACCCGTCCCACGAACCGTAAGCCACACTGTAATTATTCCGGAAGCTGACACCCTGTGAACTAAAATCGCCGGTTCCGTCTGAACCGTTCCAATAAGATAAGGTACCAGGGGTTAAATTTTCAAAGTCAACAGTTTTAGTCTCTACCAAATCTCCTTTTTCCTTTTGACAGGCCGTAAAAACAGCCAAACTTAAAATAACTGCAATAAACTGAATCTTAATAATTTTCATTTTCAATAATAATTAGTTGTTGATAATTTAAGAAACTCTTACGTAAGTCAGTAATACATTCGGCACATAAGCAACCCGAGAAATTATCCGCAAGGAAACTCCTTAATTCAGCGTCAATTGGCTCATAAAGACACCAACACTCCATAATATCATCGTTACGACAACAAAACGACTTGCAACAGCGCGGACAAACTTTTTCCATACAGGAAATATTTCATGTTTATTTGCCGGCTTTCTGTACAATAGAGAAAATGAATGACAATGAATTGCAGTTCATCTTTGCTATTTTTCCCGAAAGCAAAAAAAATGTAGTGAATTACGGCAGGTCTTCTGGCTCGTCCGGTTTTCTGAACCTTCCCATCCGTCAGCTGACGGATAGTGGCACTCGAATCAGAAACCTTTAATGGACATACAGCTGCGGGTACAGCTCCGGTATTACACCGGATTCCCTTTTCATTACCCATTCCCGGCAAGGGACAAGTAATACCGAAAAACAGGTCAAAGATAGGTAATCGGAATCAGATTTTATCTATGCATGGAAAGAAAAAAGCAAGACTATAGACGAAAGATAGAAGCACAGAAGAGGAGAAATTGGAAATGTGAGTCATAATTAGTAAATGTCTTCATTGGGTCAGTCAGGTCATTGGGTCGTCAGGTCATTGAGTCATTGGGTCATTGAGCCATTATGTCATTGAGTCATTATGTCATTATGGGATAAGGGGCGAAGTGAAGGGTCACGATATATCGTGATCATATGGTTTTCCGTAAATTTAAGCGACAGGGCGAAGGGGTGTTGGGCTGTCATTGGGAAATGAGAATTTGAGAATTTACTAATTTGTCCATGTGTTAATTTAAAACTGGAAAAGATTTGAGTAATCGAATAATATTTGTTGAAATTATTAAGTTAGTAATAAGTACTTTTTCCACTTGCCCTGAAAGGGCTAAATATCAATAACCCCGGGTAAGGAGGAACGACGCAACCCGGGGTTAAGAAATACGAGTGATAAAGAGGCGCATCTGCGAGGGTAAATTGAAATAAAATTGCTGCATGCGCCGCAAATCAAAACTTCTGCTATGAATTATGGAATATAACTGGCAATGTGAAGGAAAGTAAAAAGTTTAAAAAGCAAACGCAGTATTA
>Ga0208789_1001817_pt1 | contig 10757 bp, 10 predicted proteins | sample Methanotroph_Enr_FD_187368 | JGI IMG/M metagenome (GOLD analysis project Ga0208789, IMG submission 187368) | Enriched soil microbial communities from Old Woman Creek wetland in Ohio, USA - Methanotroph_Enrichment_5 (SPAdes) (version 2) | ecosystem: Environmental > Terrestrial > Soil > Wetlands...
CGCCCAGGCCTATTATCAACTAAAGGATTACAAAAACGCTCTCAAATACGGCAAAAAGGCCGGTGTGCTTGATCCTAACCAAGCCGATGTGCAATCGCTCCTCGGTGATGTTTACAACGCATCAAAAGAATATGACCCTGCAATAGCAGCTTATAAAAGGGCGTTGGAGGTCGATGCCAATAATCCGCAGGTCAATGCCGCCCTTGCCCTGATGTATCTCAGAACAGGAAAAATCGAAGCCGCCCATGAACTTCTTTCCGGCGTAGTTGCGAATAACCCCACATCATCTGCTTATCAGCAGCTTGGCTATGCGAATCTCAAACTCAAGCGGACCGATGATGCCGTCGCTGCATACCGAAAAGCCGTCGAGCTTGATGAAAAAGACTGGTCGGCTCACAAGGGCCTCGGCGTAGCCCTCATGCTCGCCTCAGGTATCAAAAATGATCCTGCCCTCAAGGACGAGGCTATCACCCAGTGGCAGCTCTCCCTCAAGCTCCAGCCCGAACAGCCCAAGCTTATGGAACTCCTCGAAAAATATCAGCGGTAAAGCACGCGTCTATTCTCGCAGTGCTTAAAATGTATTTTTAGCCGAATGTAGCACAAGCGTCTCGCTTGTGTTCTTCAGCCCCTTCAGGGGCGCTAGGGAGTAGCCCACAGCGTAAGCTGTGGGTAACAGTCGCAGTGCCCCAAAAGCCCCGGATGGGGCGAAAGGGATTTAATTCAACCCGATTAAAATTGGCGTATATGTATTGAAAGCCAACTAATGAAATTGCCTCCATTAAAAGACCACCTTATATTCTGGCCCATAGCGGTGGCCGGCCTCGCCGCCGACCTCTGGACAAAAACCGCCATATTCAACTGGCTAGGCCGAAAATGGCCACAGGCTCATGATGTTGTGCCAGGATTTTTCCAACTGGTACTTGCCGAAAATTCAGGTGCCGCCTTTTCAATAGCGCGCGGCAAAAGGATCTTTCTTTCAGCCATTTCCATTGCTGCTCTTGTAGTGGTTTTATACATGTTTCTATCCAGCCGTATCCGTGACATAATCATGAAAATTGCCCTTGCCCTCCTCGCTGCCGGCATAACCGGAAATCTCTACGACAGATTGTTTAACCATGGCTTGGTACGCGATTTCATCTTGATATATTATAAAAACTGGCAATGGCCAGCCTTTAACATTGCCGATTCCATGCTCTGTATCGCCGTAGGCCTTATTATCATAAACACGCTGGTAAACGGCGATCGCGAAAAAACTTCACTCAAAAAATAGAAGTACATTCCCTCAAAAATATGTTACAATCCCGCCAGTTGAGGGATGGCTTATGGATATACCGGTTGAACTTTCTAAGATCATAATAAACGAAACATCCGACCAGCAAGTAATAGTGGTCAAGGAAAAGGGTGGCCAAAGAACTTTCCCAATTGTCATCGGCATCGTGGAAATTTTCGCCATCGACCGCAGGCTAAAAGGGATTATGCCACCGCGCCCAATGACCCACGATCTTCTCCAGAGCGTCATCGAACAAATGGGCGGCAAGATTTCCAGGATCACAATAACAGACCTCAAGAACCACACCTTCTACGCCCAGCTCACCATCCAGACCCCGGCCGATTCCATCGCCATTGACTGCAGACCTTCCGATGCCATCGCCCTCGGCGTAGCCACAAACGCCGCACTCTTCGTAGCCGAAGATGTTTTTGAAAAAGTGCTAAAACAATAAAACACGAATTGTTTGTGCCACAATTTTTAGCCGTTTCTCTCACCTTGCGTTCTATCGCCAACTTACCTGTTATTACCCTCCATTACACCGCGCTACACCCGCGCTATACCCTCAGTACACCCTTGGAAGTTATTTTTGAACACGCAATAGAATACTAGGAAATATCCATAATTCACAAGATTAACGAGATCGGGTACATTTTTCTCACCGAATTTATAAGAAAAAATCCCTTAGAGTTATAGATATCATTGATTGTGATTGGGCTTTCCTTGATCTTTTTTTGTTCGAGAAGGAACTCGCGGTAGGTGCCGGCTAGTAATCCGCAGGAAAGAGGGGGAGTGAGCAACTCATTGTTTTTTTCTATAAGTACATTAGCGATAGTGCTTTCTGTCACTTCACCTTTTTCGTTATAGAGCACAACGTCATCAAAACCCGGACACTCCCCAAGCTTTTGGCGATAAATGCTTCGATTAGTTGTCTTGTGATAAAGAAATAAATCATTGGAATTAACAGGACTTTTGGCCAGACACACCCGAGGCGCTACCACAGACTGGGCGAAATCTGCGTTTTCGACCGTGATATGACCATTTTGACCTAATAAAACGCGTATTTTTTGGGCCGACTTAAACCCGCCAGCAAGCTCTATAAGCTGCTTTTGGAGCGTTTCAACATCGAAGGGGTATGAAAAATACGCAGCGGAATCGGCCAAACGCTTCAAATGACGTTCTAAAAGGAAATAACCCTGTTGCGGCTCCCAAAGCATGGTTTCCAGGACGTCAAAAGGGGGCTGGATATGTGTGAGGACCTTTGCCTTAGTGCAGCATTCGTCAAATTCAGCCTGATTGACAGAATCCCAAACGATCCCGCCGCCTACCCCATATTCGGCAATATTTGTTTTTCTATCTAAAAGGACGGTTCTTATGGCGACATTGAACTGTGTGCGAGAGGGCGAGATGAAGCCTATGGAGCCGGTGTATATATTTCTTGGGGAATCTTCCAACTCGGCAATAAGCTCGGTTGTACGAACCTTAGGTGCGCCGGTTATAGAGGCGGCTGGGAACATGGCCTTGAGAATTCCCGTCACGGCTGCGGGAGTGCGACACGAGACGCTGCTGGTCATCTGCCAAAGCGTGGGATATTTTTCAATATCGAAAAGGCTGTCAACGCGGACGGAGCCGGTTTGGGCGATCCTGGACATGTCATTGCGGACCATATCCACGATCATAACGTTTTCTGCCTGGTTTTTTTCACTGCGGCGCAGGTCTGCGGCGTGTTGGATGTCGTCCAGGAAGGAGAGGGCGCGGGGGGCTGTGCCTTTCATAGGACGGCTGATGAGGCTCTGGCCTTGTGTTTCAAAAAATAGTTCCGGCGAGGCGCAGCAGATGATCCAGTCAGCGAGTTGGATAAATGCACCGTAATCTGCTTTCTGGGCATTAATGAGCTGGAGGAAGAGGTCGTAAGGATCGGTATGCAGGTCGGCTTTTAGCCTGAAGGAATAGTTTATCTGATAAGTTTCGCCTTCACGGATGAGGGTTTTTATTTTTGCAATATTCGAATGATAAATTTGCTGGGATATCGAAGGCTGCCATTTTATTTGCGGGCAGACGGTGCTTACGGCGGAAAGTACGGCCTCCTGAGGTTTATCATAGATACCAAACCACATGAGTGGGAAATCTGTCGGAGATTTGGCTTTCATCGCAGGGTCGAATGCGGGGGCGGATTCGTATGACAGGAAGCCTGCGGCATATTTATTTGTGCTTGCCAAACGGTGTTCGAGAAATGTGAGGAGCGGGATAATTTCTGAAATCTCATTGGTTGTGATGATTTTCAAGGGATCTTTAAACAGCAACCAGCGGGCAGTGGCAGCATCGTGGATTATTACGGAATTATTTTGCATAAAGCTCGAATTTCTAAGTTAAAAGATAATACATTTAAACAATAAGAGGAGAAAATGTAAACCAAAGATCAAACGTGGTGATTAAATCGAAATATCCCGTGCTCACGGTTTCGTTAGCGTGCAGAAACGGCACCGAGTTTGTGGCCTGGGCCGAGGGTATATAGCCGACGGTTCGGGTCTGTGTTGATGGTTGAGGAAACGACTTTGCCGATGAATATGATGTGGTCGCCGGCGGGATATTCTTTCTCTAACGTGCATTCGAAGTTGGCGACGGCTTCGCATAGGAGGACGGAATCGATCTCCTTGGCGGGTTCGGTGGCGCAGTGGTGGGGGCAGGCGGCGAATTTGTTGAGATCGCGGCCGGATCGTGAGCCAAAGAACATGGCGGCATCTTTTTGGTCGGCAGAGGGAAGCGCAATGGTGAAGCATTTTGAGTGACGTATGCAGGACGGGGTATAATGTTCGCCTGCGATGGCGATGGCCCACATGGGCGGTTCAAAGGAGACGGTCATAGCCCAGCCGAGGGTGATTGGGTTGGGTCGGCCGGAGGGGTCTTTGGCGATGGCGATTATGACTTGCTCAGGGTACTTGGTTTTTATGGCTTCAAGGTAATCAGTTTGTTTTTGCATGGGACACTCCAAAAGTATCAAGAAACAAGTATCAAGTATCGAGTATCGCGTATCAAGAATGAAATCCGAAGCACCAAATCCGAAATCCGAAACAAGCTCCAAATCGCAAATTTCAAAGTAATCAGCGTTAATCTTCTGACGTATTGTGAAAACACGGCCTAGCCGCACTAGACCGTGCCACGAAGGGCACGAAGGTTACAAAAGAATACCATTTTGCAAGGGAATCTGGTATGATTGTACATAATTGAGAATCGTAAATTCAAGGAGAAAGAGTGGATACCATAGGTTTTATCGGTTCGGGTAATATGGCTGAGGCTTTGATCAAGGGGCTTATCGCGGCGGGTGTGTACCGGCGTGAGCAGATTTTTGTGAGTGATATATTGCCGGACCGGCTGGAGCATTTTGCGCATACTTATGGGGTTCAGCTTGCGCAGGATAATGGGGCGCTGGCGGCGACGGTGGATACTGTTGTGTTGAGCGTAAAGCCGCAGGTGCTGGAATCGGTGCTGGGGGAAATAAAGACCAATGTCGGGCCCCAGACGCTGATTATTTCAATCGCGGCGGGTAAGCGGATCGAGGTGATCACGAAGATACTTGGAGATGTAGCCGTGGTGAGGGTAATGCCCAATACGCCGGCGCTGGTGGGCAAGGGGGCTAGCGGGGTATTTGCAAACATCAAGGCAAGGGTTAGGCTGGAAGAGGCATTGAGAATATTCGAGGCGGTGGGGACGGCAGTGGTGCTCGACAGCGAAGAGCTTATCGATGCTGTGACAGCGGTTAGCGGCAGCGGCCCGGCATACTTCTTTTTGCTCATGGAGGAGATGATCAAGGCTGGGGTGGAACTTGGGCTTGAAGGGGATTTGGCAAGGGAACTTGTGCTCCAGACGGCGGCTGGGGCGGCGGCGCTGGCGATCGAGGCCAGTAAAAAAGGAGAGGAGCCGGCGAGTTTGCGGCGTAAGGTGACTTCGCCAGGCGGAACGACTCAGGCCGCGATTGAGACTTTTGAGGCCAAGGGATTGCCGGAGACAGTGCGTGCCGGAGTTAAACGGGCTTGCCAGAGAAGCAAGGAACTTTCAATTTAAAATTTAGGTTTTAAATTTACTATTTGTGGGTTGATTGGAGCACTTGGAAGTGGTTATCGGAGCGGGTGAAACCAAACCGGTTAGTCAATGTGAATGGCTTCCAGTGGGCAGTCTTCGGCGGCGATCAGGACTTCATCCTCTAGTTCCGGTGGAATTTCGTCGGCATTGATTGTAACTGTTGATTTTCCCTGGGCGAAGACATCGGGGCAAGTGCTTACGCAGAGGCCACAGCCGGTGCAGGATTGATCTATTTCGACTTTCATAACCCTCTCCGAGAACACCTAAATGATAAACCCGGCGGGGTAGCATTTCAATATAAATGTTTTTGTGGAAATCGGCTTATTTTGTGCTATATTGCTTCATTCGCGGCCTCTGACGGACGTATATAAGGCGGTAAATTAACGGCCGGGTCCCAGGCAAGCTGAGCACGCGAACCTGGTCAGGCGGGGAACCGAGCAGCCATAAGCGATCGCTCGACTGTGTTTGGCAAACCCGGCCACCTTTTTTGATTGATTATTGATTAGGGATTATTGATTATTAAGTGAGGCCTATCTTTGGACTGGCACATTCTTCAAGATAGAACCAAAACTTTTGCCCATCGCTGTGTCAAAGCCGCGCTTTGGCTGGATCAAAGTCCGCTAGCAAGCCATATTAAACGCCAGCTGATACGTTGCTCTACTTCCACAGCCGCGAATTACAGAGCCGCTTGCCTGGCGCAATCCAAAGTTGATTTTGCGGCAAAACTGAGTATTGTTATTGAGGAAGCGGATGAATGTATTTTCTGGCTGGAATTTCTGGTTGATGAGAAACTGCTCACGCCAGTGCAGGCCGAATCCTTGGTCTCGGAAGCAAAGGAACTGGCTGCTATTTTTGTAGCGGCAAGAAAAACAGTTAAAAACAGAACAGATGTTCAAAGCGGGAAAGAAGTGGATTGTAATAATCCGTAATCCATAATCAATAATCAATGTACACTGTTTTAGCAAGAAAATACAGATCGGGGTCGTTTGATGATGTTGTTGGGCAGGATGCGATAGCGCAGACGCTTAAGAACGCAATTCGCACTGGGCGGGTGGCGCATGCTTATTTATTCAGCGGAACTCGCGGGGTGGGCAAGACAACGATGGCCAGGATCCTGGCTAAGGCGCTCAATTGTCTTAGCGTAGATAAGCCCACAATCGAGCCTTGCTGTAAGTGTGACAGCTGCAAAGCCGTAAGTACGGGCGAAGATATCGATGTTATCGAGATCGATGGCGCATCGAATCGTGGCATCGATAATATACGCGAACTGCGGGAAAAGGCGATATACAGGCCTGCAAGGGCAAGGCACAAAATATATATAATCGACGAAGTACACATGCTTACGTCGGAATCGTTTAATGCCCTTTTAAAGATTCTGGAAGAACCGCCGGCTCATGTGAAATTTATTTTCGCGACGACCGAGCCAAACAAGGTGCTTGCGACCATTCAGAGTAGGTGTCAGCGGTTTGATTTTGTCAATATTTCAGCGGCGGATATTGCAAAGCAATTGCGGTTTGTTCTTGAGAGCGAAAAGATACGATATGAAGAGGATGTTACGATCCTCATTGCGAAGCTGGCGGATGGTTCGATGCGCGATGCGCTTAGCTTGCTGGATCAATTGCTTAGTACCGGTATCGATCCACTTACAGTTGAGGCGTTTGAGAAGTACCTTGGACAGCCAAACCGTGAAAAAATTGCGGAGCTGGTGGCGAATATAGCCCAGAGTGACGGGGCTGGTGTGCTGGTGGCTGTTAATGATCTGATGAACAAAGGGCAATCGGCTACTCAGGTGGTAGTTTCGGCTATCGAGCTGATGCGAGATGTGATGGTTGTTAAGGTGGCTGGGGCCAAAGCCGACGGGCTTGTCGTGCTTACCAGCAGTCAGAAAGCACAGGCAAAGGAGCTTGGTGATAAGTTCGACAGTGCGGCTTTAATATACAATATCTCTGCGTTGGAAAAATTGCGGTATACGATACGCAATTCTGATACGCCAAGGGCATTGCTTGAGGCGGCGTTGCTTAGGCTGGCACTGAGCGAACATTTCATGAGCTTTGCGGATATGCTCGCTGGGTCAAATACTGGGGACGTAAAAAAAAAGCAAATAGTTAGCCAGGCTTCGCAGCCGGCAGCGGCGATGCAAACGGCTGGGCCGGTACCAACGGCGGCTGTGGAAGCAATAGGCGGGCTGGAAAATATTGACGCAATTAAAGAGAAGTGGGGGCAGATCGTTGAGAGGGCAGCGGGGGAGAACAGGGCGATTGGCGGATTGCTTGGGTCGTCGGTGCCGGTTGAATTGGCCGGTAATGTGCTGACGCTGGCGGTGAATAACGACTTCAACAAGCAATTATGCGAGAGCAAGGCCGGGCAGATCGAAGCTGGTATTTCGGGGTGTATGGGTAAACCTTTTAAAGTGAAATTCACGGTAACCGATGCGGCGGCAGGCGGCAATAAGAAGCCGCCGGGAGCCAAAACAAGCCAGCAGCAGCGGATGGATGCTATGAACGACCCGGCGGTGAATCTGTTGGTAACAGAAATGAGAGCGAATATAATTGAGATTCAGGAACAGTAAAAGATGACGGCCGCGTATACGCAGAGTTTAAATAAGCTTATCGAGGAGTTTGGGAAATTACCCGGCATTGGGCCGCGGACTGCGGAGAGGCTTGCTTTTTATATTTTGAAGGTAAGCGCGGAAGAGGCGATGGAACTAGCCGACGCGATAGCGAATTTGAAGACTAATATCCGTCAATGCAAGTTGTGTTTCAATTTGGCTGAAGGTGATCTGTGCAATATATGTTTGGACCAGGGGCGTGACAAATCCGTTATTTGCGTAGTGGAGCAGCATAAGGATGTTGTAAGTCTCGAAAAGACAGGGGTTTGCAAATGGGTTTATCATGTGCTGGGCGGGCATATCGCGCCGCTGGAGGGGGTTGAGCCGAGTGATTTGACTATAGATCAGCTTATGGCGAGGGTGAAGCGCGGGGGGGTCAAGGAGCTGGTGATGGCGACTAACCCGAACCTTGAGGGTGATGGGACGGCGCTTTATATCAGTTCACTGGTGAGGCCTCTGGGGGTGAAATTGACCAGGCTGGCGAGGGGGCTGCCGGCGGGATCAGCCATCGAGTATGCCAGTGGATCAATACTGGTTGATGCTATTTTGGGGCGGCAAAAGTTTGAATAAGCCGGCCAGTGGTCATTTTTCAAAAAAACACATCAAAATCTTTTTGTGATATGAAAATTATTCAACACGGAATACCTAATCTGGTATAATACTTGCATATGGCAGAAGGTATGCGATTAAGTATGTCGGGGCAGATGCGGCTTGAGCAGCGTATGAAGCTTGCGCCTCGAATGATCCAGTCTATGGAAATACTTCAGCTTGGCCTGCTGGCGTTGCAGGAGCGGATAGACCAGGAGCTTAATGCAAACCCTGTTCTGGAGATGGCGGAGCCAGAAGGGGGCGAAGAGGGGCCCGGCGGGGAAGAGGTTGTCAAGCCGGTCGAAGCTACCCTTACAGAGTCGGAGAAAGAATTTGAAAAACTCGACCGTTTTGAATCTGACAGCGCATGGGAAGATTACGCAACACGGGCGGATTCTTTTCGGAGGTCGGGCGGAGACGGGGAGCCGGATAAAAAATTAGAGGCGCTCGCGAACACCGCGGCTGCGCCGAAATCACTTCATGAATGGCTCAGTGATCAATGGCGATTGATTGATGGGCCGGAGGCGGTTAAGACTGCCGGGTTCTTAATAATCGACTACATCGACGAAAAGGGCTATTTGAGCATACGCCTTGAGCAACTTTACAGTAAAGACAGGCCTGGTATAACACTTGAACATTTAAAGACGGCTCTGGCGGGGATACAAAAACTTGAACCGACAGGTGTTGGAGCAAGAGACATAAGGGAGTGTCTGCTTCTGCAGATGGCGGCCAGCGAAGAGGATCTAAGTTTTGAGATCGAACTGATCGGTTCATACATGTCGGACTTGCTGGAAAATAAGCTGCCGGAAATTGCCAGAAAGATGGGTTGCGATGTGGGGAGGATAAACCGGGCCATCATGCGTATACGCAAGCTGGATACGTCACCGGGACTTCAGATCGGACGTGTTGATAATCACCCGGTGCTGGCAGATGTAATAATTGAGCCGAAGGATGGTGGGGGGTGGGACGTTCAGCTTACGGATACAAAGATCCCGAGCTTGAGGGTTAATAATTATTATTCGAAGATGTCGCGGGATAAGAACCTTGATGATCAGACGAGACAGTTCCTGCTGAGGAATATACGTTCTGCGCAATGGCTTATGGATGCCCTAGAACAGCGCAAAAGTACGCTGCTGAAGGTTGCCAAAATTATCGCGAGGGAACAGAGTGAATTTTTGCAGAGGGGTCAGCTTTACAGAAATGCTTTGCCGATGAGCAAGGTTGCGGGTGAGGTTGGGGTGCATGTGGCTACGGTATCCAGGGCGGTGGCTGGCAAGTATGTGCAGTGTCCGCAAGGGGTTCTGCCGCTGAGGAGCTTTTTTAGCGGTGGTATGGAGGATGACCAGGGTGAGGTAAGGTCGTGGGATGCGATAAGGGCCAAACTCCAGGAGATAGTGGACGCAGAAGATAAGCGCAAGCCGTTGAATGACGACCAGATATGCAATATGCTCCATGACGCGGGTTTTAAAGAGCTGGCGCGGCGAACGGTGGCTAAATATCGCAAGCTGCTAAATATTCCCGCGGTTAGGTTCAGAAGGAAGTATTAGGATAATGATTAGTTGTTAATGATTTGTGATCAGTGCATACGGATTGCGAATCCACAAGTTCCATCGTGGGCTGGTTGAGTTAGTAAAACACCAAAAATCATCGAAAATCAATAAACTGTCCGTTAAAATCATCAAAAGCGACCGTGGCGTTCATTTGTTGCAAAAGGCGGGGTTATTGTTAGAATAGTCGCCTTACAAATTAGAATTTAAAGTTCAAGCGCGGAGTTTTTATGGAATTAAAGAATACATCTTGGCAGGAGCAGTACCGTGCTACGCAGATATTTACGCTGCGGTGCAAGGTTTCGGATAAGATTTCGGCGGCTGGGGAGCTAGCGGCGTCAGCGGCCAAGGCCGGCGGGCGGGTTCATGAAATAAAAGCTTTAGGGGAGCAGGGCGGCAAACTGATCTATGACATAAATGTTTTCTGTACGACTGTGGCGGGGGCCAGCGAGGTTGAAAAATCGCTTGTCGCGGCAGGCGCAGAAGTGCTTAGTATTCGTGATGAGGTGCTCGAAATTCACAGGCGTGGCACGATAGAAATAGTAAGCAGGGCACCGATTCGTACTCTGACGGATTTGAGAATGATATATACGCCTGGTGTTGCTGATGCATGCAAGGTGATCGAGGCCAAGCCGGAGCTGGCCTGGGATATGACAGGAATATGCGA
>Ga0208789_1001819_pt1 | contig 10736 bp, 11 predicted proteins | sample Methanotroph_Enr_FD_187368 | JGI IMG/M metagenome (GOLD analysis project Ga0208789, IMG submission 187368) | Enriched soil microbial communities from Old Woman Creek wetland in Ohio, USA - Methanotroph_Enrichment_5 (SPAdes) (version 2) | ecosystem: Environmental > Terrestrial > Soil > Wetlands...
TCTTATGGCCCAGAGCATCAGTTTTACTGCCCAGGCCCCGAAACAGGTATACCAGGGCCAGCAGTTTCAGCTTACATTCACCATTAATGCCGAAGGAACGAACTTCATGAGTCCGGAGGTAACAAATTTCGACATTATAAGCGGGCCCATCATGTCGAGTGGGCAGAATATCATGAATATCAACGGCAAACTTGAATATTCAAGCTCCATGTCGTACACATTCATTCTCCAGGCCAATAAAGTCGGTACGTTCACTATCCCCCAGGCTATCATTACCGTGAAGGGGAAACGATACATGTCAAACACTTTGACCATATCGGTACTCAGCCAAAGTCAACGACCGGCAGCACCACAAAACCAAGGCAACAACCAGGCCCAGGGTAAAGAACAGCAGGTTCCGTTAAAAGATGATATTGGTAAAGATTTAATTCTCAGAGCCGTTGTTGATAAAACTAACCCATACCTGGGCGAACTTGTTATAGTGACGTTTAAACTATACACACCAACCAACCGGTTACAAATCGATGCTCCCGAAAAGATACCATCCTATCCGGGATTCTGGGCGCAGGACCTTTTAAAAGATGCTACGCAATATCCGCAATATACGGAAACTTACAAAGGCAAAAAGTATATAGTTGCCGAACTCCGTAAAGCAGCCCTGTATCCACAAAAATCAGGCGCTTTAACCATTGATCAGCTGGTTCAGAATGTCATATACCAGGTGAAAGTTAAATCCAGAAGCTCGTTAGCAGATGATCCTTTCTTTGGGAATGACCCTTTCTTTAAAAACCTAGTGGATGATTCATTCTTCGGAAGCGAATATCAGAATGTCAGAAAAGCGTTACACTCAAATCCTGTTACCATTAATGTCAAACCTTTACCTGCTGCTAACCGTCCGCTTGATTTCACAGGCGCCGTAGGCCAGTTCAGTCTGAAAGCCCAGGTTGACAGATCAGAAGTAAATACAAATGACGGGATCACCCTTAAAGTATCCGTTTCAGGAACAGGCAACCTGAACCTGATCGAAAAACCCAACATTAATTTCCCTCCCGATTTCGAAGTGTATGATCCCAAAATTATTGACAACTTCAGCAATAAAGGAGGCACTTCAGGAACCCGGACCTATGAATATCTCATCATTCCAAGGGCTTCGGGGAATTTCGTAATTGATCCTATCCAGTTTGCATACTTTAACCCGGTTCAACGGGATTATACTGTTCTGAGTTCGGACAAGTTCAGGCTTAAAGTTCATAAAGGCACTGGCACATCTGCTGAAGCAAATAACCAGGGTGATGTAAAATTCCTGGCATACGACATCAGATATCTGATGGAACCGCCTTTGAACATCTACCTGTCGGGAAACAGATTATATGGGAAACCTGTTTATTGGCTGTTACTTGCACTTCCTGTTTTAGGCTTTATTATTTTCCTTCTGTTACACCGGAGGAATAGCCGCATGAGAGGCGATGTCTTACTTATGCAGCGCAAAAAAGCTACACGGATTGCAGTAAAACGACTGAAAAAAGCCAAGAAATTGCTTGACGCCGGACAGCATGATGCGTTTCACGAAGAAATCGCATTTGCATTATGGGGATATATCAGCCAGAAATTTAATATCCCGATGTCGCTGCTTTCGATTGATACGGCCCGCGAACAACTCGAAACACGAAAAGTTGAAGATGCATTGACCGAACGCTTTATGACTACGCTTCATGATTGCAATTATGCCCGTTATGCTCCTCCCGGAAAAGCGCTTAATATGCAGCAGTTGTATGACCTAGCGATAAAAACAATTACTGAAACCGAACAGGTGCTCAGGTAGGGTATGAAAAAATTGATTTGTCAATGGGAGAAGAGTTCAAGATGTTTTATCTGATACTAAAATCAAATAATACCAACAGAAACTCTTCTAACCCGAAACACTTCAAACCTTGAAACCATTGAATGACCGTTGAAACGCTGAAATTATCCAAATCCAGAAACGTTTAAACCTATGAAATGTAAAAAGATTGCAGTCTTATTTGCAGCGATACTCTTAGTCGCATTTCATGCAATAGCCCAGAGCCCGGACCAGCTAGCAGCCCAGGCAGCAAAGGCATATAATACCAGGCAATATACCCAGGCAATTGCTTTGTATGGGAAAATAATTGACGCTGGATATGAATCGTATGCGCTTTATTACAATCTTGGCAATGCATATTACAGGAACAATGAAATAGCCCAGGCTATGCTTTATTATGAAAAAGCATTGAAACTTTCGCCTAATAATGAAGATATAAAGCATAACATTGAAGTAGTAAACAACAAACTCACCGATAAAGTCGAAAAAATCCCTGAGTTGTTTTATAAACGCTGGTGGAAAGAATTATTAAATATAATGAGTATCGATGCACTTGCAATTACCACTATAATTCTTCTTTCACTTTCGCTCCTGCTCATTGCCATCTATATTGCATCTACAAATCTGCTAGTCCGGAAACTCAGTTTCTGGTCAGGAGTATTTTTGTTATTACTGTTCAGTATTGGTACTATTACGGCCTCGCAGCGTAATCATTATCTTTCCAGCAACCATGAAGCAATCATATTTGCGCAAACTGTGAATATTAAAAGTTCGCCTGACGAAAACAGCAAGGATATTTTCGTTCTTCATGAAGGCACCAAGGTAACATTGCTCGATATAGTTGCTGACTGGCAGGAAATCCGTATTTCCAATGGCAGTACCGGCTGGATAAAAATGACAGATATCAGGGTTATTTAGATTAATCGAAAATTATTTTCATAAGCCTACTGTTTTTGATTTCAGGTTAAGCAGGCCATTTTATATGACTGATTATTATATATTTAAGATATAATATTTTTGGATTTGCGATTTGAATCTTTCTCTTCCCTAAAATAGCATTGTGAAAACTAATTTGCTATTGCCATTTTGATAACTTATCTTTGAACATCAAACAATCAAACTATGAGAAAATTTACTCTTGTATTTTCGATTCTTCTTTGTACTTTTCAATTAATTGCTTTTAATCCAGAGGCAGATACATCCTGGAAATCAAAGTACGAAGCTTCACTGGGTTTTTCGCAAACTTCCTTTACCAATTGGGCTGCCGGAGGCGAAAATTCGTCTTCAGTAAATGCCATGCTAAATATTTTTAAAGATTATGCCAAAGGCAAACTATCCTGGACTAATTATCTTGGGTTAGCTTACGGGGTTAACATGAATCAAACCGCACCCAAGATGCGTAAAAACAATGACAAGATAAATTTCGTAACCAAAGGAGGTATATATGCCTGGAAAAACTGGGATTATGCAGGATTATTTTCATTCAGTTCGCAATTTGCTGAAGGGTTTAATTATCCGAATGATTCGGTGCATATTTCCAGGTTCATGGCTCCGGGGTATTTCCAGCTTTCGATAGGGATGAATTATAAACCTGTCGAATATTTCTCGGTTTTTATTTCTCCGATCGGGGCGCGTTTAACCGTAGTAAATGATAAATCCCTTACCAGCCGGCCCGAAGGGGCATACGGAATATTCGGCGAAAATACAACGCTATGGCAAATCGGGGGATCTGTAAACGCAATCTTTAAGAAAGATATTATGAAAAACGTCAGCCTGATGTCGAAGCTTGATTTATTCTCCGACTACAGGCATAACCCGCAGAATATTATTGTTGGCTGGGAAAATAATATACTTATGAAAGTAAATAAATATATTTCTTTTAATCTTGCCACGATGCTCATTTATGATGATAATATAAACTCGGTCGATAAAGAAGGTAATCCGCATGGCCCAAAAGCACAATTCAGGGAAACATTCAGTGTAGGTTTTGCATACACCATGGCTCACAATTAAAGTTACAATTACCAATTAATCTAATATTAACCTAAAACAACAACAAAATGGGAATCTTTAAAGAATTTAAAGACTTTGCCCTTAAAGGCAATGTAGTAGATCTGGCTATTGCTGTCATCATTGGAGGTGCATTTGGTGCCATCGTAAACTCTCTGATTGCTGATGTAATTACACCCTTATTATTAAATCCGGCATTGGAGGCCGCCGGAGTTAAGAACATTGCTGAGTTAACCTGGGGATCGGTAAAATACGGTAATTTTTTATCGGCAGTTATATCCTTCCTTTTAATTGCTTTTGTGCTTTTCATGCTTATCAAAGGCTTTAATTCAACCAAAAAGAAAATTGTAGCAGTTCCTCCTCCACCTCCAGCCCAGGAAGTTTTACTTACCGAAATCAGGGATTTGCTGAAAGCGCAGAAATAATCCGTTATTTTACTATCGTTATTAAACCGGTTTTGATGAAGCCGGTTTTTTTATTTTGTTTGATTATAAACATTTGAATTCAATCCCATTTGTGTCAATCCCTCTCTCCCTCAAACTAATTCCAACTTAAAACTGATATTATTTCAACAAAAAGTCTTACCTGAGCTATGTTTCCTTATTTTTGTCCGAAACCACCAGCTCTGCATATCATGAAGAAAAGACGCCTTTCCAAAAAAGCAGGAATGCCCCCGGGAAGTCCGGTTTATACAGGATCAGAAACAGGAGATACCCGGATTAACATGCTGGTGTATGATGATGAGACTTTCCAGGCGTATGAAGACATTTCAGTCGAAACGGCTATTGAATTGCAGGGAGAGTCAACAACCAACTGGATCATTATTAAAGGGTTTAATCAATCGGAAGGGCTTCAGAAACTGGCAGATCATTTCGGAATACACCCGCTGATTTTCGAAGATATTTTCAATGTTGAACATTTGCCTAAAATTGAAGACCTCGATAAAAGCCTTTTCGTCACGCTTAAAAACCTCAACTGGGGCGAAAGCGAACAAATGATTGATTCGGAGCAGATAAGCCTGTATCTGGCACCCAATATTCTGATCTCTTTTGAAGAAAAAGACAATGATTTGTTTTCTTCAATTATTGAAAGGTTAAAAACCGGAAAAGGCAAAGGCCGCACCCGACAGGAAGATTATCTCTGCTACCTGCTTATCGACCATATCGTTGACAATTACTACATTTTGCTTGATCGTACAGAGGAGCAGATGGAAGACCTTGAAAAATTGCTGATCGATAATCCTACCAATGAGCTTTCACACTCCTTTCTGCGATTAAAGAAGAACCTGATGTTGCTTCGCAAAACCGTTAACCCGTTAAAAGAAGAATTAAGGTACCTTACCCGCGAAGAATCAGGAGTAATCAGCGAATATACAAGGCAATACCTGGGCGATGTGTACGATCATCTATCGTTTTTAACCCAATCTGTTGATAGTTTCCGCGATATGATAGCTTCCATGATGGACCTGCTGATGGCTAACAATGCCAACCGTATGAACAGCATTATGAAAACACTCACATTGGTGTCGACCATTTTTATTCCAATGACGCTGGTTTCAAGCATTTACGGTATGAATTTTGAGTTTATGCCGGAATTACATTGGAAATACGGCTATTTTATATTTCTGGGTGGTTTAACAGCGATGGGTCTGACGATGTATCTATATATGAAAAAGAAAAATTGGTTTTAGAGAAAGAAGGGCTTCAGTGTTTTGATTCCAGCCTCAGGTTTTGTTAACCAGCACCCATTTCTCCAGGTCTTCCTTCGCCTTGCCGCCCCTCACCTTGCCGCCCCTCATCCCACAATATTATACGTCTAACTCACTAAATCAATGCATCGAATCGGCCTTCTAAGCGACACCCATGGTTCCATCCATCCGCGTATCCTGGATTTCTTTTCCAACTGTGATGAAATATGGCATGCCGGTGATATCGGAAATGTTGAGACAGCAGATAAACTGGCGGCGTATAAACCGTTAAAGGCCGTATTTGGCAATATCGATGGTACTGAACTCAGGATTTCCAATCCTAAGAACCAGGTTTTCAGGTGCGAGGAAGTCAAAGTGCTTATGACCCATATTGGCGGATACCCAGGGCAATACGAAAAGGAAGCCCGACAACTTATTGAATCAGAAAAACCGGGAATCTTCATCTGCGGGCATTCGCATATCCTGAAAGTGATGTACGACAAAAAGTATCAGCTGCTTCATATCAACCCGGGAGCAGCCGGTAACTCGGGGTTTCATCATGTGATAACCTGTGTGAGGTTTGTTATCGATGGAAAAGATATAAAGGACCTGGAGGTATTTGAGAAGGAGCGTTAAAGGTTTTCTGGTTTCTGGTTTTTAGTTCATACTACATGGCACCACATCCGACATTCAAAATCGTACATCCGCCATCCAAAATCAACTACCTCAGCCTGTCAGCCGACCTAACCAGTTTATCGTCGCGTTTGATCGCTCTGTTGGCCATTACCATAAAAACCAAGGCTACCAGCGGAAGGTAAATACCAAATGCTTTGCTATAGTCGGGAATAATGTTTATTTTCTTCTCGATCATCGGGATATACAAGAAGAAAATCCCCATGATCAGGCCGATGGCAGCGAGTACACCTATACTGGTAAGTTTAATCTGGAACGAACGGTTTTTATATTGAAAAATAGCAAATAAAGCCAGAAGCGCTATTCCAACGGCTACAATTATAAGTGGCAGGAAAATCAAAGGTTTGAATGTATCAGGATCACCGGGTACCATATTCTTTAAACCGGTTATTGAAAAAACGTAGGCTCCGTTTTCGGCAAAAAACTGTGCCAGTGGAAAAGCAAAAAGCAAAGCAATAGCTATAAAAGCAAGCGATAGGTATAAAGTCTGGATGCGCTGAATCATGATTATAAGGAATTAAATTTCATTACAAAGATAATATTGTAATGTGAATGTGGAAAGCAAAAAAAGGAAAGTTGACACTTGTCCATAAATATTCCCGAATTAATCACGAATCAACACTCCTGTTTTGTAGAATTCACGGATTCCTCTTCATGAAATTCGTGTATATTTTAATTTCGCATCCGTTTTTTCTGCAATTTAGCTTCAGAATGAATGTATCGCTTTTTGTACAAAAATCTTTGAAATACACAAATGCCTCAACGTACAACTATAATCTGGGACTGGAACGGGACATTGCTCGATGATGCCGAAATTTGCCGTGAAGCAATCAACAAGATGCTGAAATTGAGAAATTTACCTGAACTAAGCTTGGAAAAGTATCGGGATGTTTTTACGTTCCCGGTAATTAACTATTACCAGGAAATAGGCTTCGACTTTACCAGGGAGCTTTGGGAACCGGTTGCCATGGAATTTATAAATTTATATCTTGGAGCATTACCGGCTTGCGGGCTAACCCCCTTTGCGTTTGAAACGCTCGAAGCATTTAAATTAAAAGGATACCGACAGGCAATTATATCCGCCATGCAGCATGAATCTCTGTTAAAATCAGTCTCAGAACTGGGTATTTATGACTATTTCGAATTTATAGGTGGAATTGGCGATCATTATGCAAACAGTAAAATTGAAAATGCCAGGAACTACCTGGATCAGGCAGGCCTGAATCCATCACAAATAACTTTGATCGGAGATACATTGCATGATTCGGAGGTAGCTTCGGAATTGCGATGCAAATGCATATTGGTAGCCACCGGCCATCAGTCCATGGACAGATTACGTAAAACAGGGTTGCCGGTTATTCATAATCTTTCTGGTATAAATTCCGGATTATAGTTTACAAAAATATATTTATGAAATAGACACGATTGTATAAATCACCAACCGAAATGATATTATTGTTAATCATGGCGTATTCCATCCCGATAAATCGGGTCAAGTAGTGGCCGTAAAAAATAAATCATAACAGATGAAAACAAACCGTTTGATCAAATCCATTGTTCTTGCATTTATAATGCTTTTCGTTGGATCAGCCTGTAACACCAAAAAACAGGTTGAAGCTGGTAACGTCTTATCTGATACGGATAGGTTTTACTCTGCGCTGTCGGCCCGGAATGGGATGAATGCTGCATTCCTTGAGATGTTTGATTCGGCAGGAGTAATGTTACGCGCCAATCATCAGCCTGTCGAGGGCTACGAAGCCATCAGGGCATTATTGATGAGCGAAAGCGACAGTTCATTTACACTGACCTGGGAACCCAAGTTTGCAAAAATGGCTGCTTCGGGTGATCTGGGATATACCTATGGGACTTACCAGATTAAAGATAAGGCAAAAGATTCAATTGTAGGCGTAGGTAAATATGCCACAATCTGGGTAAGAAAGAGCGATGGCAAATGGAAAGCTATACTCGATACAGGAAATCCGGGGTTAGGGAAATCGGAATAAAATGTTTTAGGAATTGGGAATTAATACAATGACTTAAATGCAAATACCTGATATAAATCTACTTGTAAATCTATAATCAAAAAATTCTGTCAATGAAGAAAAATAGTATCTGTTACATCATGTTGGCTTTCTTTGTTATCTTTTTCCAACGGGATATTAAAGCTCAGGTTGATTACAATCAGCAATGGCCAGGTTTTAGGGGTCCCCGAGCTTGTGGATATATCGAAAACGCTAAGACTCAAACATCCTGGAGTGCCGACAGCTCAAAGAATATTAAATGGAAGGTTCCGATTCCCGGCTTGGGGCATTCCTGTCCTGTCATCTGGGACAATTACCTGTTTGTAACATCAGCAGTAAGCAGCGAGAGTGATGAATCGCTTAAAATTGGTCTATATGGTGATATTGATGAGGCCGATGACAATAAAGAACACGAGTTTAAAGTATACTGTCTGGACAAAAGTACAGGAAACATCCTATGGGAAAAAGTTGCCCATAAAGGAATTCCAAAATCGAGACGGCATACAAAATCTTCACAGGCAAACTGCACCCCTGTTACCGACGGCAGATACCTGGTGGTGAATTTTGGGTCCGAAGGCCTTTATTGTTATGATTTTAATGGAAATCTTATCTGGAAAAAGGATTTAGGCTTGCTAAATCCAGGCCCATACACCGATCCCGGAATCGAATGGGGATATGCAAGTTCGCCGGTTATCTATAAAGATGCAATCATTATCCAGTGTGATATCCCTATCAATCCTTATATTGCTGCACTCGACCTGGCGACCGGCAATGAAAAGTGGCGTACTTCGCGTGGCGATGAAGTCTCCACATGGTGTACACCAGCCATTTACTCAAAGGGAGGGAAAACTCAGATAATTGCAAATGGCTACAGAAGAATATGCGGCTATGAATTTGAAACAGGGAAAGAAATCTGGAGACTCAGCAATGGAGGTGATGCCCCTGCTCCCACCCCGGTAATTGCAAATGACCTGATTTACCTGAACAGCGCACATGGGAAATACTCCCCAATCTTTGTGGTAAGACCGGATGCAACCGGCAATATCACTCTCGCAGCTGACAGCACAACAAATAAGTTTATCGTCTGGAGTGTTAAGCGGGGTGGCGCCTACATGCAAACCCCGCTTATTTACGGCGGATATCTTTATAATCTCCAGGTTAACGGCCAGCTAACATGCTTTGATGCACTCAATGGCGAAGTTAAGTATAAAGAGAATCTCAAGGAGGCATTCTCGGCATCGGGAATTGCCGCTGACGGGAAACTCTATTTCAGCTCCGAAGAGGGAAATGTATATGTGATTAAAGCCGGACCCGGATTTAGCCTGATCGCTAAAAATCCGCTGAATGACATCTGCATGGCAACACCGGCCATATCAGGAAATGTGATATTCTTCAGAACACAGCATTATATTATCGCGGTCGAATAAGTGAGAAAAAAGATAAAAGCATTTAATCGGGTGAAAGTGACAATGAAAATAAAAGATTCGTAAAATTACCTCATTCCGGAATCGGCTTTACCTCATTTTTCAGTTCTGCCTCACGGGCCTTGTCGTAATAGGTTTCTTTGACAACCTCCCCTCCTTTGTATTCAATTTCATTCTCCTTTTCGCCATTGTCCTTGTACGCTGTCCATAAACCTTCTTTGAGGTCGTTTTTCAAGTTCCCGACCAGCATAGGTTTGCCGTTGGGGTAATAGTATTTTGCGGCGCCTTCATACTTTCCTTTTTCAAAACTCACTTCAGATTTAAGGCTCTGATCCGAGAAATATTGCCTGCAAATGCCGTCCTTCAATCCATTCTGATAAGGACATTCTTCGAGAAGTTTCCCATCGTCATAGTAAGTTTTCCACACTCCGGCAGGTACACCATTCTGATAAAACTCTTCAGACGAAATGGTTCCCAGATCGTTATAATATTTCCATTGACCGTCTTTTTTAGTCTCCGAATATACCCCTTCGGCCATCTTTTTTCCATTGGGATGAAAATTCACGGCATTGGCAGTTTTCCCGTTCCCGGAATAGGTAAGTTCCGAGCGGATCTGGCCATCTTCATAAAAATATTTAAATGTGCCCTGCGGGATATTATCCTTAAACCTTCCTTCGTAAATAACTTTGCCTTTATTATCCAGCTTTCGCCATTCGCCCTGCTTCAGGCCTTTTGAATCTGTAACATTCTGGGCCGGCAAAAGAGTTGAGCTTAGTTGCAGGAGCAAAACAATCATTCCTAAATATTTCATTGATTTCATTTCAAATATTTTGTCAGTCAGAGTGATAAACGCAATTGTGCATTTAATCGTATAAAAGGGCAAAAATTGCCTACTTTTGAAGTGCAAATTTACACTTTATGTAAGCCGGCAATGGTTCTTGTTATGCACTAAATTAAAATAAACATGGAGGGGAATTACTCATCGGTATTGCTAAAAAATGTAGTTGGTGAATTTACCCGGTTACCGGGGATCGGGCAAAAAACCGCTCTGCGTCTTGCCT
>Ga0208789_1001821_pt1 | contig 10721 bp, 10 predicted proteins | sample Methanotroph_Enr_FD_187368 | JGI IMG/M metagenome (GOLD analysis project Ga0208789, IMG submission 187368) | Enriched soil microbial communities from Old Woman Creek wetland in Ohio, USA - Methanotroph_Enrichment_5 (SPAdes) (version 2) | ecosystem: Environmental > Terrestrial > Soil > Wetlands...
TTCAGACGATAGAAGCATTTTTTCGGAATACTAATATTCACCCGGTTTAACATAGTTAAAACATTAAAACAGCCGAAATGTTTTCATTTGCCCGACATCGGTATTCACTGAATTATTAGATTATGAAACCGTCTTTTGTCGCTGTAAGAAAATCATTTGGTAATTCTACATAAAATTTGCAAGGGACATTTTTATCACCAGCCGAAAATGACACAGCCATAGCTGGTATAAACCTTTTAGCTCATCGCCAGCCCAGCTAATAGCTGGGTCTATTTCGTCATACCCATAAACATACCGCCAAAATACGGAACCAGCCAAATAAACCAAACTAATAGGCTGTATCTGTGAAATCCAGTTCTAACTTTTTCACTTCCTTTTCGTACGACATACGTTGCCCAAATGGCATGGGCAAACATAAGCCAGAGTGCGATCTGCCCTGTAAGTGTATGCAATGCCAGGAGGTTAAAGGGACCTGTTGCAAGCCTGCTCATTGCATAAGTGCCCGAAATATCAAAAGTGAAACCTATCCAGAAGGCTGAAACATGCCAGGTTTTAAGGTACCTGGATATTCGTTCGGACCAAACACCTAGCGAGTAAAAAATCAGAGCCAGGTTAATAAGTATTGTAGAAATAATAAGTAATAGTGTCATATTATCGGTTTTCGCATCTAGAACTTAAACATGTTTATATTATTGGTAAATTGCATCGTATTAGAATACAGGGAAAGACAAAGGTAAGCCTCTTTATGATATGCGCTTTCTCAATTAACTTACATAAAATGAAAAAAATACTTTTATCCATTCTTTTTTTGAGCACTATTGGGAGTGTGATTTCACAGAACTGGGTACCACTTTATTCAGGGTCTTCAATACTGATCGATGCAGAAGCATTGAAGATTAATAAAGCGAATCTGCAATTGCAAAACGGGCTTAAGATTAAAACAAGCGATTGGAACGGATATCTGAAAAATCTTGTGCTTAGGTTTCCCTCAGCTACCGGCGATTCAATTCTGGATGGTTTAACAAGGTTCTATTATGAATACGACAAAGTTGAAAAAATGATCCGGTTTGACGCGGACAGAAATGCATCAGATTATTTGAATAAATCATCTATATCCTTTTCGGGCTATATAAAAGATGCTAAAATATATCCATTTGTAAAATTTAATTGTACCGGCGCTGATTGGGTTTATGCAAACAGGATAAAACTGGTGTGTGATGATGAAACGTTTGAATATGACAGTTTGAAGTTTTATACATACGGCACTTCAGATTTTGTTTCCGAATACGTACTAATCCCGTTTAATGAAAGCATGCAGGAACTCATTCCGAAAATTATAAGGTCGAAGGAAACCATCATACGGTTTTATGGCGATCCCATTTACTCCGACCTGTATGTTACGGATAAAATGAAAATGGATATGAAAATGTTTTTAAAAACTATAAAAGCAATGCAATAACATAAGGGGGTTATCTCCTGATTCTTATTTTCATGCATTTCTAAACAACTAAAAAAATAAAGAAGGCTTAACTCCCCAAAGGTTTCACCTGCCATCCTCTAACTGCAAACCAAAATTGCTTTTTAGCTCGGGCTGGCTATCGAAGAAGTAAAGTTATAAATTGATTATCATACATTTACGATGAACACATCACCAAAGTGAATTTTAGTCGGATAACAATGATAAAAAAAAGAGACTGCCATTTTTGCAGTCTCTTTCGTTTCTCATTTACTTTTCTAAAGTCTATTTATGGGCAATGGGATCTGGATTACCGTCAGGATCGCCATTTACATAACCATCAGTCGTAACATGACCGCCTGTTAAAAGCAATAATCCACAAACATGGGGTGCAGCCATTGATGTTCCGCTCATAGTGGCGTAAGCATCACCCTTGTATGTTGAATAAATATTTACACCAGGGGCGCAGTAATCAATCGGTGGATTTCCATAGTTAGAAAAAGATGCGAAATAATCATTGATATCCATTGCAGAAACTGTAAATATATTTAGTCCATTTGCACGGGCCGGAGAATGCAGGTTGGCATCATCCGATTCGTTACCTGCTGCCAGAGAAACAAATACACCTGTTGCACCTAAAGCTACCACAGCAAGATCAATAGGTTCATACACGCCGCCACCAAGACTCATATTGGCTGCGTCGCCGGGAGTAGCGTGGGCAGCAACATAATCTACGCCGGCAATAATTTGCGAATACGCGCCCGAGCCTCTTTTGTCGAGAACTTTTACAGGGACAACAAGAGCTCCTGCAGCAACACCTACAACGCCTATATCATTGTCCTTGGCAGCCGTAATACCTGCACAATGTGTTCCGTGTCCATTGTCATCTTCGGGTGTAGTCGTACGCAAAACAAAAGTTGCCCCACTGGTTTGATCTACATTTAAATCAGGATGATTCATATCAATACCCGTGTCGATGATCCAGGCTTTGTGGGTGCCTGTATAGGTAGCATAACCGGTACGAGCTACTCCATATGGCACTACTTCTGCCGGAGGAACAACAGGAATAGGAGTCGGCTTGGCAAGTATAACCATTTTATCAGGATATACACCAATTACATTAGATTCTTTACTGATTCTTTCGGCTTCTGCTAAGGACAATTTCACGGCTATTCCCTTAATAGTTGAACCATAAACATGGGAAGGTTCACGCATTTCAACTCCAGCACTTTTAAAAACTGCATTTGATACTTCTAGTACTATTTTATTTCGCCCGGCCATATCTGCCGGTGCATTTTTAAAACCTGGGTCTGTCTTATCATATAAAACAATAAAACTTCCCGGAATCACAGCTTCGCTGTATTTAACAAAGGAATTATCTGTTGTTGTTTGTTCTACTAATGGTTGTCCTTTTTCACAAGCACTAAATCCAATAGCAATTACAATAGCTGCAAGTAATACTGTTCTTTTCATAGATTTTAGTTTTATTTAGTTAGCACTTAATTTGTCTAGATAAAATTATAACTTTTAATGTATATATTTTCACTTTACAAATAAAGTTGTTAATAAAATGTTAATATGGAAATAAAAACAATAGACGGAAACTTATTCTTTATATTATATGTGTATAATCTTGAATATTTGTGCTTAACAAAATAAACACAAGCTTTATGCACAGAAGAAGCAATGGTAAAATATTCGGGAACGCGAAATATTTATTCAGGACAAGTTTGTAGTAGGGTGAAGGGATTTATAGACCCCATAACATAGTATAGTATCGTCTCTAACTGGTAAATTTCTCAAACCGCCATTCGCACAATTGTTTTAACCTGTTCATAATATGAGTTGTTACCCTGTTATGAATAGCCTCCCATGTTTTATTGATGATATTTACTTTGGTCAGTGTTCTGTTTCCATAAAAATTAAAACCCACCACCAGAAAAAGCTGTGCCATCTCTTTCTCTCCGCGTTCGGGAATAGAAGATCGGACATACAATAAAAATACGCCAATCGGGTAGCCTCCACTGCACTTATACAATAGGTACCGGGCATTATCAAAATCAAAAGACTCGGGTGTTGATTGTATTTTTATCGCGTTCATATCGAATAGTTGAAACAAAGGCCGGCGTGTAATTCCTTTCCTGGCTCGAAAAGGGTCGGAAGCCAAGCCAAACAAATTTACCTTAATTTCCGCAAGGTTTCCATCATTTAGCGTAAGTTTTGCAATATGGTTGGGCCAGCAACTCGAATCGCCGTTCCACTTTAGCAACTCATCGAATACAAAACCTGCAGGCGACTCAATTCCAATGCGGTGAATATTCAGCACCCTGTATTTATCAACCCCTATACCGGTGCGTTGCAGGATATTTTTGCTATAAAACACTCTTTCATCTTCCGAATGAAATTTAATTGCTGTTTCGACTTTAGGTTTATCCAATAAGAAAAACCTTATATCCGACAATATACCCGTGCTTTTTGAAGGAGGTTGTTTTGACATTTGTTGTTCAGGTTGCAAAATGAATGATAAATGCTCTTTTAGGATCGGCATAAATCATAAAATGCGGGTTTCCCCTATTGTAAAAGTAACAAATTAAATAACTTCCGATGCAAGAGCAGAGACATTTAAAAGGTATTTTGAATGACTAAGTGTTGTATATTTGATTTGAATTTTTGTTAAAAATAAATATTACGATCAAGGCGTTGGCTCAATCAGCTATTTTATAAAGCCGAAAAATGGAAAAAATTATAACCTTACTTAAAAAAATTGACAGGGGAAACAATAACACCCTTAAAAATCTATACGGCACTGATTCTGAAGTCTTGCAAAAACAAGCTCTTCGTTATACAGAATTGTTAAAATCCTTTCAGGAAACATATCCTGGCGATCAGGTTTCTTTGTTTAGTTCACCGGGGCGCTCCGAAATTGGCGGAAACCATACTGATCATAATCATGGCCGTGTGCTGGCTGGCGCTGTAAACCTCGACAATATTGCTGTGGCAGCCAGAAACAACTCCAATATTATCCATATTTTGTCAACTGAGTATCCGCCGTTTAAAGTAGATCTTTCCCTGTTAAATCCTGATAAAAACGAGTTTTATACCTCCGCCTCCCTGGTACGAGGAATATGTTCCCGCATGAAAGAACTTGGCTACTCAATTGGCGGTTTTAATGCAGTTATTGACGGAGAAGTGCCCAAAGGATCAGGACTGAGTTCATCTGCTTCTTTCGAAGTATTGATAGGAACCATACTTAGTCACCTTTTCAACGAAGGAAAACTCGACCCAATTACAAATGCAATTATAGGGCAATATTCCGAGAATAATTTCTTCGGGAAACCTTGTGGCCTGATGGATCAGACTGCCTGTGCAGTGGGTGGGTTTATTACTATCGATTTTAAAGATCCTTCAAATCCTATTGTTAAAAAAGTAGATTTTGATTTTACCAAAACCGGGTTTTCATTGGTAATAACAGATACCGGTGGAAATCACGCTGATTTAAATGATGAGTATGCATCGCTTCCCGTCGAAATGAAATCTGTTGCAAGGGAAATTGGGGGCAATGTTCTTCGTGATGTTACTCTCGAACAGGTCGTAGAAGCCATACCCGAACTTCGTGAAAAAACCGGTGACAGGGCTATTCTCCGTGCTTACCATTTCCATGGCGACAACCAAAGGGTTGTAAATCAGGTGGAAGCTCTTGAACGAAACGATTTCCCGGCTTTCCTGAAAATGGTTATTGATTCGGGCTATAGTTCTTTTATGTACAACCAAAATATTTACCCGGTAAATAATGTGAAAGAACAAGGTGTATCTCTGGCGCTGGCCTTGAGTGAAATGATCCTTAAAGATCAGGGTGCCTGGCGTGTTCACGGCGGAGGTTTTGCCGGGACTATACAGGCGTTTGTACCACAGCATCTGCTCACTAAATATATTTCAACTCTCGAACATGTATTTGGCGATGGATCATGTAAAAAACTATTTATCAGGAATACCGGTTCTGTGAACGTGGTTTTGTGATAAATTTGACCGGATATTCCCCGCCTGAAAAGTAATCACTTGATTAAGAATTTGAATTCTCCAATTATAACTAATAAACAACATCTGCATGGTTGACACATTTTCGCTGAGTATTATTGATTATGCCATAATGGCGATCTATTTCATTTTCGTGCTGGGCATAGGCTGGGCACTGAAGAAATACATGAAATCGAGTACACAGTTTCTCGAGGGCGGGAAATCAATTCCATCCTGGATCACAGGGCTTGCTTTTATATCGGCTAACCTGGGCGCCCTGGAAGTATTTGGAATGGGTGCCTCCGGAGCCAAATATGGCTTGATGACTGCTCATTTTTACCTGATCGGCGCTATTCCTGCTATGATATTTCTTGCGCTGTTTATGATGCCTTTTTATTATGGTTCCAAAGCGAGGTCGGTACCGGAATATCTTAAACTTCGTTTTGACGAGAAAACCCGTGGATTCAACGCATTTTCATTTGCTATTATGACGGTTTTTGCCTCCGGAATTTCGATGTTTGCACTTGCCAGGCTTATGGAAGTAATGCTGCACTGGAATTTCAACTACAGTATTATTGCTTCGGCTATAATTGTGCTGATATACACTTACCTGGGAGGGTTAAAGTCGGCCATTTACAACGAAGTTCTACAATTCTTCCTGATTGTTATCGGATTCCTGCCGCTTGTTATCATTGGATTGCAGGATGTTGGCGGCTGGCAAGGCCTAACACATCAATTGGATATAGTTGCCGTGAATAAAGGCTATGCTGCCGGAACCTGGACCAGCACCTGGAAATACCTTGGATCTGCATCTTCCAACCCCATGGGTGTGGATTGGATTGCCATGTTCATGGGCCTTGGTTTTGTGCTGGCGTTTGGATACTGGTGTACTAATTTCCTGGTGGTACAACGCGCAATGGCTGCCAATTCAATGTCGGCTGCCCGTCGTACTCCGCTTATAGGAGCATTGCCCAAAATGTTCCTGCCGATACTGGTTATTGTGCCCGGCATGATTGCCATGGCCCTTATGAGTATGCCCGAGAAAGGATTGCAGCTTATTGGCAACAACGGACAGACTGATTATAACATGATCATCCCAACAATGTTGGTCCACTATTATCCAACTGGTTTATTAGGCTTGGGAATTACTGCGCTTATGGCTTCATTTATGAGCGGTATGGCTGGCAATGTAACAGCGTTTAATACGGTGTTTACCTATGATATTTATCAATCATATATCCGGCCAGGAAAATCAGATGCACATTACCTGAAAGTTGGTCAATTCGCTACTATTTTTGGTGTAGCCGTTAGTATTGGTGCGGCGTATATCGCGGCTAACTTCAACAACATCATGGATTTGCTCCAACTTATTTTCGCGTTTGTAAATGCACCTCTTTTCGCAACATTCCTTTTGGGAATGTTTTGGAAACGGACAACCGGGCACGCCGCATTCTATGGTCTTATTACAGGTACTTTTGCTGCCGCTTTGCATTATTCACTTACAATTTCCGAAGGCAAAGGCGGCTGGATTGCTCACCTTGTTGAATACCCGAGTGCTATGGCACAAGGTTTCTGGACGGCAATATATGCCTTTACTATCTGCTTGGTTCTCACCATAATTCTTTCGCTTTCGACAAAGCAATTGAAAACGGACGACGACCTGCGTGGTTTGGTTTATTCGCTTACACCTAAAACAAAAGACGAACCCGGAATTCCGTGGTACGAAAAACCGGTCGTAATGGCTGTGATCATTGGCGCAATTAGTATAATTATAACAATTATTATCTGGTAGGAGGAATAATTATGGATATGGACATTAGAATTCCCATTGGACTGCTGTTTGCAATCCTCGGTTTTATACTTTTCGCTTTCGGGCTTTATTCAATGAATGATGCTGAATTGTATGCCCGATCGCTGGGGAAAAACATTAATCTCTGGACAGGAGTTGCCATGCTTGTATTTGGCGGAATGATGCTGTTTTTTTCGCTCAAGAAGAAGAAGACAAACTAGTTTTTCTCTGAACCTGATTATTGGGGAACAGTATTTCTCTCTAAGCAGTGAATGCTGACTGATGTCAGATACTCCTTTAAAACATAAGGCCCGTAAACATAATGTTGACAGGCTTTTATGTATAATTAATGTAGAGCGCTTGGGAGTCAAACCCTTGACCTTCAGACTGCCAGCCCGTTACAAATTATAACTACATATTCACGAGGAGAATTAATAAAATACAACTGATCACATAGACTGTTTTAAACTTGATTGGATTCTCTTCCTAAAATGCTATATGGCTGAAAAGTTCTTTCTTCCGGCCTATATTCTTGAGACACGTCTTTCTCCTGTTTGCAAGCGAATCTTCCGCAGACGAGTTCTTTCATTAGATAATGCAATAAAATAATATAGTTATGAATTTCGAAACCCTGATTCAAAATCTTCAGCTTACCCATAATACCCTTTTTACTTCAGCTTCTAAAGCTATTAATACTGCTATGACTATTCGTAATTGGCTTTATGGGTATTATATTGTGGAATATGAACAAAATGGTGAAGACCGGGCTGGATATGGTGATAGATTGATTCGTTCAATTGAAAAGCGATTGAAAGCTACGGGTCAGAAAGGTATGTCTTTTACTAATCTAAATATTTATCGCCAGTTTTATCTTACATATCCTCAAATTGGAACTGCTCTTCCTCATTCTCTTAATAACCTTGCAATTATTCAGGCAGCGCCTGAACAATCACTTGATGGTTCAGATAATAAAATTATTCAGGCAGTGCCTGAACAATCTACAGTTACAAATGAAGATCCAATTCGTCAGGCGCTGCCTGACGAATTAAGAGTACCAGATATCAAAGCCATACAGGCTACATGTCAAACTAAAGGTGTTGAGCCTAAACCCGGACTTAATCCGGCACGATTGCTTCAAACATTATCATTTACACATATAGTTGAACTGATTAAAATTGATGATCCTTTAAAGAGGGCATTTTATGAGATTGAATGTGTGAAAGGCACATGGAGCACAAGAGAACTTCAACGACAGATCGAATCACTTTATTTCGAACGGTCCGGCCTTTCAAAAGATAAAAAGAAACTTTCCGAAATGGTTCGCCTGCAAGCAGTTCAGCTCACTCCCCACGATGTCATCAACAATCCTTTCACAATCGAGTTTCTTGGCCTCAATGACCGGGCTTTGGTAACTGAATCTGATCTGGAACAAGCCTTACTTGATCATCTCCAGGAGTTCTTGTTGGAGTTGGGATATGGTTTTTGCTTCGAGGCCCGACAAAAACGAATATTGATTGACGGCGAATACTATTTCATCGACCTGGTATTTTATCACCGTATCCTGAAATGCCATGTACTGGTTGATTTGAAAATAGAAAAGTTCAAACATAGCCATGCCGGGCAATTAAATGCTTACCTGAATTATTATCGGAATGAAGTGATGCAGGAAGAAGATAACTCTCCGGTAGGCATCCTGCTTTGCACCGATAAAGGTGAAACAATGGCAAAATATGCTACTGCCGGGTTGGAGCATAGCGTTTTCGTGCATAAGTATCAGTTAGTTCTACCAAGCAAAGAAGAATTGGAAGAATATATTTCAAAAGAAATTAGCCATGAAAGTTAAAATCCTGCTCTTGAAAGCAGACTCTTATTCTCTAACTTAGTTACATTCACCAAGGCGAATAGGCTTTAATAAGTATTACATTTCATATGTACAATAAAAAAAGAATCAACACTATTAACTTTGAACTTCTTTGTTCTGGATTCAAATTGCTATTAATAGGGAACGATGTGTTTTACAGATCGAATCACCGCTGGATCAAACAGAAAAACCTTTTATAATCGCACCTTTAAAGAACTAAAATTTCTTTTCGTTATGATATCAGTACCAAGCATAATGCAAACATCAACCTTTGGGTGTTTTTTAAATCATTTTACAATTTTACAGACACGAATTAATCCATATTTTATAAAAAACAAAACGCCATATATCATTAATATACAGCGTTTTGTAATTGTTATTTTGGTCAAATTGTGGAGCGTATGGGAGTCGAACCCATGACCTTCAGACTGCCAGTCTGACACTCTAGCCAACTGAGCTAACGCCCCGAAACAGAGGCGCAAAATTAAGAAACTTTCCTAATTTTACACAAAATATGATGATTATTTATGAAGCGCCTGTTTGCAGCCATTAAAGTCCATCATTCACCGCGATATATCAGCGTGTTTAACGAAATTTCCTCAGCACTAAGCCACGAGCGTATCCGATGGGTTGAACCCGAAAACATGCACCTGACTTTGAAATTTTTCGGTGAAACAGAGGAAACTAGAATTCCGGCCATCTGCCGGGCAATGGAAACTGCTGTAATCCAATCAAGGCCATTTACTCTGAGAATTGCCAATACTGGTATTTTTGGAAGCCGCTACAATCCAAAAGTGATTTGGTTCGGAATTGAAAAACATGCTGAACTTGATGTCCTGGAGCAAAATATCATTAATGAACTCGCAAAATATGGCTGGCAACGGGATCGGCAGAATTTTATTCCGCATCTCACTATTGGCCGGATCAGGGCCTTACAGGATAAAGAACTGTTTCAGAAAATTATAGGCAGCTTCAGCACAATTGAAATACAGGAAGAAAATGTGACTGAAATTACACTTTTTGAAAGTATTCTTCGGCCAGAAGGCCCGTTGTATGTGAATGTGTTTACAGCTAAACTTTAATACGGTTGGAACGCAGATCACAGAGATAGACACGAAATTCGTAACCGTAGTATAACTATTTGAACTGCTGATTATAAACAAAAACCCTCCGGAGAATCAATTCCGCAAGGCTTTTGAGATCAATCTCTTTTAATTTAGTCAGCTTTGGTTGGTTCGGTATCTTCGGCTTTACGGTATTTCTCGATAAAAAAATCGATGATCAACGCCATTCCGCCAAAAATGGAAGCCATTGAGAAATATGCAGCTTCGGGTGACATTACTTCGTACTTAGCCATAAATTCGGCAATCAGAAGTCCAAGACCAACGCCAAAAAGCAGCAAACCCCATTTCAGCGAAGAATAACAACGGCCATCTTCTTTCAGTATGGATGCATCGCGTCCACTCTGGATAAGAGCCATGCGTTCTTTTTTGCGGTACGACATATATACAATGCCTAGTATCATTGCAAAGAACGAAATCGGGATTAAAAATTCAGCATTATGCATATCTTGAGAGTTTTAAGGTTTTATAATTTGTTCT
>Ga0208789_1001822_pt1 | contig 10717 bp, 9 predicted proteins | sample Methanotroph_Enr_FD_187368 | JGI IMG/M metagenome (GOLD analysis project Ga0208789, IMG submission 187368) | Enriched soil microbial communities from Old Woman Creek wetland in Ohio, USA - Methanotroph_Enrichment_5 (SPAdes) (version 2) | ecosystem: Environmental > Terrestrial > Soil > Wetlands...
AAAGCTCCTCGGAGGACGAGGCTTGCGTAAGCGCCGAGTCCGAGAGATGCAGGCGCGCGCACGGTGTGCGCGACGCCGGTTTTGCGTTCTGGCCCCTGCGGTAGGCCCCGACTTCGCATCTCGCGGTGTCCGAACTGTTTATTTAGAGTTTAAAAAAACCCGGGGCGATGACGCCGAAGGTTTTGTTGTGGGGGCAGGCTTCCTGGCAGAGGTCGCAGCCGTAGGCGCAGCCGGCGCTTTTCTCGGCGATGGCGGCGGGGATCGTTTCTTTGGACTGGGTGGTCCAGTAGGAAAGGCAGCGGCCCGCTTCCATCGCGCCGCCCTGCAAGGCCCCGGTAGGGCAGGCCGCTTCGCAGAGGCGGCAGGAACCGCAGGAGCCGGCGGCGGGTTTGTCGGGCTCCAGTTCGATATTAAGAGCTATGCCGCCTATAAAAAAATAGCTGCCCAGGTCCGCGGACAGTATAAGGGTATTCCTGCCCCGGAAGCCTATCCCGGCCAGGCGCGCGAGTTCCTTTTCCATCACGGGAGAAGTGTCGCAGAAAAGAGCCCCTTCGACCCCCGGCAGTTCCTGCCTGATGCCGTCGAGGATGGCCGCAAGTTTTTCTTTTACCGTCAGGTGATAGTCGCGGCTTAAAGCGTAGCGGGAAATTTTGGCGCCCGGCCGCGAAAGCAGTTCAGGCTGGGTCACCCTGCGGCCGGAAGCCGCCAGGAAAGCGGCGGGGTCGCCGGCCTCTTTCATGACCGCGTCATGATTCATCCCCGGCGTCCAGTACCTGAAAGCGCAGATCAGCGCCGACGCGGCGTCCGCGTTCCAGTTCTGAAGGTTTTGTCTTTTGAGGCCGCTGCGCCCCAGGTAGCCCAGGCCCTGCGGGTAAGCGGAAATTGCCAGTGAAAAGCGCCTGAATTCTTCCAGCTCGCCTATGGCGGCTATGCCGGCGGCCGAGGCCCCGTTCGCGCGGGCTATTTCTTTTACCCGGCCGGAGGCGTCCATAGTCAGGAGCTCTTGGCCTGGCTGCCGTATTCCCAGGCGGAATAGCGCAGCCAGAAGATCTTGAGGAATCCCGACAGGAAATCTTCCCGGGAAACCTCGGCGCCCTTTATGGCCTTAACGCTGACGCCGGTCTCGATCTTCACGACGTTATTCAGGTTCACCCCGATGCCGAGCAGCAGCCAGCTGGGCGCGCGGTTTATGGAGGAGGATTCGGTGAGGATGCCGGAAATTTTAAGCCACTTGCGGCGGCGCGGGTGCCAGGCATAGACGTCGTTGGGCTTTTTAATGCGGGTCTTTATTCCGTAAAGGTCCGTGAGGGCCTCGGCCACGGCCTCGCCGCTGAGCACGCTCAGGTCGGCCAGGTATTTAAGCCCGGTCTCCGGCTTCAGCAGCAGGGTAAGGTAAAGTCCGCCTTTGCCCGATTCCCATTCGCGGCCAAGCCTGCCCCTGCCGCCGGTCTGCGTTTCGGCCAGCACCAGGGTTTTCTCGGCGGTGCCTTCCAAAGCCAGCTCGCGGGCCACGTTCTGGGTGGAGTCCACTTCGTCCAGGCAGACGATCTTGCTTATCCCCGGCAGGGTGTCCAGGTCCAGATCGGCTAAAGATGATTTTTTCATTTTGACCTCGCTTCGAAAGAGATGTCCAGGGGTTTGGCCCCGCTGGTGATGGACCCTACCGAGATGCGGTCGGGCCCCAGTTTGGAATAGCGCGCGGCCATTTCCAGGTCCACGCCGCCGGAGATCTCTATCTCCGGCTTTTTGCCTTTATGCGCCCTTATAAGCGCTATGGCTTTCTTCATCGCCGCAAAATCCATATTATCCAGCATCATCACGTCGGCGCCCAGGGGAAGAAAGGCTTTTACCTGGTCCAGGTCCTGGGCCTCGATCTCTATTTTAAGGCCGGGCTTCGCCTTGCGCATCGCGTTTATCCGTTCGGCCAGCTTAACTGGGCTGCCGCCGGCGAAAGCGACGTGGTTATCTTTTATCATGGCCATGTCGTAGAGGCCCATGCGGTGGTTGCGGGCCCCGCCGCAGGTCACGGAGTATTTCTCGATGGCGCGGAGGCCCGGAAGGGTTTTGCGCGTATCGTAAATTTTGGTGCGGGGATTCTTTATGACGGAAGAAAAAAGCGCGGCCCGGGTGGCCACGCCGCTCATATGCTGCAGGAAATTGAGTGCTGTGCGTTCAGCGGTAAGGATGGAAGCGGGGCCCTCTACTTTCATGAGGACGTCGCCTTTCTTTATGCGGGAGCCGTCTTTGACGGTGGCCTTAACTTTGGAACCGGGCGCGGCCAGGTCGAAGACCCGCTTGGCCACCGCAAGCCCGCAGACGACGCCGCTGTCCTTGGCCTTCATCTCCCCGTAGAACCGGGTCCCCAGAGGCACGAAGAACCGGGTAGTAACGTCCCCGGCTCCAATGTCCTCTTTCAACGCCGTCTTAATAACAAGATCGAATTCTTTCACCCTTAAATTTTACCATTTTCACCCCCCCAATCCGGGGAAATATAGATACTTTTTCATAATAGAAAAGCGGGAGAACGGACCGCGAGATGCAAAGTCGGGGCGGCAAGGGTATGGGTCCGTCGGGGACGGGGTCGGGACACACCGTGCCCGCCCCTTCTCCCTCGGACTCGGCGCTATGCAAGCCTCGTCCTCCGGGAGACCCCGCCGGACCCATACCCTTGCCGCCCCTCCACACAGGGTTGCCGGCCCGCATGGTCTTCGCCAGCAACCATAAGTGGCTTTGCAACCCGTGGTGGAGGGGTGACGCACGGACCGGCTTTTTGGGCCAGCCGCGGAAGGTGAACGGCAGGTTTACATCTCGCCTTCCTAGCAGGGGATGGTGTGGGGTGGACTACGCTATCCTGCGTAACTCATGGACACAATTTGCGGCTGGACCGGAAAGCCGGTTCGGGCGGCAGGACCCCGAACCCTTAGTTATTTTTTCTTGGAGCGGCCGGCTTTGGTTTTTACGCCGGCCATTTCCTGGATCTCGAAGAGGCGGTCGCGCAGTTCGGTGGCCAGCTCGAAGTTGAGGTTGTCGGCGGCGTCTTTCATCCGCTTTTCCACTTCGGCGGCCATCGCTTTGATGGAGGATTTGGGGGCGTCCCAGCGCGGGAGCGGCTCGGCCACGGACAGGCCCTGGCGCTTGGCCTGGGTGCGCAGCTCTTCGAACTCCACGAATTTTTTGATGATGGTCTTCGGCTCGATGCCGTGAAGCTTGTTATAGGCCACCTGCTGCTCGCGGCGGCGCTTCATCTCGGCGATAGCCCGGGCCATGCTGCCAGTGATCCGGTCCGCGAAAAGGATGACCTCGCCGCACAAGTTGCGCGCCGCGCGGCCGGAGATCTGTATCAAGGTGGTCTCGCTGCGCAGGAAACCCTCGTTGTCCGCGTTCAGTATCGCGACCAGGGTAACCTCGGGAATATCCAGGCCTTCCCTCAGCAGGTTGATGCCCACCAGGGCGTCGAACTCACCTTTGCGGAAAGCAGAAAGGATATCCAGGCGCTCCAGCGTGTCCATGTCGGAATGCATGTACCGCGCCCGCAAACCTTTTTCCCTCAGGTACTCGCTCAGGTCCTCGGCCGTCTTCTTGGTCAGGGTCAGCACAAGCGTGCGCTCTTTCTTGGCGGCGCGGATCAGGATCTCGGCCGTCAGCGCTTTTATCTGGCCCGTCACCGGCAGGATCTTTATCTCGGGGTCCACCAGCCCGGTGGGGCGGATGATCTGCTCCACGATATCCGCCTTAGCGCAGGTCGCCAGCTCGTAGGGACCGGGCGTGGCGGAGACGAAGACCGTGGACGGCCGCAACGCCTCGAATTCGTCGAACTTGAGCGGCCGGTTGTCCAGCGCCGACGGCAGCCGGAAACCGAAATCCACCAGGGTCTGCTTGCGCGCGCGGTCCCCGGCGTACATCCCGCGGATCTGCGGCACCGTAACGTGCGACTCGTCGACGAAAAGCAGGAAATCCTTGCTGAAATAGTCGAACAGGCAGTCCGGCCTGGTGCCCGGCGCGCGGTTGGCCAGGTGGCGCGAATAATTTTCCACGCCGTTGCAGTAGCCGGTCTGCCGTATCATCTCCAGGTCGTAGCGCACCCTCTGGCCCAGCCGCTCGGCCTCCAGCAGTTTGCCCTTCCCCTTCAGCTCGGCCAGGCGTTCGGCCAGCTCGGCCTCGATAGCCTTGGCGGAGTTCTCGATCTCGCCGGGCGTGGAGACGAAATGTTTGGCGGGAAAAACCCAGATCTCGGACAGCTCTTTTATGGTGTCGCCGGTCAGCGGGTCGATCTCTTTTATCGATTCCACGACGTCGCCCAGCTGCACCCGCCAGGCGGTCTCGGCGTCGGCGGGAAAAATATCCAGGTTGGCCCCGCGCAGGCGGAAAGCGCCGCGGGTGAACTCCAGCTCGTTGCGCTCGTAGTGGATGCTCACCAGGAAACCTGTCAGCGCCTTCCTGTCCGCCTTCTGGCCTTTCCTGATGTTCAGGGACTTCTCGGCGAAATTCTTCGGGGAGCCTATGTTATAGATGCAGGAAACCGAGGCCACCACCAGCGTATCCGGCCTGGTCAGGATCGACGTAGTCGCCTTCAGGCGCAGCTTGTCGATATGGTCGTTTATCGAGGCGTCTTTCTCTATGTAGGTGTCGCTGGCCGGGATATAGGCCTCGGGCTGGTAATAGTCGTAATAGGAAACGAAGTATTCCACCGCGTTCTCGGGGAAGAAAGTTTTGAATTCGGAGTAGAGCTGCGCGGCCAGCACCTTGTTGGGAGAAATGATAAGCGCCGGGCGCTGCAGCCGCTCCACCATCGCGGCCAGGGTGAAAGTCTTGCCGGAGCCCGTGACGCCCAGCAAGGTCTGGTTGGCCTTGCCGGCGTTTATACCGGCGCAGAGAGCGTCCAGAGCCGCCGGCTGGGAGCCGGAAGGTTTGAAGGGAGCCACAAGTTTGAATTTGCCTGCCATGGTATTCAGCTGAACTTTATATGGTCCAGTTCTATTCTCGCCAATTCGGCCGGGTTCTCGCTGATGATCCAGAGATAGCCGCCCGCGACGGAGAAGCCGGAAACCGCGCCGCGCGGCAGCAGGGATCTTATATCCGCCGTATTCAGCAGTTCCGGCCTGGCTCCGGGTTTATAAGCGTACAATTTGCCGCTGCCCGGGTCCAGCAGCCAGAGCTTCCCGTCCGAAACGGAGATCCCGGCGGTACGGCCTTCGGGCATCGCGTACACGCTTTTTTGCGCCAGGGTTTCCCCTGCGGAATAAAGCGTCAATTTTCCCCCCGCCGAAGCGGCCCAGAGGTCTTTCCCGTCCCAGCAGATAAATTCCACGCCGGGCCCGGCTTTATAGGTGCCGGCCACGGCGTAGCCGTCCGAAGAGCTGTGCCTGTAGATGGAACTTCCGTCGGTGCTCCAGAACGAGGTCCCGTCGAAAGCGAGCCCTTTAAGCCCGTGCGCGGGGAAAGACTGCATCGCCGTCACCCGCTTTTCGGAGGCCGAGACCGTGAACAACAGCTGTCTTTGCGGGTCGGCGAAAAAAGCGTTAGCGCCGTCCCGGTCCATGCAAAAACCCGCGGCGCGGGTGGGCGGCAGGGAGAAGGAAAACCCCGGGGCGCTGCCGAAGAACTTGTACAGGCCGAAAGCGGCCGCGCAGACGGCGGCGGCGAAAAGGATCCGGGCAAACAACGGCCTTGAACCGGCGGCGGGCGCGGGCTCCGGCTGCGGCGAGAACAACGAAGGAACCGGGGCCGGGGCGCGCACGGGGGCGGGCTCATTTGCCGGAAGGGCCGCGGGCCCGGGCGGCTTCGCCGCGGCGTTCTTCGTAAGAGCCGCCATATCCTCTTCCACCCTGGATTTCAATTCATGCAGCTCCAGTTGTTTTTTTGAAAATTCGTCGCAGATATCCTGCCGCGCGGCCGCCAGTTCCTGGAGAACGGGGTACCTGCGCCCCTCCTGCCCCGGAAGGCCGGCGGGAAGCTGCGGCAGCGCCGGCTGGCGCAGTTTCACGGCGGCGAGGCTGGTGAAATATTTCTCGCTCCGCTCATCGCGCCTGTCTCCGGGCTGCTTCGCTTTGTTTTCTTTGAAACCCATTTTATTTCCCGTTCTGCTGGTCCCGGCCGAGTTCCGCCAGTATTTTCCGCTTGATATTTTCCAGTTCCGCCGCCTTTATTTCGTAGTCCCTGCCGAGTTCCGCGGCGGAAGCCGCAAGCGCGGCCGCCTGCGCGCGCAGCTCTTCCTCGACCGCCCTGGCTTTCGCCTCCCTGTCCTGGAACTCGTCTATAAGCCGCTTGTTCAGGTCAAGTAATTTCGCTTCTTTCTGGGCGTAGAGCTTGTCGATGCCGTCGGAGTTGGAACGCAGGTCCTCCAGCAGGGAGATCTGTCTTTTCTCGAATTCGGCGTGGTAGCCTTTCTGCTCTGCTTCCAGGGCCTTGTGCCTGCGGGTCCAGGACTCCTCCATTTCGCGCTCTTTCTCTTCCAGTTCAGCGAGCAGGCTTTCCATTTTCCTGGCCCGTTCCGTGTCTTTCTGGGTTTCCGCTTTAAGGTGTTTTTCTCTGGCGAGGACCAATTCCTCTTCCAGCGCCGAGCTTTCCTTCAGGACTTTATCCAGGTGCTCTTTCGTCACCTTAAGTTCCTCTCTCAGCGAGGCGGCCCGGGAGCTCTCCGCGCTGATCTTCGCCTCCAGTTCCCCGGCCGCTGCCGCGCAGCGGGCATTTACCTGGGCGGCGGCCTTTTCGCTTTCCTGGGCCCGCAGCTCCAGCGCGGCTATCCGTTCCCGGAGGGGCTGGGCTTCCTTGCCGGCTTTTTCCTCTATCCGTCTGCAGTTCTCCTCGCGGGCCGATAATTCGGAACGCCACTTCTCAAGTTCAGAACCTCTTTTCTCCCAGTCCTCCAGACGCTTGAGACCGGCCGCCTTTTCCAGTTCAGCCAGCCTGGCTTTCTGACGGGCTTCCGCGATTTCCCCGGCGGAGTCCTCCGCCGCGCTTTCCAGGTCTTCGATAGTTTTCCTGGCGGCGGCCAGTTGGCCCTGGGTTTCTTCGGCCTTCAGGCGCCGCCGCTCGGCCTCGTGCTTTTCCTGCCGCTGCCCTTCCTCCAGCGAGGCTATCCGCTCCAGGAGGGGCTTCGTCTCCTTGCCGGCTTTCTCCTCTATCCGCTTGCAGTTCTCCTCGCGGGCCGACAATTCTGAACGCCACTTCTCGAACTCAGGGACTTTTTTCTCCCATTCTTCCAGGCGCTTCAAGCCGGCGGCCCTCTCCATTTCAGCCAGCCTGGCTCTCTGGCGGGCTTCCGCCACTTCCTCGGCGGAGGACTCCGCCGCGCTCTCCAGTTCTTCAATTCTTTTTTTAGCGGCGTCCAGCTGGGCCAGCGAATCTTCGGCCTTCAGGCGCCGCCGCTCGGCCTCGTGCTTTTCCTGCCGCTGCCCTTCCTCCAGCTCGGCTATCCGCTCCCGTAGAGGCTGGGCTTCCTTGCCGGCTTTCTCCTCCGCCCGCTTGCAGTTCTCCTCGCGGGACGCCACTTCGGAACGCCACTTCTCGAGCTCCGGGCCTTTTTTCTCCCATTCCTCGAGGCGCTTGAGGCCGGCCGCCCTTTCCATTTCGGCCAGTTTGGCCTTCTGGCGGGCTTCCGCTGCCGCTTCGTTCAAAGTTTCCGACTCGCTCTCAAGCGCTTCGATCGTCTTCCTGGTTTCAGCCAGCTGAGAGAGAGACTCTTCCGCCTTCTGCCTCCATTTTACGGCCTCATGCTTTCCCTGGGTAAGCTCTTCTTCCAGCGCTGCGACGCGCTCCCGGAGAGGCTGGAACGCCTTCCCCGCATTTTCTTCCACCCGCTTGCAGTTCTCCTCGCGGGCTGATAACTCGGAGCGCCATTTTTCAAATTCCTGGCTTTTTTTCTCCCACTCCTCAAGGCGCTTCAGGCTGGCGGTCCTTTCCATTTCGGCCAGCCTGGCTTTCTGACGGGCTTCCGCGACGGCTTCGTTCAGGGACTCGGCCCCGCTTTCCAGGTCGTCAGCCGCCTTCTTCGCCGCGGCCAGCTGCGACAGCGCCTCTTCGGCCTTCACGCGCCACCGCGCGGCCTCATGCTTTTCCTGGTCAAGCCCTGCCTCCAGAGCGGCAAGGCGCTCCCGGAGAGGCTGCGTTTCCTTGCCGGCTTTCTCCTCGATCCGTTTACAGTTTTCCTCGCGGGCGGCCAATTCGGAGCGCCACTTCTCCAGTTCCGGGCCTTTTCTCTCCCATTCCTCAAGGCGCTTGAGGCTGGCGGCCTTTTCCATTTCGGCCAGTTTTCCCTTCTGCCGGGCTTCCGCGGCGGCTTCGTCAGAAGCTTCCGCCGCGCTTTCCAGGGCTGCCAGCTTCTCCCTGGCCTCCGCCAGTTGTGACTGGAATTCCTCGGCCTTAATACGCCGCTTTTCTAGTTCAGCGGTCAAAATAGTTTTTTCTTTCCGGAACGCCCCCTCGGAAGAGGTTTTCTCCTGCTCGAACCTGGCAGAAAGTTCTTCGACGGCGCTCTCCCGGGCTTCTTCCAGCTGTTCCTTCAATTTTTTTTCAGCTTCGGAGATACCCTTTTCCCTGAGCGCCGCTTTTTCCTCGCGGCTGTTCAGAAGCGCGATCTTTCCGGAGTATTCACCCTCCAGTTCGGCGAGCCGCTCCAAAACCCGTTCCTTCGCCTCGGCGGCCAGCCTGTCCTTTTCCCTAACCAGGTCGGCCCGGGCTTTTTCGACGGAGCCCTGCAGCGCCGCCAGGTCATGCTTCTGTTTTACCAGTTCGGTGATCTCCATTTCCCCGGCGCGGCGCATCGCTTCCGGGCGCATCAGGAATTTATGCTCCAGCTCCGTGTACTCCGCTTTCGTTTTTTCCAGTTCCGCCCCCCGGGCGTCGTACCGGTATTTCAGGTGTTCCAGGTCCGAAGCGTAACGCGCGAGCGCGGCCTTGATCGAACTTATATCCTCGTTCTTTTGTTCCCAGTCCGGGTGCTCCAGGGCATGGATGCGGGCTATGATCCCGTGCACGGGCTCGACGGCTTTTTCAAAGCCGGGGTCCTTTTCTTTTTTTGGGTCCAGCATAGTTATCGCTCCCTGGCCTTTCGCCCGGTTTCCGAAGGGGGCACGAAATAATACCCCATTTTTGAAACCGTCTCTATCATTTTACCATGACCGCCCAGCGCTTTGCGCAGCCTGCTGACAACGGTATCTACGGCGCGGATGTCGGCCACGCTCGCTGAATGCCAGATGTTGCTGAGCAGGTAGTTCCGGCTCAGCACCCGGCCCGCCTTAAGCATCAGGATCTCAAGTACGGCGAACTCAAGCGGCCGCAGGGTCACCCTTTCCCCGTCCACAAGGCAGCGCCTCTGGCTGGGGTCTATTTCTATGTCCCCAAGTGAAATAGGACCGCCCCAGCGATCCTTGGCTTCGAAGCGGCGGCGCAGCACGGCCCTGACCCTCACCCTAAGCTCCCTGATATCGAAAGGCTTCTGCAGGTAGTCGTCGACGCCAAGCCCGAAAGCCTCGGCCAGAGATTCCCTGGTTTTGTTCTGGGACATGAAGATAACCGGCAGATCCCTGCCGTAGGCGGTTTCACGTATTACACGCAGCAATTCTAATCCCGGCATATCGGGAAAAATCGAATCCAGCAACAGAAGGTTGGCCGGGGCGGAACGCAGCCTTTCCAGCAGGGTATGCGCCGAGTCAAAACTCTCGACTGCGAATTCGTCCCCCAAAGGCTGAATGTATTTTATAGCTTCGGCATTGCCGGCCAAGCAAAGGTTATACGCCATATATAGATATTATAGCAAGCCTGTGACAAATTTATGACAACAAATTGTCAAATAGATGGCAAATTACTGTCAAATCCATACTGTATACTATTTTAATACAAAGCGAACAACAGCCAGAAAACCGGAGCCTGATATGTATAAGTTACTTGTGATAGAAGACGATACGATAATGACGAAAGTACTCGTGCGCATGTTCACTTCTGAAAAGTACGAGGTGAAGCATACCTCTACTATCGCGGAAGGCTTTCACTCCTGCCTTAAAGAGCTGCCGGACCTGGTCCTGCTCGACATCAACCTGCCCGACGGCAGCGGCCTGGACCTTTGCCGCAGGATGAAAGAGACGCCCCAGATCAAACACATTCCCATAGTGATCATGAGCGGCGACGCCACCTCCGTTGAGAACAAGATACAAGGATTGGAATCCGGCGCGGAGGACTACGTGCTTAAACCCTTTGAGCCGGAAAGCTTGATGGCCAGGGTAGCCGGCATTCTTAAACACAGTTTCGACCTGTAGCCCGGATTATGAAAATAACCGCTTTATTTTTCCTCGCGCTCTCGCTCGCAGCCTTCGGGCAGCGGGCGGAGGCCATTGGGGAGATGAGCGGCGGGTCCATGACCGTAGCGCGCTGGGCTGGCAATGCCCAGGGTCAGGTAAGTTCCGGCGGAGGCTACTCGCTGAACACTTCGATAGGGGAAGCAGCTTTTTCCAGCGTCTCGGCGGCGGGCTTTTCCGTCAGCCCCGGCTATATCAAGCTGGCTGCGCAGCCAGGCAGCGTGGTTTCGATAACGGCCGTCACCAAAAGCACCGGGACTCTCGAACTGGCCTGGATAGCCCCCGGAACCGACGGTTTCCAGGGCGCGGTCAGCGACGGAGTCTACCGGCTGGACTATTCGACCGACCCGTCCCACTCTTTCAAACCCACCGTTTTCAGGACGGAATTTTCCACCTCCGTCGTGCCGGGCCAGGCCCAGCAGCTT
>Ga0208789_1001824_pt1 | contig 10686 bp, 12 predicted proteins | sample Methanotroph_Enr_FD_187368 | JGI IMG/M metagenome (GOLD analysis project Ga0208789, IMG submission 187368) | Enriched soil microbial communities from Old Woman Creek wetland in Ohio, USA - Methanotroph_Enrichment_5 (SPAdes) (version 2) | ecosystem: Environmental > Terrestrial > Soil > Wetlands...
TCAAGTTTTGCACCTTCCGATTTATTTCCGCGCCAGTTTTATTATCATTTTATTCTGCCCAATGCTTTGCAGGCTCTTCCCTGCACAATTATATGGCTAACAATAATCTATGAGATGCTGTTCCGAAAATCTGAGAAATATCTAACTGAACTGTAAACAATGAAAAAGAGACTTGTTTCAATTGTACTTCCTGCACATAACGAATCAGGAAATATCGATATCATTTATGAGCGAATCGATTCCTGTTTCCCTCACAATCGTTACAACCTGGAAATAATATTTATTGATGACGGAAGTACAGATGATACGCTGGGGAAAATTGAAAACCTGAAAGGCAGTAACATCGGAATATTTTATATCGAATTTTCCCGGAACTTTGGGCATCAGAATGCACTGAAAGCTGGGATGGATTACGCTAACGGAGATTGTATTATATCGATGGACTGCGACCTTCAACATCCGCCCCAATTAATTTCCAAATTACTCGAAAAGTGGGAAGATGGTTACGACATTGTATACACACGTCGCGAAGAGAGTGAAAACCTTTCATTTTTAAAGCGCAAAACTTCAAATGCATTCTACAGTTTTGTGAGTTGGCTATCGGACATCAAGATAGAGAAAGGGACCTCTGATTTCAGGCTTATTGACAGGCGGGTCGCTGATGTATTTTCGCGATTCAGGGAGAACGATCTTTTTATTCGTGGACTCGTCAAATGGGTTGGTTTTAAACAAATTGGCATCGATTACTATCCCGACGACCGACATTCAGGGTGCAGCAAATATACTTTTCGTAAGATGCTGCAATTTGCCTTTAACGGGATTACCTCGTTAAGCATTCGCCCGCTTTACCTGGCTGTATACCTGGGATTTACTTTTTCGATTCTTTCCCTGCTATATTTACCCTATGTAGCTTTATCGTATTACTATTCTGGGCATTACACCTACGGTTGGGGTTCTGTGATATTAACAGTTGTATTTTTTTCCGGATTACAGCTCAGTGTTTTAGGGCTAATCGGGATTTATGTCGGGAAAATGTTTATGCAGGTGAAAGACCGGCCATTGTACATCATAAAGTCGACGAATATAAAAAGCAAAAATATTTCTGAAACTGTAATAGTTAAATTGGAAACAAATTAATCGGGATAAAAGAGGCTTAAAATACTTTACCACAATGATTTTTCTAAGTTTTGATATCGAAGAATTCGATAATCCGCTCCCCTATTCGAAGACATTAAATTTTGATGAGCAGATGTCAATTTCAAAAATTGGGACAACACGCATACTTAATTTGCTTTTACAGAAAGAAGTCAAGGCAACCTTCTTTTGTACGGCGAACTTTGCTATCCACGCTACCGATCTGATTGACAGAATAGTAAACGAAGGACATGAAGTTGCTTCTCATGGCTATTTTCATGCTGCCTTCGAAATAAAACATCTCAGGGAGTCAAAAGAGGTACTTGAGCGTTTGACCGGAACAACGGTTTATGGATTTCGGATGGCAAACATGCAGCCTATTGATGCAACCCCAATTATTGAAGCCGGATATCAATATAACTCCTCGCTGAACCCAACTTATTTACCCGGAAAATACAATAACCTGACCAAACCTCGCCGGATTTACTACGAAAAAAAGCTTTGCCAGGTTCCCGCCTCGGTTTCGTCCCTACTAAGGATACCGCTCTTTTGGATAAGCCTGCACAACTTCCCCTTACGTGTATATAAGAATATGTGTCTTCGGTCGATCAGGAAAGATGGTTATCTGAACGTTTATTTCCACCCGTGGGAATTCGCCGATCTGTCAGCACCCGGGGTAAAACTGCCATTTTATATTGTCAGAAATTCGGGAACTAAATTATCGGCAAGGTTGAGCGATGTTATCGACTGCTTCAAACAAAACAATCTGCCCTTTGGTACATTGAAAGAGTGCGTACGCCTATTTCCTGAAGTTTAGTTTCTTTGAAAGCTGATATTTATTAGGAAAATTGTCACGCCGAACACATAACTTTGCATTCAAAACAACAGGATTCGAAAACTTGTTATCCTGAATTAATTCAAATCTTATTGATATGTCCAAAGGTATTTTTAATGTTCCAATTCCTAAAAATGAGCCTGTAAAGAGCTATATGCCTGGCTCTCCCGAAAGGAAAGAGCTTCAGTCGACGATCGAAGAATTTCGCTCAAAGGTTATTGAACTTCCTATGTTTATAGGCGGGAAAGAGGTGAAAAGTTCAAAAAAAATTGAAATACGTCCGCCACATGATTTAAACCATCTGCTGGGATATTTTTATCAGGGTAACGAATCACATGTCAATCAGGCAATTAATGCTGCCCTGAGTGCCCGTTCGGCATGGGCAGATTTAGACTGGCAGCACAGAGCCGCCGTATTCTTAAAAGCAGCCGATTTACTCGCCGGTCCTTACCGTGCAAAAATCAACGCTGCAACAATGTTGGGGCAATCAAAAAATGCCTACCAGGCTGAAATTGATGCTGCATGCGAATTAGCCGATTTTTACCGTTTCGGTGTGAGGTGTATGACCCAGATTTATGGATTGCAACCTGAGTCAAATCCCGGTATGTGGAATTATAACGAGTTCCGTCCGCTTGAAGGATTTGTTTTTGCATTAACGCCTTTTAATTTCACCTCTATCGCCGGTAATTTACCAGTTGCCCCGGTCATGATGGGAAATGTTTGTGTGTGGAAACCCTCCAAAACCGCGGTTTATTCTGCTGCAGTGATCATGGAAATATTAAGAGAAGCGGGACTTCCTGACGGGGTTATTAATCTTGTTTACGTTTCAGGTCCTGTCGCAGGTGAGATTATATTCAAACATCCCGATTTTGCCGGTATCCATTATACCGGCTCCACGCAGGTATTCCAGAATATCTGGAAAACCATAGGAGAAAATATTTCCAGGTTTAAATCATATCCCAGGATCGTCGGAGAAACGGGTGGCAAAGACTTTATTTTTGCCGATCCTACTGCCGATACACAAGCGCTTGCAACAGCCATTGTGCGCGGATCATTCGAATACCAGGGTCAAAAATGCTCAGCCGCATCGCGGGTTTATGTGCCGGCTTCGATCTGGGAAAAAACCTGGAAAGCAGCTGTTTCTCAACTGCAACGGATGAAAATGGGACCACCCGAAGATTTCACCAACTTTATCAATGCCGTAATTGACGAAGCCTCGTTCGATAAACTCAAGGGATTCATCGACAGGGCGCGTAATGATAAGGATGCAGAAGTGATTTATGGCGGAAATTGCGATAAATCAAAGGGATATTTTATTCAACCAACCGTTATTCGTGCAAAAAAAGCGGACTATATCACGATGAAAGAGGAGCTATTCGGACCTGTTGTCACCATTTTTGTGTATGACGATGAAAAGATCGATGAAACACTGACACTTGTAGACACGACTTCTGTTTATGCCCTTACTGGTGCGATCTTTTCGCAAAATCGTTATTCGATTGAGAAGATGGCTAAACGATTAAGCAATGCTGCAGGAAATTTCTATATCAATGATAAGCCCACAGGTGCAGTTGTCGGACAGCAACCATTTGGCGGAGCCAGGGGATCGGGAACGAACGATAAAGCAGGATCGGTTTTCAATATGCTCCGTTGGGTTTCAATCCGCACAGTGAAGGAGACCTTTATTCCAGCTACCGATTTTATGTACCCAAATTTTGAACCGGATAATGATTGAATACTAACATCTCATTAAAGTAATTAAAATACGAGCTGCCAGCGGTCTTCCCGTTTGAACGGGATTGACAGCTGGCAGTTTGCTGTTTGTACCTCATTTTAGCTTGATCCTTTCGGGAAAGATTATCCTTCCGTTAAACTTTAAACGGATTCCTCTTTCTTTTTTGACAAGGAATCTGTTATTTTGTATTTTATATTTGAGTTTAAGATGAAACCGATAATTCCCAGAACACTTTTTAAAACCATTACAAACAAATACCTGTTTGCATTTTTGGTTTTCAGTGGCTGGATGATCTTTCTTGACGATCATAACATACTGTTTCTTCGTCAGAATCTTAATAAGCTGAAGAAATACAGGATCGAAAGTAGTTATTACAAGGAAAAGATTACAACGGACAGTGAACGTTTGAAGGAACTTCAGACCAGTTCAAAAAATCTTGAGAAATTTGCGCGTGAGCAGTTTTTAATGAAGAAAAAGAACGAAGATATTTTTCTGATTATCGAAAAAGAGTAAAAATAGCGATGTGGAAGTTGTAATTCTTCCGCAACTATTTTTAAACCACCTGCATCTTTCAGTTGTTCACTGAAAAGACCTCGGCTTAAATACAAAATACGGAGATAAAGAGTGAATCAGGCACTTAAATTTGAGCGTTATGAAAGTCGATTTCGATTTTTTTAAAATACACAGCAAGCTCACCCCACAAAAAGGGAGAATCATCATATCTGAGCCATTTTTACCCGGAAACTATTTCAGTCGTTCTACTGTACTGCTGGTCGATTATTCACCGGGCGGAGCAGTAGGTTTTATCCTGAATAAACCCTATGAAACACATATCAATGAATTGTTAGCTGTTTTCCCCGATTATATCCCGGAAGTATTTGTTGGCGGACCGGTAAGCAACGATAACCTTTTTTACATTCATACATTGGGAGATATGGTCAGGGGTAGCATAAAAGTTAAAGATGAATTGTATTGGGGGGGTGATTTCCAGGAATTAAAATCGGTAATTACCACGGGAAAAGCAAAACCCGACCAGGTTAAATTTTTTATAGGTTATTCAGGCTGGAGTCCAGGACAACTTGATGATGAGATTGCAGAGAATTCATGGCTGGTAACTGAAGCAGATATAAAGCAGATCATGAAAAGCAACCAGAACTTTTGGCTCGAAAGCGTGAAAAATGCCGGCGGACATTACAAAACATGGCGGAATTTTCCCGAAGATCCTAATTCAAATTAAGTTTTAAATAGGCCGGTTTTAAAAAGCCAAATAAAGAAAATTGAATGTTCTCAAATCAGTCGAGATCAATTTGGACGGTTTTATTTTGTCAACAGACCTTCAATCATTGATATTTTGGATGGTAAATTATCGGATGTTAAAAATAATTCAATTTGATTTTTTACTTTCAATGCTGATGCTAATTGTATCGAGTCTAAAGTGCTAGGACCTTTTCTCCAATGTTTACCAATCAGACCTCTTGCTTTCTGACGCAATAGTTGACCCTCTGGCACATAGTTAAATTTATCAGAATCGTTTACGAATTTTTCAATTAATTGATTTGCCAATCTTTCCTCAATTTCATTCTTGCTGCATTTTTTCCAAACAGCAGAACTAAATTAGATTTTTGTAATCTCGGCCAAGAAAATAACTTCGATTCCGACGTCGTTAAAAAGGCTCATTAATTCTTCAGTCCCACTTTCACGATGATAAAGTTTGAACAAAGAAGATGTATCAAAAAATACATTCATAATGCTTTACGCCTTTCTTCTATTACTTCGTCAGAGAATGAACCTTTACAATCTTTTAATAAATCTAAACCTTTTACTTCTTTTCATATATTCTTTATACTTATCACCAAAAAATTTCACACACTCTTTTTCATCAAATACGGCTGTACAAAACAAACAGAGTGTTGATGTGGTTACATCGCGGGGCTATCTGATAACTTGCCGTAATCTTTTCCCAATATTGATCTCATTGAAACGCCATTGACAAAATATTCAAAATGGGAATCATTTACAAGTTTATTTTCGTTAATAATTCTTCCCCGTTTATCAATCTTTAATCGGTATGCCCTGTTAAATACACCAATAGCCTTCCCGTCTCTGCCAACTATTGGCGAGCCCACAAAATCTGCATAATTCAAGTATTCCTCAGTTTTAATTCGAATATCATCATCCGCGTATTTTTCATTGAGAGCTGTTGCAACAGTTCCTCTTACAATTTTTAATTGATTGTCATTGTCATACCCAACTAAAAAAACGGTATCCTTGTTTTGAATCCTCCTGATATCCGGTTCTAATGGGATCATATGCCTGTAAATATTTCTCAGGGCAAATGTTAAAAATGGTCTTGAATAAAAAAAAATGGAGTAACTTCTTTCTATCCGGTCTTTTAAAGCCAGCGTATCCATTAAAATGTACTTTGACGGATCATCCGGCAGGTACATTTTCCACCATAATAATTCCCGGTCAAAATCTTTAATTAACAACATTCCACCGGGAGTATAGGTTGTTCCCGTGAAATCCCTGGCAGTACAGGCGATTATACCGGTATTATATTTGATTAGAAAAGCAGATCCTCCATCTAAATCTTTCCGGTTTTTAAAGGTTGCATAATTTTTCAGAATTACCTTTTTCCATGCAATCCGGGATTTAAGGTCTTCTACGTCCTGGGCAAATTGTCTTTCAACCGCAACAAGAATAAGAACCAGCATCAGCAAGAAATACTTCATTGGTTAGTTTTTTTTGTAAGTGAGGTTTTAAAGCCTAATATAGGCGGATAGCATAACCTCCAAACTCTCCGAGATCTTTATTTTCATATCAGATTTCTTCCAACTAACTGGATGGATATTCCATTTTCGCTGTTTCGCTTAATTTTATGGCAATATTGATCGTACCTGTAGTGTAATACCTCCTGGTACCCAGACCTAAAACCAATTGAATACCAAGACAATTATCAATTAAAAATAATTCATCGGCTTGCAGAAGTTCCTCGCGACTGATCTCTTCCTTTTCAATAATCTTAAAGCCCTGCTGTTCTGCACATTCCATTACAACACCCAAAATCGGAGGACAGTAACCCTGTGATCCGGGAGCAGGAAATACTGCAGTTTCACCGGTCAGGTAGCCAAAAGTTCCGCCAATTGATTCACAGGCAAATCCTTTGTTGTTCGAAAGTATTAAATTATTCTTTGATGATAAGAGTGCTGCCCGCATGGCTGTAGTCCATAAAAACCGGCTTGATGGTTCATAGGCATGAACTGCCGAAGGGACTTTTGCCCCATCATCATAAAAATCGATCAGCAATCCTCCTTCGTTGATCGGGTAAAATCCAACGGGGATCTCTTCCGATGTCAGTAAATAATCGGTTCCCGAAACACCGGGAATCAGATGAATAACAACTTTTGCGGCAAGAAAAAAATGGTTTTTATTCAATAGTCTCGAAACATCACGGGTGAAGCGTGGAAGATCCCATTCTCCCGGAATTGGCAAACCAATGGATAACAAAGAATTAATAAAATAATTGAAGTTGTCTTCGGCAAATATTACCTGGTTATTCTCCGATCTGAACGACTCGCGGATCCCGGCATTCAGCCTGTAAAGATCTGCTCCCGCAAACAGCGGGTCGTTATCACGATAAAACTTGCCATTAAAGAGAATATATCCGCCTTTCATTATTGAACCGAATTATGGAATAGTACTCCAAAGAAATCCATTAACAGCGAAGGCCTGAGCATCACCGGGAAAAAGAATCCGAAAATTGCCCCCAGGAAATGAGCATCATGACCGATATTATCCGTTTTTTTTGTACTCATATAATAGGAATAATAAAGGTACAATCCCCCGAAGATAATTCCCGGTATAGGCAAAATCCCGAAGAAATAGATGTTGCTCCATGGGTCAAAAAAGATGGCCGTAAAAAGAACGGCCGAAACGGCTCCCGAAGCGCCAACAGCATTATAGTAAGGGTTGTCCCGGTGTATAACTAAAGACCAAAGACTTGAGAAGATCACCGATCCGAAAAACAGGACCAGGTAATAGTAACTGCCTACTGTGCCGAAATTCATCTGGAAATAGTGTTCTACCGCCACGCCAAAGGAATAAAGCACGATCATATTAACAATCAGATGTTCCCAGTTAGCATGTACAAATGCATGGGTCACTATGCGGTAGTACTGATGACGATGATAAATCTGAAAAGCATTGAATTGTAATTGAGCCATTGTATCCTTTTGCGAAAATGCATATGCAGAGATCAATGCAATAATCAGAATCAACATTAAGGTAATTGTTCCCATTCTTTAAATATGTAAGATTTTAAATACTAGTTCGCGTAATAAATCACCGTTTGCGGTACTGCCACCGCGACCACCTTTGGAGCGTAAATCATACTCCCGCATCATGGAAATAATCGTGATAGCCTTGTCAAGACTATAATTTTTGGCAGCGTTAGCGTAATCGCTGATAAAAAACGGATTCACACCAAGTTTTTGTGCGACAACCGATCTATCTGATTTATTTTCAATAGAATGGTAGATCAGTATTTTTCTGAAATAATTAACCAACATTCCGACAATTACAGTTAAAGGATGCAGTTTCTCGTTATCAATGAAATAGTTAATAATCCTGTTTGCTTTTAGGATGTCTTTGTTCCCCAGTGCATTCTGAAGCTCAAAAGTATTAAACTCTTTACTGATTCCGATGTTCTTCTCGACATCAGCGGGCATGATGCTGGTTCCCGGGACCAGTGAGATGGTTACTTTTTCGAGCTCATTCACAATTCTTTGCAGATCGCTTCCAACAAAATCGGTAATCATTTGGGCCGCACGGGGATCGATTCCGAGGTTCTTCTCATTCAAGTATTTCGAAATCCAGGCAGGCACCTGGTTTTCGTACAAAGGTTTAGATTCTAAATAGATGCCGTTTTTCTGTATCGCCTTATAAAGTTTCTTCCGTTTGTCGATCGTCTTGTATTTGTAATTAAACACCAGGATTGTTGATCGCATTGGTTTTTCACAGTAGGAGGCAAGATCTTCAATATTCTTTATATTCTGGGCCTCCCTGATCACAACAACCTGACGTTCAGCCATCATTGGAAATCTTTTAGCTGCGGTCATAATCGAATCGATACTCAGGTCCTTACCGTACAGGATTGTCTGGTTGAACCCTTTCTCATCCTCCGTGAGTACGTTTTCAAGAATAAAATCACTAATCCGATCCATAAAAAAGGGCTCTTCCCCTTCGAGGAAATATACCGGCGAATAAACTTTATTCCTGAGATCGGCAATAATCTGGTTGTAATCCATGATGATTAAAACATATTTTTTAAAATCTTTTTCTGACTCGTGGCTTCGATGGTTATAATAACACTAGAATTTCAGATGTTTTACCGATCGGCCATCATTAATAATTTCAGTTAAGGCCCCGATACCGATTTCGAGGTGCCTGTTCACAAATTTACGGGTAACTTCAGCGTCACTTGCAGCAGTTTTAACTCCCGCAGAAATCATCGGCTGATCCGAAACAAGTAACAATGCTCCGGTAGGGATCTGATTGCAAAAACCAACAGTAAAAATTGTTGCCGTTTCCATATCAATCGCCATAGCACGGGTCTTGGCCAGGTATTTCTTGAAACGTTCGTCGTATTCCCAAACTCTCTTGTTGGTTGTGAATACGGTACCTGTCCAATAATCAAGGCCAAGGTCACGGATTGTTGAAGATACAGCCCGTTGGAGGCTGAACGCTGGCAGTGCCGGCACTTCGGGCGGAAGATAATCGTTCGAAGTACCATCGCTTCGGATTGCTGCAATGGGCAGAATTAAACCGCCAAGTTCACTTTTTCGCTTCAAACCCCCGCATTTCCCTAAAAAGAGGACCGCTTCGGGCATAATAGCACTTAGCAGATCCATAATTGTGGCGGCATTTGGACTCCCCATCCCAAAGTTGATGATTGTAATGCCGTTGGCGCTTGCGTTTGGCATTGATTTATCCTCTCCAACGACCGGGACACCAAATTTCTCGGCAAAATTTTCAACGTAGTTCTGAAAGTTTGTGAGAATGATGTGTCTTGTGAAATCTTCGAGTTCCCTGCCGGTATAGCGGGGAAGCCAGTTTCTTACAATCTCTTCTTTTGTCTTCATAACCGAATTTTAGGCAAAATTATCCTGATTTTGCAGATTCTTGGTTCGAATGAAAATAAAAATTAGTTTTGAGTGATTTAATTATCAACAATGTTACTTAATCTGCCTCAATATTCTTTTCGTACCAGGGTGAAGGCTGGTAAAAGGCTAATTTTTGACACTTTTCGCCGAAGATGGGTCGCGCTGAATCCGGAAGAGTGGGTCAGGCAAAACTTTGTCCGTTATCTAACGGAGGAGAAGCATTTCCCCGCTGCCCTGGTAGCCATTGAACGCTCCTTACGGATCAATCAGCGCGACTTTCGTACCGACGTGGTGCTGTTCTCAAAATCGGGAAACCCGCTGGTCGTGGTTGAATGTAAAGCCCCGGAGGTAAGAATATCGCAGCAGGTGTTCGATCAGATTGCACGCTACAATCTTGATCTGAGAGTTAGTTACCTGATTGTTACAAACGGGATGATGCATTATTGCTGTAAATTCGATCAGCAACAACTCTCTTACACCTTTCTGCCTGAAATACCTGATTATAAAGCAATTGAAGGTTAAAAAGGCAGGGCAGGAAGTACGAAACATGGAGCAATTTTAAATTTCAGAGACGATCCCGCAAATACGCATAGCCGTCAGGTTAACCTGTATTTGTTTTTGAATATTCCGAATTGTTAAATCACAAACAATTTGGGATTAAGTTAGAAAATTATTTCATCAGACTATCGCGTAGCGATTTAAGTATTATAGAGTTATAGTGTATACCTCTGAACCTTTACCACGTAGCAGTTAAACTATTATTAATCAAAGAATTCAAACAAATATTGTTCTTCAAATTCAATTTCATATTTGTTTAAAAA
>Ga0208789_1001825_pt1 | contig 10686 bp, 8 predicted proteins | sample Methanotroph_Enr_FD_187368 | JGI IMG/M metagenome (GOLD analysis project Ga0208789, IMG submission 187368) | Enriched soil microbial communities from Old Woman Creek wetland in Ohio, USA - Methanotroph_Enrichment_5 (SPAdes) (version 2) | ecosystem: Environmental > Terrestrial > Soil > Wetlands...
TTCGGCTGAATTTTCATAGGCATCCGAACCGATCAGCCTGCCGCCAAACCGGTTGCAGAGCACATCCAGGTGCTGCATGGTTTGATTATCGGTTTTGCCTATTTCGATGATTTTGTTGACGACATCTTTTTGGGCAAATGTTGAACCAGTTATCAAAAAGAAACTAGTAAGTAGTAAGAAGTTTGAAAGTTTTTGCATCATAAAGTCTCCCAGGAATAATTGAATTGTTTGGTGGTTATAGATTATACAAAAGAAAGAGTTTTTTCAATTGAAAATGATTTCTTAGTTAAGAAAACCACCTCATAAAAAACTTCAGCGCTTTCATCTTATCCCGGTAAGGCGCATACCGGACAGGTAAATCGAGCCAGTTGTAGCGCGTTGTGATTCCTTTTTCAAACGTGAAAGTATCAAACGAATGTTTGCCATGATAAGCTCCGATACCACTGGATCCTACCCCGCCAAAAGGCAGACGGTGGTTGGCAAAATGAACAATGGTGTCATTAATGGTTCCTCCGCCGAAAGAATGATTTGCAATCACACGTTTGATAAATTTCACATGATTCGAAAAAACATAAAGAGCAAGGGATTTCTCATATGAGTTGATGATGGTATTAAGTTCCTCCTCCGTTTTATAACTGATAACAGGGAGGATTGGTCCGAAAATTTCGTGCTTCATCACCAGGCTGTCCAGCCGGGGATTGTCGAGCAGCGTTGGCGAAAAATAGAGGTCGTTGCTATCGGTAACTCCACCTATCAGTACTTTTTCGCCGATCAGGAGTTGTCGCAGAACGTCGAAATTATGAGGATTAATAATCCTGGCATAATCAGGCGACTGCTGGGCATTTTCGCCATAAGTCAAAGCAATTTCTTTCCTGCATTGTTCTACGAAATCGTGTTTTACACTTTCGTGAACCAGAACATAATCAGGAGCGATGCAGGTTTGGCCGCAATTGATGAATTTCCCCCAGACTATCCGTTTCGCAGCAAGTTTGAGAACAGCAGTTTCATCAACTATACAAGGGTTTTTCCCTCCCAGTTCGAGAGTTGCAGGTGTTAAATTTTCGGCGGCAGCTTTTGCTACTATTTTGCCAACGGCAATACTTCCTGTAAAGAAAATATAATCCCAGCGTTCGCGAAGCAGTTGCGCGGCAACAGCAACTTCTCCTTCAATCACTGTAACATGCCCGGGATCAAAAACCGCAGCAATAATTTCGGAAACGACCCGGCTGGTATGTGCCGAATGTTCCGAAGGTTTTATCACAACTGTATTTCCTGCTGCAATAGCTCCGATCAAAGGCGAAAAAACAAGTTGAAAGGGATAATTCCAGGGAGCTATGATCAGTACAGATCCATAAGGTTCTCTGTAAATCCGGTTTGTCGAAGGAAAATTTACCATAACGGGCCTTACGTACCGGGATTTTACCCATGAATTCACTTTCCGGATTGCCAGTTTAAGTTCATTCATTACAATACCTGTTTCTGTCATCACGCTTTCGAATTCAGGTTTACGGAAATCGTCGTACATGGCTTTCGCAATATCCTTTTCGCGTTTCATTAACTCTTCGAGCAGGCGCTTCAGGCAGGCTTTCCTGAATGTGATATCTTTTGTTTTCCGACTTTTAAAAAAGTCTTTCTGACGATCTACAATCGCTTGAACTTCCATAGAGAAAATTAATTTACGCAGATTTAAATCAGTATAATGCATTTTGGTGCCTTAAGTGCCGGGTGCCATGCGGAACCAGGCACCTGGAACCCGGAACAAACTCTATTTACTCAGTCCCCCATCTTTCTCACAATCTTGCTCATCCCTCTTTCAGTAATTGCTGTTATTGTTAAAGACGGATTCACTCCCGGGTTGGCCGAAATCATTGAACCATCAAAAACATACATATTTTCATACCCGAAAACCTTGTTATTGCTGTCAATTACGCCTTCATTCCTGGTTTCCCCCATACAGGCGCCACCCAGAATATGCGCGGTTGAAGGAATTCCGGCGAATACCTCATTAACCATTATCTGTGGCTTGCCTTTAATGATATCTGAAAAAATATGCGCGATGCTGTGTGCTTCAGGAATAAACGGGGTTGGCGCTTTTCCTTTTTCGATCCGGGTTTTTATACCGAAAATTCCTTTCCTCAGTTGCAAAGTGGTATCCAGGTGTTGCATGAAAAGCAATACTGTACTGCTACGCCCGAAATCACGAACAAAGAATACCTTCAGCCATGTGAGAGGTTCGGTAAAAGGTAAAACAATGAGTTTCAGGATCCGCAGGATGGGATTCCGGTCGCTGACCATTGGCACCATAGTCAAACGCCAGAAACCTGAACCTTCGCCATACCGGACCGGTTCAAGATGGCTGTTCTCATCCACTTCCAGGATTGACCCGATGGCTATGCCTTTATGAAGCTCAAGTGCTTTATCCGTAGTGGTCGTATATATCAGGGCCTCATTATTTGTCCTTATCATATGTCCCAGGCGAGGGCCTATTCCGGGTAAAGTCGATTTTTTAAGTTTCAGGAGCAGCGGAACAGTCCCTAATACACCACCGGCAAATATTACAGATGAAGCCTTTATGCTTCTGCTATGCGAAAAATAAGTTGTGGAATTCCTGAAACTGATTTCATATCCTTCAGCCCCGCTTGTACTTAAAGGCTTTACAGATGTAACTTCATGTTCGGGCAAAATAGTTACACCCAGTTGTTGGGCCAGGTGAAGGTAATTTTTATCCAGTGTATTTTTTGCATTATGCCGGCAACCGGTCATACAGGCACCGCAATGGATGCAGCCGGTGCGGTCAGGACCTTTGCCATCAAAATAGGGATCTTTCACAGTAACATCTGGTTCCCCAAAGTATACAGCAACTATGGTAGGGGAGAAGTTTTCAGATTTACCAATCTTGATAGCCAGTTTCTGCATGGCACGATCGCTTTCGGCCAGCACAGGATTTTCAGTAGCACCAAGCATTTTTAATGCCATATCGTAAAAAGGGGCTAGTTCTTTTTCCCAGTCGGCCAATCCTGCCCAGGATCCCTGGTTAAAAAATGCTGGTTTTGGCTGAGGCAGGGTATTTGCATACACCAGGGAGCCGCCGCCCACCCCAACGCCACTCATGGCGCTGATATGCCGCATGAAATTTAGTTTCTGAATCCCAAAGAATTTTAACCCCGGAATCCAAAGCCATCTCCGGAGGTTCCAGTTTGTCTGGGCAAAATCGTCGCTGTTGAACTTTTTGCCTTTTTCAATTACCAATACTGAATATCCTTTTTCTGCCAGGCGAAGCGCTGAAACAGAGCCTCCAAAGCCTGAACCGATAATTACGAAATCGTATGTTTCTTTTAGCTGCATGTAAAAAAGTTTCGGGTTTGAAGGGTTTCGGGTTTGAAGGGTTTTGGGTTTGAAGGATTTCGGGTTTGAAGAGTTTCGGGTTTATTTTGGTACAGAAAAACATTTCAAACTCTTCTCCCATTTCAAATCTTTTAAACTTCAGCCATCTTCCGTAGCGTCTCCCCTGTGATCCTGTATACGGTCCACTCGTTTTGCGGTTCAGCGCCCAGGCTTTTGTAAAAACCGATAGCCGGGTCGTTCCAATCGAGGCATGCCCACTCGAAGCGGCCACAATCTCTTTCGAGGGCTAGTTTTGCAAGATGCTTTAATATACTTTTCCCGAAGCCTCTTCCCCGCATTTCAGGTTTGATATACAAATCTTCGAGGTAAATTCCAGCTTGGCCGAGGAATGTTGAATAATTGTGGAAAAATAAGGCAAAACCAACAGGTTCTCCCTTAAATTCGCCAATAATTACTTCCGCCATTTTTTGTTTAAACAGGGTTTTGCGGAGTTTCTCCTCAGTAGCAACTACTTTGTGGCTGAGTTTTTCGTATTCTCCCAGTTCATTAATAAACTGAAGGATTAGTTTTACATCGTCTTCAATGGCAGGGCGGATTGTTAATTTGCCTGCAGGCTTTGGTGATGAATTATTCATAATCTACGATCAGTTTTATTGCTATTGGCTTTTGGTTCATGAAACGCAAAAGTAGCTGATATTCCGTCAATACGTATCTTTGCAGAAATTTTCAGTAATTTATGGATCAACTTCCCCTTAACGCCTGGCTCCCGATTACGCGCGACGAAATGCTTGCCCGTGGCTGGGATGAAGTTGACGTAGTAATTATTTCGGGCGATGCCTACGTTGATCACCCGGCATTTGGCACGGCTGTGATCGCCAGGGTTATTGAAAATGCTGGTTTTACCGTTGCCATAGTTCCCCAACCCAACTGGAAGGACGATCTCCGCGATTTCCGCAAGTTCGGTAAACCGAGGCTTTGTTTTGCAGTGGCTGCCGGCAATATGGACAGCATGGTGAATCATTATACGGCCGGCAAACGGATACGTTCTGATGATGCATACACACCGGGAGGGAAAGCTGGATTTCGTCCGGATTATGCTACGGTGGTTTATACACAGATCCTGAAAAAAATATATCCTGATGTTCCTGTCGTAATTGGCGGTATTGAAGCAAGTATGCGCCGATTAGCCCATTACGATTATTGGTCGGATACGCTCAAGCCTTCCATCCTGATCGACAGTGGCGCCGATCTGCTGGTTTATGGAATGGCTGAAAAAGGAATCGTGGAGGTTTTGAAAAGACTGAATAAAAATCCCGAACCGGGCGGGATAACGGACATTCCGCAGACCGGCTTTGTTGTAACCGAAGTGGCTGTTACTGAATTTGAAAAGCAAGGGGAATCAATCACGCTTCCATCTTTCACAGCCTGTCTGAATGATAAAAAGGCTTTTGGAGAATCATTCAAACATATTGAACAGGAAAGCAACAAGGCTTCGGCTAAAAGGCTGATTCAAAATTCGGGCGATAAGGTTGTGGTCATCAATCCTCCTTTTCCGCTTATGACGACAAAGGAACTCGATGCTGTTTACGCTTTACCCTTTACCCGCCTTCCTCATCCCAAATACAAAAAACGCGGTACAGTCCCGGCATACGAAATGATCCGCCATTCGGTAACCATGCACCGCGGATGTTTTGGCGGATGTGCCTTTTGCACCCTCAGTGCCCACCAGGGGAAATTTATATCCAGCCGTTCGGAGAAATCGATTCTCGGCGAAGTGGAAGCCATAACCCATATGCCGGATTTTGGCGGAAATGTTTCCGACCTGGGCGGTCCTTCGGCTAATATGTACAAGATGCAGGGCTTCGACCTGGATACCTGTGAAAAATGCAAACGGCCATCCTGTATTTTCCCATCCATCTGTAGTAACCTCAATACTGATCACAAACCATTGACCGCCCTTTACAAAAAAGCAGTTGCAGTGAAAGGCATCAAAAAGATATATGTAGGCAGTGGAATCCGCTACGACATGCTTATTGGAAGAAGTCCCGGAGATGATAAACGGTTTGGATTAACTGAATACACAAGGAACCTGGTGAAGAATCATATTTCAGGCAGGCTGAAGGTTGCGCCGGAACATACCAGCGACCATATCCTGAAAATCATGCGCAAACCTTCGTTTAAACTGTTTCACCTTTTTAAGCAAACCTTTGATAAAATTAACCAGGAAGAAGGCCTCCGGCAGCAGATCATTCCTTATTTTATTTCGAGCCATCCCGGAAGCAACCTGATGGATATGGCTCTTTTGGCCTGCGAAACCCGCGAACTAGGCTTTCAACTCGAACAGGTCCAGGATTTTACACCAACGCCTTTAACTTTAGCCAGTGCAATTTATTATTCCGGAATTCACCCTTACACCGGCGAGCAGGTTTTTACTGCACGAAGTCGCCAGGAAAAGGAAGATCAGCGGAAGTTTTTCTTCTGGTATAAACCTGAAAACCGGCAATGGATACGGCAATCGCTGGCAAGGATGGGTGAGCCGGCTTTGGCTGACCGGTTGCTGGCAGGCAGAAGGCTAAAGCAGTCATAAAGAGATGGTAGCGTTTTAGATAAATTTCCAATTATTTTAACCGGTTCATAACAAACTTTCATAACTTTACTATTATACTTATTCGATTTTCATCCGAAAGGTTGTTTTGGAGATTCCAGTTTACTGCCAAATAACTATTGACAATGAAGTATTTTTTATTCCTGTGTTTCATCTTGCTGGCATTATCTGCAAAGCCCCAAAATGCAAATGATTCATCTGCTTATGCTAAATCCATCAGAATTAATATTTTAGGTCTGCCTGTACGATCCATCACCTTTTTTACTGACTATAAATTGAGCCCGGCTAATTACCTGGAACTCACTGCAGCTTATCATTTTCCATGGAATACGGGCAATAATAAAATTCTTTTTTTTCATTTTAAAGATCCATTTTGGTTTTATACCAAATTCAGGTTAGGATTAGGATACAATCATTTTTACAACCAACACTTTTACATGGGACCTTATTTGCAGTATCAATACAGGTATTTCGACAAAATACGGATTCATGCCTATGTTGATCATGAAGGCGAGGCATATGACGAAGATTGGACAATCAGTCGTTTTAAAAATGAAATTGGCCAATATCTTAAGCTAGGTTATTCCAGTAAGTTCAGAAAGAGAATGATTTTAGATTTTTATTTTGATGTAGGATTCGACTTCATGCTTACACGCGAAAAGGTTTGGTCCCGGGAGGGATTATTTAATAGTCAAATTCCTGGTAATTATCCGGTTATCAGCACGAAGATTACTTTTCCCATCGCTATAAATATGGGCTTTACTTTCGGTTTTCATAATTAATAAGAAAATCACTTTTCTGACCAGGATGTCTATAAATTATACTATACCGGACTGGTATGGAGAATCTGTGTATTCGTTAATCAGGTTGGTATCACCTGTTTTTGCTCAGTTCATGAGCAATTGTAATACAGTTAGTTGCATTTTATGCAATATCCCTTGTGAACACAAATGGTTCCTCCGCAGGTTTCACACTTCCACCTGATAGATTCCTTTTGTATAAAGTTTTCCACTCCGGATTCTTCAATGTAATGCAGGTTCTCAATCATGCTCATCTTATATTTCAACCTGTATCGTTTATCAAGTTGTTTTAAGCGGGCACATGAGAATTTTGCACAATCATAACAGAATTTCGAATCGGTTTTTTCTAATAAGGTACAATGCCTGATGGAACAATTTGAGCACGATTTTGATTTGTAGCCGGTATCACTCCAACAGCCGCTGCAAATGTTTTTATCCCGCAGATGGGCTAAACAAATTCCACAATTCATTCCACATGGAGCAATCAATAAAAGGTCCATGGCAGGAAAACTTTATTAAATCAGCTATTAATAAAAGAGTATATCATTTAGCCGGTGACAGAACTGCCGTCACAATCAGGACGCCGTGAATGTTGCCTTAACACAAGAAATATTCTGGCTATTTCGAAGGAATAATCATTACCGCACACGGACTGTGTTTGACTACGCCTGTGCATACACTCCCTATAAATGCCCTGTACAAAAAGCCATGGTTGTGGGCTCCCAGTACAATGAGATCCGCATTATATCCGGCTGCTTTTTCAATAATTGTCTCTACCACCGGGCCTTTGGCAAGTTCATAGTCAGCCTCAATACCGCGTTTTTGCAGGTATTCAGCCATTGAAGCTAAATCCTTTCGGATCCTGGCAAGCTCTTCTTCATTATCGGTTGGCAACACGGGCTGCACCATTTCGTTCCCGATATACGTGGGAACCGGAACTTCTACATGCAGAATACGGACATGGCTCTTAAAAGCAACTGCTAATTCAGCAGCAGATTCAACAGCTGCACTTGCCAGATCCGAAAGGTCAACAGCAACAATTATCTTCTCCATTTTCCAAATGTTTAAATGTGATTTTATACTACAAATATAATGAATATAGCATCCAAATGCAAGCCCAAAGGAAGCGAAGATGAAATCGGATACTTAAATAATTTACTTAATGATAAGTTTGGACGAAAAAAAGGATTTCTTACCCCTGACATTCAATATATAAATCCCGGGTTTAAGGGTCGCAACATTCACCGTTGTGCTTAAGGATTCTGAAATATTGCCTCTCAGCAATTCTTTACCTGAAATATCTGAAATAAAGTATTGCGCTTTTTCGTCAATACCATCTTGATTAACAATGGATATAACCTTTTCAGCCGGGTTGGGCCAAATGGCAAATGCCAGGGATGCCTTTGTGTTGTCAATAGCGTTAAGCAGGCAAACTTTAGGGTAAATGGCACTCGAAATAATAAGTCCTCCATTTTGAGTCCACAAGGCAGGGGCTGATATCCAACTATTATCGATTTGAAGGATCCAGCTTGTGTTAACAGGAACTTTTCCAGGCGAAGTTGACCAGAAGCATAAAGTGTCGCCGGTTAAAACCGGAAACATGGCACCCATATAAAAAGAACCACCGGGTTGCACCGGGTTTTCGAAATCAAGAGTCGAAGATTTACCGTTTAAAACATCCGCCACAAAGCCTGAAAGCATCACGGTATCTGATTGAAGCAGCATGCCGGGTTTCCCGGATGAAGCATCGGCCTTCCATGTTTTTATGGCAATTTTTTCATTATGACCTGCCGATTGTTTCGCCTTGCTGAATTTAAAAACTACACCTGTTATAACCAGGTTGGGTTGCATATTATCGAAATAATCGCAAACCGCTTTATCCCCATACGAATTATTGCCAGCCACGTATCCTTTCCCCGGTATAGTATAATAGGTAAGTGGCTCCGGAAGCGGGAAGTGCAGGGTATCGCAATTCACATAACTGATGGTTACCTTGATATAATCTTTTTTCTCCAATGCAAACCCGAAAGTGCCGTCGGATATAGTAAGTTTAACCGTATAGGTGCCATATTCCTGGTATGTATGTGTGGGGTTTTGAGCCAGGCTGCTGTCGCCATCACCAAAATCCCATTTCCAGGAAACCGGATTGCCTGTCGACTGATCTGTAAACTGCACAGTAAGAGGCGCAAAACCCTGCGTTGCATCAGCAGTAAACTTTGCTTCCAGGCTTTTAAAAGAAGAAGAAATTGATTCTGAAACCGGAATAATAATATCCTGACGTGGCTGTTGGGCAAAAGCTGTAAGAATTATGACTGAGAATAGAGCGGATAAGCGTAGTTTCATAGCACCGGTATTTATACAAAGGTATCTCTCCTGAATCAGAAATCAAACTTCATTCCAGTTTTAAATCCGATGGTGAGCTCATCAGTAGGCTGGTTATTCTTTGAAAGTACCGGTTTAAAATACCAGCGGCTTGTAGGTGTAAAAGTTATGCTTATCCTGTTGAAAATTTTATAATTAAAATCAATACCGGTAACGAAGTTTACATTTACATCATTATAAACCGGTTTGGAAGTGTTAACGCGGGTAATCTGCGCGTTGTACTGGCTTTTGATTGAGTTTTCACTTGATGCAACCAGGTCCGGATTGTTCAGCCTCACTCCAAAGCCTGCCCCAGCAATGATCCACGTCGAAAATTTACCAGAACTGAAAAGTCGCCTGCCCATACCCAGGTTATAGGTGAAGTACTGGTGTTTTTCGGATCCTACATATTCCGACGCCAGGCTGGCACTATTATAGCTCAGGGTATCAATTTTGCCTCCTGGACCTATTGCTGTTACCGGCGATTTTATGGCATAGCTCATGGTAACTTCATAATGATCCTCATTATAAGCCATACCCACACTGGTATTGAACCGTACTTTTTCCTTATTATAGCTGGCCGTGAAATCAACATTCTGAAATAATGAATTATTGGTTCCGTTGTAGATGTTTTCGGGCAGGTAACCCATGGCGATAGCAAACCGACTTCTTTTGCCTGAAGCTATTTGATCTTTGGGCGGACTAGGGTTTACGGCAGAAAGGAGTGGTGTAGCAACTAATCCTTTTTGTGAACCAGGCTGATTGAACTGAACAGGAGCATTTATTGATTTATTCAGTGGAATATGGGATTCCGTGTATGGTGAAGTCAGTGATTCCGCTTTGTTTTTGACAAGACCCGGTGTTAAAATATTTAGTGCAAAATTGCTATCGGCAGACGCAGGAATGGGTTTTATAGATTCCGGGGACACTTCTTTGATTCCGGCAGAGGAAGCCAAGGAATTATTATCAGCCTTCAATGAATTTGAATTGTATGTCGTTATTTGATCTTCTACAGGAATAGCTTCCTTAATCCCGGCGGAAGAAGTCAAAGTAATAGCAGCTTCCTTTGAAATGCCTGAATTAGTGGTCGTTTTTTGATTCTTTGAAAGAAAATCTTGTTGAATCACGGCTGAATAACCTGCATAATCATTTGCCGGTGAAGGCTTGGAATTCGTATCCGTTTTTCGAGTCGCAGTTACTTTTGGCGTCTTAGGATTTTCATGGTTTGCAGCTACCGGCAGTGTATTGGGTTGTTCTTGCCGGGCTATTTTTGGCGTAGCAGGCGACCCCGGATAGTATTCAACTATCCTTGAAACGGTGAAAAATAAAAGCAGTCCTGCAGCGGCCGATAAGATAATTCGGGTACCCATTTTTAAATAGGCAGTATGGGTAAGACGTCGTTGTATAATGGCCCACATTCCCTTGTCAGGCGAATGAACGGGGAGCTGCTGCAGTTTTTCCTGGTAAACGGCTTCGGAATCCAAGGCATCAAGCTTTGCCGAAAGACGATTCCAGGTCTCCGGGTCTGCAGAATGCGTTGGCAGCTGTTCACTCAGCTTCATTTTACTACGTTTT
>Ga0208789_1001826_pt1 | contig 10677 bp, 8 predicted proteins | sample Methanotroph_Enr_FD_187368 | JGI IMG/M metagenome (GOLD analysis project Ga0208789, IMG submission 187368) | Enriched soil microbial communities from Old Woman Creek wetland in Ohio, USA - Methanotroph_Enrichment_5 (SPAdes) (version 2) | ecosystem: Environmental > Terrestrial > Soil > Wetlands...
CACATGGCGCTGATAATCTCATGTAATCGCTCTGGCGAGTCGGTGTTGTTGTCGCGGTGAATGGTGCAAAGTACAAACTCGTTTTTTTTCAGATCGAGTTTCTGCATGATGTCCGTTTTCTGTTCAGCCATTCCGGCAAAATGAACCAGGTTGTCAAACATAATATCGCCACAATGAAAAACTCCCGGGTGATCAGCGCTGAAAGGAGCAGAAATTCTGGTGGAAAAGCCTTCCCGCTCCAGGTTTTTGATGCCGGTTTTAGTTGGAACAAACAATAGGGTAGAAGCGTGGTCGCACATGATGCGGTTAATTTCCTCCGGCATGCTCTTATTGAACGATCGCAATCCGGCTTCGATATGAACGACCGGTATATGGATTTTGCTTGCAGCTATGGTTCCGGCTAAAGTTGAATTAGTGTCACCATAAAGTACCAGGTAATCGGGCTTTTCGTCGAGCAATACCTTTTCTATTCCTTGCAGCATTTCAGCCGTTTGCCTGCCATGTGAAGCTGAGCCAATATTGAGGTTAATGTGCGGGTTGGGTATTCCTAATTCTTCAAAGAAGACCTGCGACATATTGGCATCATAATGTTGCCCCGTATGAATTATTATTTCAGTAATCTTATCGGCAAAGGAATTACGGATGGCACGGCTGAGCGCAGCAGCTTTAATAATCTGGGGCCTTGCGCCAACTACGGTAACTATTTTTAGCATTTAATTCTTCTTATTATATTATTTTTTTTAAAAGGCAATTTTATTCTTTTAATGAAAATTAAATCCGGGATGTAGAGACGCGAGCATCGCGTCTCTACAATTTAAATTCATCTCCGGGATGTAGAGACGCGAGCATCGCGTCTCTACATGATTCCTTCATCTGCAAAACTATAATAATTCCCGTCGCCGACAATAATATGATCGAGAACGGGCAGATCGAGCACTACGCCGGCTTCTTTCATCTTTTTGGTTAATTGGATATCGGCATCACTTGGTATAAGTTGGCCTGAAGGATGATTGTGTCCTAAAATAATGGAGGTTGCATTGTTGTCCAATGCGATTTTAAATACTTTGCGCTGATCCACCACGGTACCAGTTATACCACCATCGCTGATCCTGACTGTTTTCAGAACTTTATTTGCCCTGTTGAGCAACAATATGCAGAAGTTCTCATAATTCAGGTCGCCAAGCTCTTTCTGGAGCAGTATAAAGGCTGTTTTACTGTCTTTTACCTGGGGTTTTTCGTTCAGAACGGAAGCGCCCCTTCTGCGGCCAAGCTCGAGCGCGGCGGCAATAGTAATTGCTTTTGCCTCGCCTATCCCTTTGTATTTCTGTAAATCCGAAATCGTTAACCGCGCTAATTCGGCGAAATTGTCGCTCACTTCGTTCATTATTCTTTTCGATAAAGCAACCGCCGATTCCTCATTGTTTCCCGATCCGATAAGTATGGCAATCAGTTCTGCATTGCTGAGTGCCGATGGACCTTTATAAAGGAGTTTCTCTCGTGGTTGATCATCCTCAGCCCAGTCCTTAATTGATGTTTTTGGAATTTTATCCATGAGGAAATGGCATTAAAAGCAGAATAAATAGACAATGCTAAAATACAAAAGTAAATAAAACAAAAAAGCCCCTGAATACAGAGGCGTTATCCTGGAAAAGATTGTTACTTAAAGCGCATTCACTTTTTTAGCAAGCTTCGATTTCAGGTTCGCAGCTTTGTTCTTGTGAATGATGCTTTTCTTAGCAAGTTTGTCAATTAGAGAAACAAGTGAAGGAAGTTTTTCTGTAGCTACAGTTTTGTCCTCTAATTCACGAAAGGTCTTAATTGAATTACGCATTGTTTTTGCATAATAGCGGTTGCGAAGCCTTTTCTTGTCGTTTGCCCTGATCCTTTTTAAGGATGACTTGTGATTTGCCATTGTTGAACTTTAAAGTGTTGTTTGTAGTCCGTAGGGGAATCGAACCCCTGTTACCAGGATGAAAACCTGACGTCCTAACCCCTAGACGAACGGACCATATCTTTTTTTAAGGCTGCAAAGGTAATACTTTTTTTTATTCGGGCAATAGGGGCATAAAAAAAACCAGAAAATTTTCTGAAATCAATATTTGCTATTTGTAATGTGCTGGTTTATAGATGCAAATAGCTCTTTTTTCTCATGCAACAGCAAGAACTAAGTTTCGGTTTTCCTTAGTAATTATTGTAATTCATTTGTTATCCGATCAGTGCCTAAAGTTTTGAGTGCCTAAAATGCCTGAAGGTAGGTCTTAGTTTTTCAACCTTGATATCACATAATCACGATCCAAGAGTTGCTTTAGGATAAAAAAGGTTAAGAAATTTACTAGTCAATGAACAATCGATTGATGTTTAGCTAATTAAATTAAAAATATGATTGAAAATCACTTTAGGCTTTTTAGCTTGAATAATTCATAAACTTCAAAAAAGACAAAAGATAAAAGGATAAAGACAAAAGTATCAAAACATTATGAAGGCAATCATAAAAATCATCTTTACAAAATAAATTATGAAAATGGTTTGCAACTGCCTGACTTTTATCTTTTTACTTTTATCTTTTATCTTCTGCACGAATTATACAGTTTAGACACTTTAAAGTACACATCAAAGTATTAATCTTACAATAGGGTGAATAGTTACTAAAAAATAAAACTTGCAAAAGTTATCATTTTTATGCCTGGCATATCATTTTTATAAATTATTTAATAAAATGTTAATAAATATTTGTTGGCAATAATACATGCAATCACTTGAATACGTAGCAGATCAATAAATGCCTAGGATACTGGTATTTAAATTTATTTGGAAATATTGAAAAATGTATATATTTTGGCTCCTTCTAATGAAGTCCGAATTTAAAAACTAACCAAAATTTAGAAAAATGAAAAAGTCTTTGCTCCTTGCACTTTCTGCAGTATTATTAAGTACAGGCCTCATGGCTGGTGGAATTATGACCAATACCAACCAAAGTGCTGCCTATGTGCGTTTGCTTGCCCGGAATGCTTCTTTTGGAATTGATGCAGTTTACTTCAATCCAGCTGGATTAATGAAACTAGATAATGGTTTCCACTTCTCCCTGAACAATCAATCAATTTTTCAAACTAAGGATGTAACTACCAATTACCCTTATTTACATGGGGCGCCCAATGCTAAATATACGGGCGATGTAAAAGCTCCTCTGTTCCCTGGCGTGTATGCAGTTTATAAAATGGACAAACTGGCTTTTTCGTTCGGGTTTAATCCGGTCGGCGGTGGAGGCGGAGCTACTTACGACAAGGGACTGCCTTCGTTCGAAATGGGAATTTCGGATATTGTCCCTTCTTTAGTGAGTAAGGGAATTCCAACAACAGATTATTCAGCAGATATCAACTTCGAAGGTACTTCCGTTTTCTTTGGTTACCAGGCAGGAATTTCCTATAAAATTAATGATATGATTTCCATATTTGGTGGTTTAAGGTATGTAACAGCTAAAAACACCTATAAGGGAGGCATTAAAAACATTATGATCAATCCCAATTACCCGGCTTTTGGTTCAACATTTACCGGAGGAATGGTTCTTGCATCCACTTTCTTTTCGGCAGGTGCAGTTACCCTTAATACACTAGCCGCAGGTGCTACACAATATGTTGCCGGTTTGCAGCCAATTGTCGATGGTGGCGGTGGAACTGTCTTGTTAGCAAATGGAACATCAGCAGGGTTAACTGCAGCCCAGGTTGCACAGATACAACAGATCCTGGGAGCTGCAGGTCTAACACCTGCCCAGATAGGAGCACAGACAATTGCTTCAGCCCAGGGAGTGCTTACCGCAGCTGCACCCGGGTTTACCGCTAATGCAAATTCAATGACCGCTAATGCTACCGCTACACAAGATGTAGAAGTAGATGCTACTCAAAAAGGTACCGGATATACTCCTATTGTTGGAGTGAACCTTACACTGGCCGAGAAATTAAATATTGCAATTAAATACGAGTTCCTGACTAAGATCGAGTTAACCAATTCGACAAAAGTTGACGGATCAGGATTATTTCCCGATGGTGCCAAAACCCGCAGCGATATGCCCGCTATGCTTGCAATAGGAGCATCCTATCCATTAACAGATAAATTAATGGCATCGCTCAGCTACAATTATTATTTCGACAAAACAGCAGATTATGGAAAAAAGATAGATGGTGAATTCGTAACTAATAAAAGCGTAATAGATAAGAACTATTTTGAACTCGCTGGTGGTCTTGAGTACAATATAACTGACAAATTCCTTGTAAGCGCAGGATACCTTTTATCAAAATCAGGTGTTTCGGAAGCTTACCAGTCTGATTTAAGCTACAGCCTTACTTCAAGCACTGTTGGTTTTGGTGGTCAATATAAGATCACGGATGGATTTGCCGTCAACCTGGGTGCTTTAAATACTTTTTACAAGGACGGGCAGAAGCATTATGACCATATGCTAGGTACATTGGCAATGCCGGTTACCGAAGATTATGCCAAAGCTAACTGGCTTGTATCAATCGGGTTTGATGTTAAAATTGGCAAATAAAGATTAATTTGCTTTCATAAAAAAAGTCCCGGTCAGCTTACCGGGACTTTTTTTATTGTAACCATTTATCACTTTCTGATAAACCTTCCTTCGCTGATATTTTTACCGGAAATGCATTTTAATACATACGTACCGGGAAGTAAATCATGTACTTTAATAGTATTTCCGATTGGGTGCAGGATTGTTTTTACCTTACGGCCATTCATATCAAGGATTTGTATGGTATCAAACATAATTTTTCTGTCAGTGCGAAAAGTTAGGATATCATCAACCGGGTTAGGCATGATTGTGATCTGATTAATAACTAGTTGTTCACTGAGAGAAGTTATGTAAGAATTAAACAGCCACAGGTAAGCTTCTCCAAAAGCCTCACGCCAAAGTTTTTCATTATGTTGGCCGCCGGTTACAACTTTATTAAAGATATTCTCTTGTCCGAACCCAATGCTAACAAGCGAATCATTCATTCGCTGCATTTCGCTTACCATTTTCTCGCTTTCAGCCACATTGCTGCCTTCATTTGTACCACAAAGTTGAAAGATTCGCATATCATGGATTTTTCCCATATCATGTGTGAAAGTCCAGACGCTATCTGAGAACCAATAAGAAGGAGAGAACAATCCTGCCTTGCTGAACGTTGACTGGTATTTGAGTGCACCATAATGCGAAATCAGTCCTCCAAGGGAACTGCCCATAATGCCTGTATTTTCCCTGTCGGGTAAAGTCCGATAATGTTGATCGATATAGGGTTTGAGCGTTTCGACAATAAACTGTATATATTTTTCCCCGTCTCCTCCTCCATATTGCGGATTTGACCACGGTGTATATTCGCCGATGCGATCAGTGCCACCGTTATCAATTCCTACTACAATTGGCACTCGTTTTCCTTGCCCCGCCAGGTTGTTCAGTGTTTCGTCCACTTCCCATTCGCCTGAAAATGCGGTTGTAGCATCGAATAAGTTTTGCCCGTCGTGCATATAAAGTACAGGATAACTGATTCCCGATGTTTCATAATCGGGTGGGAAATATATCCATATTCTGCGCGTACGGTTCAACTGAGGCATGAAGAAATTGGTACTCATTATTTTAACATTGGCAGCAGCGGTTGAATTGCTGCCTCCACCGGCATCAGCCCAGTTCGAAATTGCTATGCTAACGGTATCACTGCTACCAAATGTATAATTCCGGTTAGCAATTTCTTCCCCACCTGTGCCTTTTTCGACAGTGGCCCACGATCCACGTGTAAATTTAAATTGGATTACCGTTCCGGTTGCCTGTGCTGCTAATGTAATGCTCCATTTTCCTTCGCTGTTTTTATGTAACATATATTGAGATAAACCCGGCTGCCAACCTGTAAAGTCGCCTGCAATAAAAAGGTTGTCCTGTGGAGGCGTGTTAGCGGGCAACGCTTGTACAACAAATGTTACCTGGGCTGATATCCCTGAAGCCGAAAGGCATAAGAATATGAGAATTAATAGCTTATGTATATTCATAGATTCGGAAATTAATTTATAGTTCCATCTTATCGACATGCAAGTTTACCTAAATAAACCATACCAAAATAAAATTCATTTGATTCAAAGGAGTGCGAAGCTGCAATGTTATTTATGTTCATTTAACAACTCCAACCGGGGTCTCCATTTTAGGATCTGGTATTTTAATTCAAATTCATTGTTGTACTTAATCCCTGTTTAAAGCATCATTATTTTTCTTTCTTTTGCATTTATAATTTATACTTTCAAATCTGCTTATGAAGAATTCCAAAATCATACTCGAAAAATCAGGCAAAAAGTCGTTTCCCCGTAGTTTCTGGACTGTAATTACCATGGAGTTTTTCGAACGTGGGTCATACTACGGTGTAATGTCGGTGCTTTCGGTCTATCTGGTAATGAGTATTCCCGAAGGAGGCCTGGGATTTTCGAAAGAAAGTGTTGGTGTTATAAAAAGTACAATCACTCCTTTGCTGTATTTTCTTCCTATTCTCGCCGGAGCGTTGGCCGACAGGTTTGGCTACCGTCGAACCCTGATGATGGCGTTTACCGTAATGAGCACCGGGTATTTCTTTACCAGCCTTTCTACATCATACGGAATGGTTTTCCTGAGCCTCGTCCTCATGGCTGTTGGGGCTGGTTTCTTCAAGCCCGTTATAGCCGGGACTATTTCCAGGGTAACTGACGAAAGCAACTCTTCGTTAGGATTTGGAATTTATTACTGGAGTATTAACCTGGGTGCATTTATTTTTCCATTAATCTTCGTTCCCTATCTTAAAAGTATTGGCTGGAGCTATATTTTTGTAATGGCAGCTGTTGGAACAGGATCCATGTTGCTGCTTAATATTTTTGTGTACCGCGAACCGCCAAAACCCAAAAGCACAAAACCTTTAATCGACGTTTTCAAAGGAATATTCCTTGTTCTGAAAGATTATCGTTTCCTGCTGATGATTTTCATTTATTCCGGTTTTTGGATATTGTATTTCCAGATGTTCGATACGGTTCTTTGGTATCTGAAGGATTATATTGATATGACACCGGTGAATAAGGTGGTGAATGCCTTTCTTGGTATTTTTATGCAAAATCCTTCCTGGGAATTTGATGCTGAACATGTTACAGTTATCAATGCAGGAATAATTATTCTGCTGCAACTGGCAGTATCCAAAATTGTGCGAACAAAGCCTGCTTTACCTACGATGATAGCAGGAATAGCAATGGGAACAATAGGTATGGCAATACTTTCGATTTCTACATATGCATGGGTTTTCATCGGGGGAATTGTAATTTTCTCCATCGGTGAAATGACCGCACATCCCAAATTTATCTCATACGTAGGATTGATAGCTCCTGCCGATAAAAAAGCCTTGTACCAGGGATACGCATTTCTGTATGGAGTAATCGGCAGCGGAATAGGGGGGATACTTGGCGCTACTCTTTATGTACATTTTGTGGATAAATTACATCAACCGGGAGTTTTGTGGTTTATTTTCAGCCTTATCGGGGTTGCTACGATCATTGGGTTGTTGTTGTATAACCGATTTATTTTGCCAAGGGAAAAGGCATAGAAGTTCAAAAGTTCCCTGCCTGCTGACACAGTCAGGCGGGAAAAACCTTCGGTGTTCAAAAGCTTTGCTTTAATTCTCCAATCCCAATTTCCAAATCGCACACAGCCATTGAATGAATCTGTAACTTTGTAACTCTGTAACTCTGTAACTCTGTAACTCTGTAACCCTGAAACCCTTCAAGCCCTTAAAAACTATGGAATTCGAACTAATAGATCATGAATACATCCAGCTAAACCAGCTCCTGAAAATACTCGGACTGGTGGATTCTGGCGGAGAAGCCAATCAAAGGATTGTAGATGGCGAAGTAAAAGTGAATAATGTTATTGAATACCAGAAAAGGAAGAAATTACGTAAAGGTGATGTTATTCATTTTGGTAAACTTATGATTACAATCACATAAAAACCAATTAGTTATCAAACAACGGTACAAATCCTTATTTGAAAATTTATTTTTAGAAATAAATATAGCTCTCTGTCCATTTTCAACGCACTTCATGATTGTGGTAATACGATAAGTGTCAGGAACATTAATGCCACACTAAAATTTAACCTTAATTATTTTTCAGTAGAATTATAAAAGAATCCCTTCTCTTTACACAATAAGTAGAACACTGATGAAGCACTATCACCGGTTAATCATAATAGTAACCTTCTCCCTTTTTATTGCTGCAAATGATCTATATGGACAATCGTGGGACTTCATTAAAGAAGTTGAGGGGATAAAGATATATACCCGCAAGGAAGTGAATAGTTCACTGAAATCATTCAAAGGGGAAATCATGTTCAAGGCCAATACCGACAAAGTGTATTTGATTGTTGGAAATGCAAAAAATTTGGATTGGTGGGATAAGAGCATTATTGAAATAAAAGTACTTGATTTCGTACAGAATAAGTCTGCACGGTATTACCTCGTTTATGATGTGCCCTGGCCGCTTTCCAGACGCGACCTGGTACTCGAAGCACAAATTTCGACTGATCCGGTAACCGGAGATAGAACTGTTTTTTCAAAACCTCTGTTTAATGTAATCCCTGAGAAACCAGGGCTGGTCAGGATTAAAAAATACTGGCAAAAATGGACTATTCAAACTATGGAGAATGGGTATGTTCATGTCATCCTCGAAGGTTTCGTAGATCCTGGTGGGAATATTCCTTCATGGCTTTATAATACAGTTATTACTGAAACACCATTGAAAGTAATGAAGGCCTTGCGTGATAGGGTTTTGTCATCGAAGCCGGCGGTTCAATGATAAGTGTCAATTTCGATTGATGGCTGTGTTCAAGCAAATTATTGAAATGAGGAACAAGGTATTTTGATAAATCAAAAATCCCTTCACTGAGAAGTTGAAGGGATTTCCACTATTCACTATTCACTATTCACTATTCACTGATTAGCAGCTCACCAATTCAGTTTTAGTCACATAGGAGTAATATTCCTGTTGAAGGGTATCCATCAATTCTTTTACTGGAATAATCTTATTAGTCTTCCATACGTTGCTACCGGCAAAAGCATAACCTCTTCTGAAATTTCCACGTAGCGCCGAGGTCAGAGAAGCAATAATACAATAGGGTGCTGTGCTGATATCGCAGGTTCGGATACAGTTAACAGGGCAGTTTTTAGGTTGGCGTTTCCCAGCCTCTACTTCGTCAAGAAATGGTGATTTGATAGCTCGTCCGGGCATGCCAACCGGACTCTTGATGATTTTGACATCTTCTTTCTTTGCATCCAGGTAAGCCTGTTTAAACTCAATAGAGGCGTCACACTCATCTGTAGTTACAAAACGTGTTCCAATTTGTACTCCTAATGCTCCTAACCGAAGTATTTTAACAATATCAGCACCGGAATATATTCCACCGGCAGCTATCACCGGGATATTCTTCCCGTTAAGCAAGGCAATATCATTTACCACTTTCACTACTTCCGGTATCAATCTTTCGAGGGCATAATTCTCATCAAAAATCTGATCGGGTTTAAAACCAAGATGGCCACCTGCTTTGGGTCCTTCAACAATCACTGCATCAGGAAGATAATTGTAATTAGCCAGCCATTTGTTACAGATTAAAGCTGCAGCTCTTGCTGATGAGACTATGGGAATCAATCGTGTTTTGCATCCGGGTGTAAGATATTTTGGCAAGTCCAGCGGAAGTCCTGCTCCGGATATAATGATGTCAATCCCTTCTTCGATGGAAGTACGAACTAAATCATCATAATTGGTCAATGCAACCATAATATTTACTCCCAATATTCCGGACGATTTTTGTCTTGATTTTCTGATCTCCTGCTGTAAGCCAAAGATGTTGCTTTCAAGGTAGTTTCTCGAATTGTCTTTGTAAAGCATTCCCAGTCCTGCAGCTGAAATTACTCCAACACCGCCTTCGTTGGCAACGGCAGATGCCAAACCCGAAAGTGAGATTCCAACTCCCATACCGCCTTGTACGATTGGTAAGGGAATTAATAATCCTCCAATATTTAATTCTTTCATTTTCATCATTTGCAGAAATATTTTTTTGAAACTTTATAATGCCCGGAGAGATATAAATGTTTTGAAACGGCTTTAAAACCAATTATACCCGGGCTTTTGGAAATACAAAAGTACTCCTGAAAAGTAAGGGAGATTGAAAAATGGGCTGCGATGCCTGAAATGGGCGGAAATGATTGCTTTGGGGATGAAATGTCGGATATTAAGGGATGAAATGCGCTATTCTTTTCGCATTAATCAGGTTTTGTGTTAAAAATACGCATCCGGAAGGATGAAATGATTACGTATCAATCGTGCAAAAAACTCCTATCGCGATGAGAAAAGTTTCCGGAATTTAGCGATATTTTGACGTGCTATAGGAATACGGAAATCGAGCCCACTGGCTTCGAGGGTATAATTTGGTGAAATCCCGGTAAGCCTCGAAATTTGATCAATATTAACAAGACAGCACCGGTGACACTTTTTGATATTCTGAAATCCTGATAAAACTGATTCAACATTACTTAAGGTTTGCCTGACCATCTTTTTACGGATCACTGTTCCTTCCCGGTAAAATATTTCAATATAATTGCTGGCTGACTGAATTAGAACTATATTTTTCAACTCTT
>Ga0208789_1001828_pt1 | contig 10672 bp, 8 predicted proteins | sample Methanotroph_Enr_FD_187368 | JGI IMG/M metagenome (GOLD analysis project Ga0208789, IMG submission 187368) | Enriched soil microbial communities from Old Woman Creek wetland in Ohio, USA - Methanotroph_Enrichment_5 (SPAdes) (version 2) | ecosystem: Environmental > Terrestrial > Soil > Wetlands...
TTAGTGCAGCCAATGCTGTAGGTGACGATGCGATACAATCAAAAATGCAAGGACAAATTGTCCCTGATTCATTTACTCACGGAACTTCTGAGCAAAGAATGTATTGGTTTAAAAAAGGATACGAAACCGGTGATATTCGAAAAGGAGATACTTTCAAAGAGTTGCAATAAAACTCGATTTTAACTTATTTCGGCACTTACTTACATAAAAAAAATCGGGATATAAACTTGATTTTTTTGTACCATAAACTTGAAAATCTGTTGTCTAAATTATCCCAGCCAGCCATCACGATCCAAACTTCTATACTGGATTGCTTCGGCGATATGTGACGAAATAACTTTTGGAGCTGCTTCTAAATCGGCTATTGTTCTGGCCACTTTAATTATAAAATTTCCTTATAAGTAGATTTTAGTAAGGGTTACAATAATATTTTATTTTAACAAAGTCAAGTAACTAAAAGTACATCGAAAAAATTAGCAGTATCTTCGCGCCAAATTAAAAAAGTAACCTAAATAATAGTGTTTACTTTATAAACACAATTTATGTCATTTAACTCATTAGGCTTATCTGATGCTTTATTAAAAGCTATCAGCAAAAAAGGATATACAACCCCTTCTCCAATACAACAAAAAGCAATTCCCCCAATTTTAGAAGGTAAAGATGTATTGGCATCTGCTCAAACAGGAACAGGAAAAACAGCAGGTTTTACGCTACCAATATTACAATTATTATCGCAAGGAAAACACTTAAGCCACAGACCCATTCGTGCCTTAGTATTAACCCCAACACGAGAATTGGCAGCTCAAGTATATGCCAATGTAAAAGAATACAGTGAATTTTTAGATTTGCGCAGTGCCGTAATTTTTGGAGGTGTAAACCAAAAGCCACAAGTTACGCTATTGCGTCAAGGAGTTGATATTTTAGTTGCAACTCCGGGTCGATTAATCGATTTGCAAAATCAAGGTTTAGTATCGCTTTCTAAAGTTGAAATCTTGGTTTTAGATGAAGCAGATCGAATGCTAGATATGGGGTTTTTGCGAGATATTGAACGCATTATGAAAGTATTGCCGTCCAAAAGGCAAAACTTGATGTTTTCTGCAACCTTTTCAAAAGACATCAAGAAATTGGCAATGGGTATTTTGCACAAACCAATTCAGGTTGAAGCCACCCCAGAAAACACGACCGTTGACGCCATTATTCAAAAAGTATATCCTTGTGCCAAAGAGAAAAAAACAGAATTAATCATCAAACTGATTACCGAAGGCAACTGGAAACAGATTTTGGTTTTTACCCGTACCAAACAAGGAGCCAATAAGCTAACCGAAAGTATGATTAGCGCTGGCATCAGAGCAGCAGCTATTCACGGAAATAAAGGTCAAGGCGCAAGAACTAAAGCCTTAGCCGGTTTTAAAAACGGAAGCCTAACCGCTTTAGTCGCTACGGATATTGCCGCTCGAGGTTTGGATATTCCATTGTTACCGCACGTTATTAATTTTGAATTGCCTAATATTCCTGAGGATTACGTTCACCGAATTGGCAGAACAGGAAGAGCCGGAGCAAGCGGAGAAGCTATTTCTTTATTTAGTCCAGACGAAACTATCTTTTTATGCGATATAGAAAAATTGGTCGGCATGAAATTGCCGAAAGAAAATATTGCAGGTTTTGAGCCAGACCCTAATGCGTCAACGGAACCTATTAAACAGGGTCAAGGCAGACAACAACGCAGTTCAACCCCTAGAAAACCAAAAACTGATAATTCTAGTAGAAGCAGTAATAATAGCTTTGGTCCAAGACGTCCCAATCAAAATAATGACAGACGTTCTAATAGATAATTTCATCTAAGAACCTGTGTTTTATTGTTTTTTAGGAGCAGACTATTTTCGTTTCTTAAGAACCTATTTCCCGCTATTCACTACAATCTCCCGAAGAAAAATCGGGAGGATTTTCGTTTCAAACGAAGTTCACTGAACTCCTACGAAAATATAAATTAAGTGAAGTAATCGGGGCTATAAATTACTATTTTCTTTCTAAGACCTTTGTTTTCAAATCTTTAAAAAACAGAATACCGCTCATCAAAATCTTAGACTTTGAGAATGTGTTTTTCAATCTCCCCTACTAGTCATAAATTTCAAATAATTGAAAAACAAAATCGGTTAAATACGAAAGTCACTACCTCAAAACCAGACTTTACACTTTACGGATCACGAACCACACGAAAGGATTCGGGAGCGGGGTGAAGGAGTCCTAGATTTACCTAAAATACTTACTGCGGCAAAACAAAATGGCGTTGAGTATTTCTTTGTTGAACAAGATATGGTTCAAAATCCTGAAATAGCATTGAAAAAAAGTATTGAATATTTAAAGTCTCTTTAAATACTAAGAAATTCTATTTTTTTAATAAAATAGCACTTGCTGGAATATTGAAATTGATGTAAATAGTAATATAAAAGTATGGACTCAATATCAATTTTGCGTAACAACTTGTTTTATAATTGAAAAAGAATCATTTAAAAGAGGTTACCTAATGAAAGGCAACCTCTTTTAAATTTAACATTTCACCGATTTTGTGCGAGGAGATAGGATCGTCACCTCATGCAACAAATTCAATTTCATTCAAATACCAGATTTTTAATTATTATTTCAATTTCATTTTTACAGGATCCCAATGAATAATTTCCTTGCTGAAATAACTTTTATTACATGATAATGCAGGGGCAGCCGCTCTAAATCCAAATTCAGCATCTTCGATAACAGGCTTACCGGTTCTTACAGAATCAAAGAAATTAGTAAAGTGATCTAAGTGATCATCGTATCCTTCAGGCGCCTTGAAAATGATATCATCTTTTATTTTTCTTTTTTGCTGCTCAGATGTCCATTTAGCATTATAATCCTTTTGCATTTCTTCTTGCATACTTTTTGAAAAAGTAAACAATGAATCATATCCACCAAAACCAGGAGCTTCTGGCATTAAACTATGCTTTAATGTAATATTATTTCCATTCACTTCAATCACACCCTCAGAACCTATAAACTTGATTATCTCTTGACCACCAGTTCCACTAATAAAATTAACTTGAAGTGTCATTAAAAAAGCAGCGTGCTCTTTTGTTTTAGGATATTGTAACACGCCTGACATCACATCTGGTAGGTTCCTACCATCTTTCCAATAACTAAATTGGCCTGTGCTAAAGATACTTTCCGGCCCTTTTGAATTCGTTATTAAATGAGAACCGCTCAACAAATGAATAAACAAATCACCTGCAACCCCTGTCCCAACTTCTTTAAAAGCTCTCCACCAAAAGAATTTCTTTGCATCATATTCCATCTTTTCGGTTGCTTCAATAAATTTATCCCAATTGGTAGTCATTGCATTGGCATCCTTTGGGATTGTATACTCCCATGCACCAATAGAACTTTGCCTGTCATATACAGCATTAACCATATTCAATTCACCTATTTCTCCTGCAACTAATAATTCCTTAGCTTTTAAATATCCGATACTACTTACACGCTGACTACCTACTTGTAACACTTTACCTGATGTTTTAGCCGCATCCATTACAGAATAGCCCTCACTGATTTTATATACCATTGGTTTCTCGCAATACACATGTTTCCCTTTTGCGAGAGCATCAATTGTGATTCGAGCATGCCAAACATCTGTTGTACAAATTAAAACTGCGTCAATATCCTTACGATCTAATAAGTCTTTATAATTATTAGTTGTATAAAGACTTTCTCCAAATTGTTCTTTAGCATTTATTAATCTACCTTGATAAAGATCACAAATACCTGCCAATTCAACTCCTGGAACTTTCAGTGCAGTATTTAAATCAAAATGTCCTTGAACTCCATAACCAATAACCCCAATTCTAATTTTATCATTAGAAGAGATTTTTTTGTCATAAAATAAAATTCGCTCTTCGGCTTTTATACTTGTTGCAAAAGAGGAAAATGGTGTTGATGCTACCAATAAACTAGTTGCTCCAATTTGCTGTAGAAACTTTCTTCTTGAATTATTATCTTCCATATTTATAGATTTAATTAGATTATTTGATAGAATAACTTACAAAAGCTACTTTTCTACTATCTGAACTCCAAGATGGAACATTGATAGTACCTTGACCTCCAAAGAAAATTGGAGTAATTACCTTGATTTGTTTTGTGGCTATATTCATCAATTTTAATTGAACATGCTTGCCAAACAAGTGATTTTGCTTCTCATCAGACAAGTATGAAATAAATACGATCCATTTGTTATCCGGTGATGGATGTGCAAACCAATTTGAATTATCATCAAAAGTCAATTGCTCTTGATTAGTCCCATCCGATTGCATTCTCCATATCTGCATATGTCCAGTTCTGTAAGAATTAAAATAAATATACTTACCATCAGAAGAATAATCAGGCCCATCATCTAATCCATCAGATATTGTCAATCTTTTTTCTTCTCCTCCATCAACGGGTATTGTGTAAATGTCAAAATTCTCATTTCGTTCTGCACAATATGCCAATGTTTTGCCATTTGGACTCCAACCATGCCAATAAGAAGGCGAGTTTTTTGTGATTAACTTAGGGACTCCACCATTAATTGGTAATGTATAAATTGAAGATTTGTATATTTTGTTTTCATAATCTATTTTGTCGAAATTACTTATCACAAGCATTTTCTTGTCTGGAGAAATACCATGATCATTATTGCACGCATTTGCAAAATCTGTATTTATTACCGATACTTTCTTAGATTGAATATCAAACTTGTATAGCTTCCCATAACTATTTAAAATTAAATAATTGTCAGGATGCCAATTGGGCGCTTCAAAGTGACCGTTCAAACTTGACAATACTTCTAGTTCACCTGTTTGAACATCTACTGTTTGGATATAAGAAATTGTATCTCTTGTATTATTTTCATAATGATGACCTGTTTGTCCCACTAGTTTCCATTTATTAGAAATCTTCTCTAGAAATCTTATTTCCTTTGTATATGACCTTTCCCCATCTTTTGAGATTGAAACTTCATCATGCTTCACCCATGCAGTATTACTATGTATACTAAATTTAAAATTAGTATGTACCGAAAATCCACCACCCCCAATAGAAGTCACAGAAGGATTAAATATAACGTCAGGGTCTAAATCAAATACTTTACCATTACCTGCCGACACCAAAACTGTATTATAAGGTCTACGCTCCCAACATGCTACATAGCCATTAATGTCACCTTTTCTCCAAGCATTACCTTCTTTTGAAAGTATGTTTTTGATTAAAATTGAATCTTTCTCAGATTGACTAAAACACGATGCAGTAGCATGTATTATAAGAAATGCCAAATAATATTTTTTCATAAAAATTAATTTAGTACATGACAAAAAACAGATTTCATTGAAAATCAACAAAAAAATTGTTAGAAGCATTAATTTGATTTGAAGGTATAATTCCTAGATATTTAGTTTCAAGAAAACTTAATACTTTGTCAATATTATTCAAATCACCACCATAATTATTTTCATTTACCAGAAAAACATATTCATCTCGACCATCAACTTTTAATGCTAATATATTTGAATCAAAGAAACCGTGTCTAAACAAAAATAATTCCTCTTTTCTTTCTACTAAAAGTGAATTATTTCCTAAATATTCCCATTTACCTTTTTCAACTTTACCATTTTGCGAAATAAGTAATTCATAATTACTTCGGAAAATATAAACGCATTTTGAATTTTTCAATTCGTCAATTATTACCCAATGTTGATTTGTCAATAAAGTTAGATTATCTAATTTATGACTAAACTTTTTTAATTTTGGTATGATGTCTGCGATAAATGTTTTCATCTTTGATTTTATATATTACTGCCGGATTGTATAAAAAATATGACTGGTTTTATCTTAAAATTATAAGATACTATTTCTTTCAAATATACATAAATATGCTACAAGATATTGTTTTATTTCTTGCAGTAGCGATGTAAAATGACCTTTCTCATACCACGATAGGCGGATTTGCAATCCGTGCCAAACAACATTCAATATCACCCCAACCAACCATCTCTATCCAAGCTTCTATACTGAATCGCTTCGGCAATGTGGGATGAAATAACCTTTGGAGCGGCTTCTAAATCAGCAATTGTTCTGGCAACCTTCAAAATCCTGTCGTAGGCTCGAGCCGAAAGATTCAAACGCTCCATCGCGGTTTTCAATAATTGTTTGGAAACATCGTCAAGAGCACAATGTTCCCGGATGTGTTTGGTATTCATTTGTGCATTGTAATGTATGTTTTCCATTTGCACGAAACGTTCTGTTTGGATTTCGCGAGCAGCTGTAACTCGTTTCCGAATATCAACACTGCTTTCTGCTTTTTGGTCTTCTGATAATTTTTCAAAAGGAACTGGCGTCACTTCAATATGAATGTCAATTCTATCTAATAATGGTCCCGAAATCTTGCTTAAATAACGTTGCATTTCGTGTGGCGAGGATGTTTGTGGCGAATCGGGGTCATTGAAAAACCCACTCGGACTTGGGTTCATACTCGCCACCAGCATAAAAGAAGACGGATAAGTCACCGTAAACTTGGCTCTGGAAATCGTCACTTCTCTGTCTTCAAGCGGCTGACGCATTACTTCTAAAACATCACGCTTAAATTCAGGCAATTCGTCCAGAAATAAAACGCCATTGTGTGCCATCGAAATTTCTCCCGGTTGTGGATAACTTCCTCCGCCAACAAGTGCCACATTTGAAATCGTGTGATGCGGACTTCGAAAAGGTCTTTGATTCATCAAACCAACTTCTTTGAGTTTTCCGGCTACACTGTGAATTTTGGTGGTTTCTAATGCTTCGCGCAAAGTCATAGGCGGCAGGATACTGGGTAAACGCTTGGCAAGCATTGTTTTTCCTGCGCCTGGCGGACCAATAAGAATAATATTATGTCCACCGGCAGCGGCAATTTCCATACAACGCTTGATACTCTCCTGCCCTTTCACATCCGAAAAATCGAATTCCGGAAAATCCAATGTTTTATAAAATTCTGCTCTGGTATCTATAATTGTTGGCTCTAATGTGCCTTTTCCTTCCAGAAAATCAATCACTTCTTGTATGTTTTCCACACCATAAACATCCAATCCTGAGACTATTGCGGCTTCTTTCACGTTTTGCTTTGGAAGAAAAAAACCTTTGAAACCTTCTTCTTTCGCTTTTATGGCAATGGGCAAAGCACCGCGTATGGGTTGTAAACCACCGTCTAGAGAAAGTTCTCCCATGATAATGTATTTGTCAACTTCATCTGCTTTAATTTGTGAAGACGCGACCAAAATCCCAACTGCTAAAGTCAAATCATAAGCCGAACCCTCTTTTCGCAAATCGGCGGGAGCCATATTGATAGTTATCTTTTTTCCCGGCATATTGTACCCATTATTTTTGAGTGCAGCCGCAATCCTATAACTACTTTCTTTGATCGCATTATCGGGTAAACCAACCAAATGGTACCCAATTCCTTTGTCAATATTTACTTCGACAGTAATTGTTGTGGCTTCAACTCCAAAAACGGCACTTCCAAAAACTTTAACTAGCATATAAAATAGTTTTGCTTAAATGTAAAACAAAAAATCAACATTAAAATGATTAAATTAGTAAATACCTTGTTAAATCCTTCTTTATACTTCCTATAAAGGAAATTCTAATCCTATTTGATTTCTAACTTCATCGACAATTTTTATAAGATCTAAACTATTTTGATGGGACCAGAGGGTACTTTCAATTTTGTTTTCATTAATACATTTATGGCATTCTTCGATTTCATAGGTAAAGCCTTTCCCTTTGGTTGGTAATTTATATTTTAATTTTTTATTGTCTTTTATCAAAGTATATGATTCTGTCATAAACCAAGGTGAATTCAAATTAATTATACCTTTGGACCCACTAATCGTTGCTTTCATATTTGACGAAGAAAGAAAACTGGAATGCAAAACGGCTTGCGCATTATCATACTGCAAAATCATCGATGTTTGCAAATCGGCTCCTGACTTATGAAAATTTGATTTTGCAGCCATTTCTTTAGGAATTCCTAACATCAAATACGATAAAAAAAGAGGATATACACCAATATCCAAAAGCGCACCTCCTCCCAATTTTAAATCCGTCATTCTATTTCCTTCCAGTTCTTCAGCTTGAAAAGCAAAGTCAGCATTAATGTATTTAATTTCACCTATTTCGCCATTTTTAATTTTATAAAAAGCTTCCCGGACAGAAGGATTAAATCTGGTCCAAAAGGCTTCCATGAAAAATTTATTATTTTTTTTTGAAGCTTCAATCATTTGAAACGCGTCACTAAAGCACAATGCAATTGGTTTTTCACAAAGCACATGTTTATTGCTTTGTAATGCTTTTATTGCTAATGATGCATGGGAATTGTGAGGTGTTGCTATATATAAAATCTCTACTTCATCATCGGCAAAAATTTCGTCATAAGTAGCATAGGCTTTTTTACAATTATATTTTTCTGCAAATCCTTGTGCTTTCTCAAGATCTCGTGAGGCTACGGCAACAATCTCAGCGTCCTGAACCAGCATTAAATCATCTGCAAATTGGTTGGCAATATTTCCCAAACCAATAATTCCCCATTTTATCTTTTTCTTGTCTTTCATATTTTTATATTTTAAATAAAAAGGAATAGTTGCCTCACTGGTTTTTCCTTTTATCGTGTACTACTGTTGAAATCTGACCTTAAAACCACTGCAATGTAATTATGATTTGGATTCAAATATACATTATCTATTTCTTTTTTTATGTGAACCAAGGATTTAAAAGATGGAAAAAAGCTTTCAGAATATTCGTTTAAAAATCTAAAATTAGCATTATTAAAATATATTTAACTCCCATTATAACATATAGTTCTGCTCTGATTCTTTATTATAAGTTCGATTCCAAAAACGGCACTTCCCTGAACTTTAACCAGCGTATCTGTGAATTTTGAAAGTAAATTAGTAAAATATTAGCATAAATGACAAGGATTTTGATTTAATTTTGGAATTCAAAAACAAAATAAAAAATTATGGGAATATTTAATGCCATTTTAGGCAACGCATCGGAAGTAAATACTGATAATGTTTCACAAGAATTTGAACCCATCCTGATTGAAGGTGAAGTAATCGAAAAAGCATACAAACTTATTCGTGATATGTTTATTTTCACTAATAAAAGACTGATTTTGGTCGAAAAACAATTGGTTGGCACCAAAGTCGAATACATGTCAATTCCTTACACCAATGTGATTAAATTTTCGAAAGAAAGTGCCGGTATACTTGATTTGGATGCCGAATTAAAAATTTGGATAAAAGACCAAGAATTACCAATAAAGAAACAGTTTGGTAAAGGAGGCAATAATATTAACGAAGTTTATAGAATTTTGAGTCAACATATTTTGAAGTAATATTTCCTTAGAAATAAATACTTTTAAAAGATACCATATATGCTATCATTAGCTTAACTTTAAAAAAAATCTAATGAAAATAATCCTCCGAACCTTTAACCTTCAGTTAAAAGATACTTTTACTATTTCAAGACGATCTTATGACACTCAAGCCTCATTAATTGTAGAATTGCAAAGCGATGGTTATTCCGGATTCGGGGAGGCGACATCGAATCCCTATTACAAGATTACCGTAGATTCGATGCAGCATAATTTGGAAAAAATCATTCCGTTTATCGAAAGCATTACAGACGAAACACCCGAAATATTCTGGCATAACGCCCATAAATTATTAAGTCATGATATGTTTGCGCTTTGTGCTTTGGACATTGCCTACAATGATTTATATGCCCGTAAAAAAGGACGAAAACTTTATGAATTATGGGGTTATTCCATAGATCACAACCCGAAAACCGATTATACCATTGGCATTGACAGCATCGAAAAAATGGTGTCAAAAATGAAAGAAATGCCCTGGCCAATTTATAAAATTAAACTCGGTACAAAAGAAGACATTGCCATTGTTACCGAATTAAGAAAGCATACCAACGCTATTTTTAGAATTGATGCCAATTGCGGTTGGACAGCATCTGAAACCATAAATAATGCGATTGAGTTGAAAAAATTGGGCGTAGAATTCCTGGAACAACCCTTGAAAGCTGACAATTGGGAAGGACACAAGGAAGTTTTCACACATTCCGTATTGCCAATTATTGCTGATGAAAGCTGTATTATTGAAGAAGATGTGGCCAAATGCCACAACCATTTTCACGGAATCAATGTAAAGCTTGTCAAATGCGGCGGACTTACCCCGGCCCGAAGAATGATTTCGCAAGCAAAAAAGTTGGGGATGAAAACCATGGTGGGTTGTATGACCGAATCCTCGGTTGGAATATCGGCGATTGCCCACTTATTGCCCGAATTGGATTTTGTCGATATGGATGGTGCTTTATTGCTGTCAAATGATATTGCGACAGGTGTCACCATTACAGACGGCATCATCAAATACTCGGACTTAAACGGAACCGGCGTCGTTTTAAAAGCATAAACAATGACAGTTGAGGAGTTTCCGGATCGAATACTACGCATTGAGAATACCGAATATTTATATTTTGGCGGAACCAATTATTTAGGAATAACCACCAATACCGATTTTCAAAGTCTTTTATTCGAAAGCATCAAAAAATGGGGAACTGCTTATGGGAGTTC
>Ga0208789_1001829_pt1 | contig 10647 bp, 4 predicted proteins | sample Methanotroph_Enr_FD_187368 | JGI IMG/M metagenome (GOLD analysis project Ga0208789, IMG submission 187368) | Enriched soil microbial communities from Old Woman Creek wetland in Ohio, USA - Methanotroph_Enrichment_5 (SPAdes) (version 2) | ecosystem: Environmental > Terrestrial > Soil > Wetlands...
AAACACACTTTCCTTCTTAGCTCAGTTGGTTAGAGCATCTGACTGTTAATCAGAGGGTCCTTGGTTCGAGCCCAAGAGAGGGAGCAAAAGCAGAAAGGCTATCAGAAATGATGGCCTTTTTTGGTTTATATGAGTAAAACAAATCATTAATACCGCTAGTTATTTCAAATTAGTCCAATAAAAATTGAACTAAATGAAATATACAGCGGCATTATGCCAGAACGATTGGACTAAAACATATTAACCATTGGTATAACACCATTTATTGGATCAATAGAATTTTGTCAAAAATGAATTCGCTTAGCAACTCTTTGAAGCATTTCGAAGAGTTGTTTTTTTTGATGGTAAATCTACTAAATTATACTTTTCTTGGAAACAAGGAAACTGGATTTGATAATTATACGAAATAAGGTATAAAATTTCAAGGTAGAGGAAATTACAAAGGTCAATACGCTACAACCTTACTTGAATTTCATAGATAAAAAGACCAATAAAATTTATGGCAATAAAATTCCTAGTCAACTTTTTTCTTAATATATTTGTTAAAATTTATTTGAATTTGTTGTTTATTTTTAAAAAATAAAACAATAAAATTAGAAATTATGATTTTATATTTAAATCTGTTTCATGAATAAAATAATACTATTTATACTATTATTGTTTTTAATAATCAATAATACATTTGCACAAGTTTCATCTTGTCCAAATTTAGATTTTGAATCCGGTACTTTTTTAGGATGGCAAGGAGAAACAGGAGTATGTTGTCCAATCAACACAAGTCTTTCGGGAATAATTTCTGGTAGACACACAATCATGACCGGATCAGGAACCGACCCAAACACCTGTGATGTTGTTACCTATGTTGCTCCTGGAGGCGTTTACTCTGCCAGATTAGGAAATGACCATACTGGGGCCGAAGCCGAAAAATTGAGTTATACGCTTACTGTTTCTCCTTCGAACTCATTGTTTGTATATAAATATGCTGTAGTATTACAAGACCCGGATCATTCACAATCAGAACAACCACGTTTTCAAATAAGTATAATAAATGCATCCGGCACCCTCATTGATCCCATTTGTGGACAATATTTAGTTGTTTCAGGATTAAATATCCCAGGTTTTCAGACATGTAATGGAGATATTAGATACAAAGATTGGACTACGGTTGGATTAGACCTAACTGCCTATATTGGTCAAACTATAACCATTGAGTTTGCAACAGGAGATTGTTCATTAGGAGCTCACTTTGGATATGCCTATATTGATGCTTTTTGCGCTCCTCTACAAATTAATTCCACCTATTGCCTTGGAACTGCTAACGCTGTTCTTAATGCCCCAATAGGTTTTACTTATTTATGGGATACCGGCGAAACGACACAATCTATTACTATTAATAATCCAATTGAAGGCCAAACTCACTCTTGTTTATTGACTTCAGTAACTGGTTGTACAGTTGAAATTGCCACTTCAATTTCACTTGTTCAGCCCAATGCTGAATTTAACATTACTAATACATGTTTTACAAATGCCGTTTTTGCAAACACTACTTCACTACCGTCTGGAATAAGTTTAGATTCATTTTTGTGGGATTTTGGAGATGGCTCAACTTCTTTTCTGGAAAACCCAACACATAGTTTTAGCGCTTCTGGAACTTACAATGTAACTTTCACCGGATCAAATTCACTTGGATGCAGCAGTACAATTACAAAATTAACAACTGTTTATCTAGAACCAACAGCAATATTGAATTATGCAAACGCAGAATATTGTAATTCAATTACCACTCCTCAATCTGTAAATTTAAGCGGCACAGATGCATACTTAGGCGGTACATTTAGTTCAACTGCAGGACTAACTATTGACGCCACAACTGGAAGCGTTACGCCTTCAACCAGCACACCGGGTTCTTACGTTGTGGCTTACCAGATTCCAACAATAAATAACTGTACCGTTCCTCCAGTTACGACCAATGTAATAATAACACCGTTACCTACAGCAACATTGAATTATGTAAATTCTCCATATTGTAATTCAATTACCACTCCTCAATCTGTAAATTTAAGCGGCACCGGAGCATACTCTGGCGGTGCATTTAGTTCAACTGAAGGACTAACCATTGACGCTATAACTGGAAGCATTACACCCTCAACCAGCACACCGGGTTCTTACGTTGTGGCTTACCAGATTCCAACAACAAGTGGCTGTACGGTTGCTCCAGTCACGACCAATGTAATAATAACACCATTGCCCACAGCAACACTGAATTACGTAAATTCTCCATATTGTAATTCAATTACCACTCCTCAATCTGTAAATTTAAGCGGCTCCGGGGCATACTCTGGCGGTACATTTAGCTCAACTGCCGGACTAACTATTGACGCTACAACTGGAAACATTACACCCTCAACCAGCATACCTGGTTCTTACGTTGTGGCTTACCTTATTCCAACAACAAGTGGCTGTGCCGTTCCTCCAGTCACGACCAATGTAATAATAACACCATTGCCCACAGCAACATTTAATTACGTAAATTCTCCATATTGTAATTCAATTACAACTCCTCAAACTGTAAATTTAAGCGGCACTGGAGCATACTCTGGCGGTACATTTAGCTCAACTGCCGGACTAACTATTGACGCCGCAACAGGAAGTATTACACCCTCAACTAGCAATTCAGGCACTTTTGTAATAACATATATTATTAAACCAATTGGAGGCTGTGCAGCATATCCCGTTACTACACAGGTCACAATTAGTCCTTTGCCGAACCCGATATTAGTAGATGGAACTTTATGTTATGATGCAATTCAAAATTCAACTCGCAATTATGAATTTGACACTAAATTGGATAATACTTCACACTCATTTCAATGGTTTTTCAATAGTACATTAATTAATGGAGCAACTCAAAACACATATACCGCAACAACAATTGGAAATTATTCAGTTATAGCAACAAACATTCTAACCGGATGCATTTCAAATCAGGTTTTTGCTACGGTTACTTCTGCTCAAATAGCTAATGATTTCTATACTAGTATTAATGATAATTTTATTGAAAAAAACATCTTAACGGTAGTAGTTCAAGGTGGCTCAGGACCATTTTTATATCAGCTGAACAACGGTTCTTTTCAAACTTCAAATGTTTTTTATCAATTACCTATTGGGATGCATACTATCACAGTAACAGACAACCCTAATTGTACTTTACTAACAAAAAAAGTATTAATTATGGGATATCCAAAATTTTTTACTCCAAACGGTGACGGGTATAATGAAAATTGGAATATTTATTATTTTGAGGATATTCCTGAAGCTCAAATTCATATTTTTGATCGTTACGGAAAATTTTTAAAACAAATAAGTCCACTTGGAACAGGCTGGAATGGAACTTATAATGGGAAAAGCATGCCATCTACGGATTATTGGTTTACTGTTGATTATAAAGAAAATAATCTAAAGGGGGAAGTGGAAAAAAGAACATTTAGAGCTCATTTTTCTTTGAAACGTTAAATAAAAATCAAGAGCTATTCTATAATAAAGAGTTAAGTGAGTTCTTCTCAGCTATTATGCAAATCATAATACTAAAATAAACAACACGGCAAAAACTATGAATATTTTCTTATAAAAAAACAAAGCCACATTTATTTTGAATCTCTATATCTAACACCTATGTTTTCTTCAAATCATCCTTTATAAAAATATAAGAATCAAATAAAATTTGATACATTTGCCAGCAATAAAACATAACTTAATACATTTATTCGTTCTTAGTTTTGTTGAAATAGCTAGCTTAAACTGCCTCTATAATATTGTTATATAAGTAATACAATTTCTTCAAGTCTGATTTAAATTGGTTTGATAACACAACATTGTGGGGAGCAAAAAGCTAGTCGAAAGACTGGCTTCTTTTGTTTTCAGCCCTGTAGTTCAACGGATAGAATGGGAGTTTCCTAAACTTTTGATCCGGGTTCGATTCCCGGCAGGGCTACTAAAAAGACTATCAGATATGATGGTCTTTTTTTACGCAAGATTTGACCATAGTACGATGTAATTTCATTTAAAGTTTTTTTGTATTTTTAAGTTTATTGCTTTACTAAAATTAACTCTAATATAGTCCCAATATTAGAGAAAAGTAAAACCCATGAAATTAATATAATCATGGGTTGGTTTTTGTTAGTTAGTAAAGGAAAACTCTCTTAGATTTAATCTTTTGGAGTTTTCCTATTTAAAAAAACTATAATACTCTTTTTACTCCAATAAAATCATTTTTAAATTGCTTAGGAGTACTATTTTTTGCCTGCTTAAATAATCTATTAAAATTAGCAATATTATTAAATCCGCATTTATAACTTATTTCCCCAATACTTAAATCTGTTTCTAATAACCATCCAGAGGCAAAACCAATTCTTGTGTCATTTAAATAGTTTATAAAAGTTTTCCCCGTTCTATTTTTAATAAATCTATTAAATGAAACCGGACTCATGTTCACTAATTCTGAAATCTCATTTAAAGTAATTGTTTGTGAAAAGTTAGCTTGAATATAATCATACACTTTTTTTATTTTATCACTATTATGAAAATCTTCTTTTTCAACACTGGAATTGGATAGTAATTTTTGGCCTTCAGAATTTGCAAGATCATTAAGAATAGAAACAAACTCCAAGTAATATTGTATACCAGAGATTTTAGATAAAACCATGATTCTCGGCATCATTTGATTAGTAGTCTCACGGGAAAAAAGAATCCCATATTTAGACCTACTAAACATATCTTTAATAGGCTTAAAGATTCTTCTTGACAACATTTTTTTATCCAATAAATCATTGTGAATATGTATTGTAATTTCATAAATTTCTTTACAATTGCATTTATGAAGCTCCCAACCATGAACAACATTTGGACCAACAAAAACAAGTTCTAAATCATCTATTTCATCAAAATGGTCCCCAACAATTCGCCTAACTCCTTTTCCTCTATATATAAAGTTTAGTTCATATTCAGGATGAAAATGTATAGGGAAATCAAAATCATCTTTGACCCTTTGTTCCACCAGAAAACTATCTTCAGGTATTAGTCTGGTTATTTCTCTATATGCATCTTTAATCATAAATAAATTTATTTTTAATAAAAAATAGTTAAATAAATTTTTCATTATGTAATAAATAGATTAGTAATTGACAAAAATCTATTAACAATCATTTAACATATTATATATATTTGTAAATGTATATAAAATATATAAAATTTATGCATTATATAAAATTAATACAATAAACATTAATTAACCAAAATTTTAGAAAAATGAAATTAACAAAACTACTTATTTTTTGTTTTTTATCCGTTCTATTCTCAGTTTACGCACAAGCACAAGATGTTACCGTAAGCGGAAAAGTCATTGACGAGAACGGATTACCCATTCCTGGGACAACCATTATAATCAAGGGTACTTCTAAGGCTACTTCTTCGGATATAGATGGTCATTATCAATTAAAAGCCGCTGCAGACGGCACTTTAGTATTTAGCTTCATAGGCTATGCTTCTACTCAGGAAGCTATTAAGGGTAGAACAAGCATTAATGTTAAAATGAGTCCTGAATCGCAATCTCTGCAAGAGGTTGTAGTTGTAGGGTATGGTACTCAAAAGAAGGGCCTGCTTACTGGAGCCAGCTCTAATTTTAAGGGTGAAAATCTCGCAGCATTGAATACCGGATCAGCTATGGAAGCGCTTCAAGGTATTGCAGCGGGTATAAACATTACAAAAAATAACGGAGCGCCTGGTGCAGGAACAAGGGTAACCATTCGTGGACTAGGTACTATTGGAAATTCAAACCCATTGTACGTTGTAGATGGTGTGTCTGTAGGAAGTATCGATTATTTGAATCCATCTGACATTGAATCTATTGATGTGTTGAAAGATGCCGCCTCTGCCGCAATTTATGGTTCCAGAGCAGCAAATGGTGTTGTTTTAGTGACTACTGTAAAAGGGAAAAAAGGTCGTCCAGCAAAAATTAGCTACGATTACTATTTTGGAGTTCAAAACATCTATAAAAACTTGGATCCGTTAAATGCCCAGGAATACATGTATATTTTTGACGAAGGTAGAGTAAATGATGGTTTAGCCCCTTATGATTGGAATACAATCGTTCACAACAATAGCTGGTTAGAAGGCGCTTATCCTGGTGCAGGAAAACAATTGGGTGATGAGGTTTGGGCAAATCTTCAAGCTGGTGGCAAAGGAACCAATTGGATCAATGAAATGTCTAAAAAAGATGCCCCTGTAGTAAGCCACGCTTTAAACATTACGGGTGGTAGTGAAGATATTACTTATTCAGCAGGTATTTCTTATTTTGACCAAGATGGTATTTTGGGTGGAAACATCATTGATGCTGGATATAAAAGACTTACCGCAAGATTCAACACCTCCATGGTCTTGAAAAAAAATGACCAACACAGTATTATTACGGTTGGAGAAAACTTTACCTATTCAAATACGCAAAACAGATCTGTAGCTGCTGGTAATATCTACTGGAATGATTTGCACAATGCTTTAGTTCAAAACCCATTACAACCGGCCTATTGGCAAACTTCTATAGACAGAAACATCAGTCAATTTGGATACACCCCAACCCTAGATGGTTTAGATACTGGACAAACCAACCCATTGGCTGTAATGTTTTACAGAAACAACTACAATTATGGTAAAGGCAATAATATTACTGGAAATGCCTTTGTAGAAATCGAGCCTGTAATGAATTTAAAATTCAAATCTGTTTATGGTGTTGATTCTTGGTTTGGAACCGGAAGATCTATGAATCCAACCTATCATTTAGGCACGCTTTATAGAGATGCTAATGATGGAGCCTCTCAAAACTCCTACTTCGGTGCTAACTCCACTTGGACGAATACCCTTTCTTATGACACAAAATTTGGTGGTCATAAAATAAATGCGGTTATAGGAACAGAATTACTTCAAAATCAAATCAACAATAATTTATCTGGTTCTCGTAATAATTTATTATTCCCTGGCGATCCTAGGTATGCCTATTTAAATAACACAAAAAACCCGGCTTCAATTAGTGATATTACTACCAGTGGCGCAGATTGGGCTGCTAATGGAGGAGGAACTCAATCATTTTTTGGAAGAGTTCAATACGATTATAACGAAAAATACCTGCTTTCAGCTACAATGCGTGCAGATGGTTCATCCAATTTTGCTCCAGACAAAAGATGGGGCTATTTTCCTTCAGTATCTGCAGGTTGGGTAATTACAAAAGAAGACTTTATGTCAAGCACTTCAAGTATAGTTAATTTTGCAAAATTAAGAGGAAGTTGGGGTCAAAACGGAAATCAAGCAATAGACGCTTTCCAATATTTAGCAAATATAAACTATTCATTTCCAGGCTACTTCTTTGGAGACACTAAACCAGTTTCTGGAACAACAGCTATTATTCAAAATGTTCCAAATCCTGACATTACGTGGGAAACTTCAGAACAGTTAGACTTTGGACTAGATGCAAAACTATTCGATTCAAAATTGGGATTAACTTTCGATTGGTACAAAAAAACAACCAAAGATTGGCTAGTTAAGGCACCTGGTTTAGGAACTCTTGGTGCAGAACCTCCATTTATAAACGGAGGAGATGTTCAGAATTCAGGTATTGAATTATCAGTAAACTGGAATGACAAAGTGGGTGATTTTAAATATGGCATCACAATAAGTGGGGCTCATAACAAAAATGAAGTGACTAGACTTGCTAATTCAGAAGGTGTAATTACTGGACAAGGCAATGTTTTATCTCAAGGAACTGCTTATGTTTCAAGAGTAGAAGTGGGGCAACCTATTGGTTATTTCTATGGTTTCAAAACAGCTGGAATTTTGCAAAATCAACAAGAAGTTAATGCTTATGTGACACCAAGTGGTGCCCCTTATTTTACAGATCAACGCCCTGGAGATATTCGTTTTGTAGATCAAAATCAAGATGGCTTAATAAACGAAGCGGATAAAGTATATTTGGGCAACCCAAATCCAGATTTCGAATTGGGGATTCAGTTGAATTTCGAATACAAAGGAGTCTATTTGAATACTACAATGGCGGGTAAATTTGGTATGCAGGTAATGCAATCCTACAGATCATTCTCTGATAGTCCTAGACAAAACTATACTTCTGATATTTTCAATCGTTGGCACGGTGAAGGAACATCCAATACAATGCCTAGATTGTCTGAAACATCTAATAGAAATAATCAACTTATCTCTGATATCTATATGCACGATGCTGATTATTTGAGAATCAACAATTTAACTATAGGATATAATTTTAAGGATTTGTTTTCCAATTTTAAATTTATTTCTAACTTCAAATTGTATGCAGCCGTAAATAACCTTTATACTTTTACGAATTATAATGGAATGGATCCTGAAGTACGTTTTTCAGGAATTGACGATTTTAATAATACTGCTAGTTCAACAAAATGGGCTTCTGGAATAGATCTTGGTTTATACCCTCAAGCAAGAACAGTAATGTTTGGATTAAGTGCTGATTTTTAAATTAAATACTAAAAAGAAAATGAAAAAATTATTATACATAGTAGCCGTTTCAGCAACTTTAGTTGCCACTGGTTGTACGGACTATTTAGACACAGAAAATATTTACGGATTAAACACCGAGGTGTTTTATAAAACTCCAGATGATATCAATGCTGCTATTTCTGGTGTTTACAACTCAATTTATGTGAATAACGTTCATAGTGAAGAACAAGTTGCTGCCAATTTGATGGACAATATGATGCTTGGCGGCGGTGGTGCTGATGATACCTCAGCTAAAAACGCTGACAATTTTCTAGATCCAGTTGATGATACCTACCGCGATTTATGGATACAATCGTATTTTGGAATAACAAGAGCCAATGCGATTATTGAAAAAACTCCTGTTGCCGATTTTTCAAGCTATTTTAAAACTAAAGAAGAAGCTGATAAATTCAAAAACCAAGCAATCGGAGAAGCTTTATTTATGAGAGCGTTCCTATACTTTAGAATGGCTAAATTTTTTGGAGGAGTTCCATTAATTGTTAAATTGGATGGAGACAGAACCGTTCCAAGAGCTTCCTATAGTGACACTTTTGCTCAAATCACTAGTGATTTGAAAATGGCTATCGAAACTTTGCCTTCTACTCCTTTTCCAAGCATTCCAACCTCAAGTTATGGTCATGCCAACAAATGGGTTGCAGAAGCCTATATGGCTCGTGTATATTTGTTTTACACTGGATACATGACCAATATTGAAAAACAAGCAACTACTGATTTACCATTAGTAGGTGGAGGAAAATTAGGCGCAACTGAAGTAACAGGCTATCTTAATGACTGTATGAGTAATAGTGGTCATGCTTTAGTTTCTGATTTTAGAAACTTATGGCCTTACTCATACTTAAACAAAAGTGCAGGTAAAGTAGTATTGCCTTGGGCAGATACGAATAAATTGGCTTGGGTAGGACAAGATGGTGCCAAACCAACTTTCGGAACAGGTAATCTAGAAACCATGTTCGTACAAAGATTTTCATTTGGAGATTGGGGATGGACTCGTGGAAACACTTATACTAATAGACTTTGTTTATTCAATGGTATTCGCGACAATTCTATGGTACCTTTTGGACAAGGTTGGGGATGGTGCACTGTTAATCCAAAATTATGGAACAACTGGCCGGTTACTGACCCAAGAAGAGAAGGTTCTATACTAGAAATGGGTAAAGCAGAACAAGGAACAGCTTCTTATCAAGCTGGCAAAGGTGACCATGAAACAGGATTGTTTAATAAAAAGTACACCTCTTTACAACATGATTCATCCACTGGAGTCAAAGGTATGTTTGTGCAAATGTACGGTTGGGGTAATGCAGATTACCAATTGATGCATGCTCAGGATTTTATCTATATGCGTTATGCCGATGTATTGTTAATGCATTCCGAAATCACTAAAACAGCCACTGGAATGAATGCAGTTAGAGCTAGAGCTGGGATGCCTGCTGTTGCCTATTCCTTAGATGCTATCAAAAATGAACGTATGTATGAATTATCATTCGAAGGTTTGCATTGGTTCGACTTGGTTCGTTGGGGAGATGTAAATACTGCATTCAATGAAACTGTGCAAGTAAAAAACTATGGTAAAGATTTTACTTATAGTGTGAAATACAGACCTGAAATAAAAGGTTTAGTACCAATTCCTGAAGGGGAAGTAAGATTGTCAAATGGAGTTTATACTCAAAATCCAGGCTGGTAAAATTTAATAACAATTAAAAAATTTAATTATGAAAAATATTAAAATAATATATCTCTTAATGGTTACGTTATTGCTGGTTTTTTCAGCTTGCGAACCAATTGTAGATGAATTAAACTTATCAGATTCTACGAATGTTGAAGGAGTTCAATTAGTGGCTACCCAAAGCACCCCAGGAGGCAATAAGATCACTCTAAGTATGGTTACCCCTGGAATTACTGGTTATTGGAATTATAACTTAGGGAAAGCACTTACGAATGAAGTAACCGTAGTTTATCCAATTCCTGGAAAATCTACATTTACTTATGTAGGCACTTTAGGTTCACAATTCTTTACAAAAACTATTGATGTTCAAATCGATAAACTAGACACCCCTT
>Ga0208789_1001831_pt1 | contig 10632 bp, 7 predicted proteins | sample Methanotroph_Enr_FD_187368 | JGI IMG/M metagenome (GOLD analysis project Ga0208789, IMG submission 187368) | Enriched soil microbial communities from Old Woman Creek wetland in Ohio, USA - Methanotroph_Enrichment_5 (SPAdes) (version 2) | ecosystem: Environmental > Terrestrial > Soil > Wetlands...
ATCCTATCAGTGTGAATGTTGCGCGGAAACTGCAAAATGAATTCAATGGCAAACTGAATATCTCTTTTTCTGGAGGAGCAGATTGTTTCAATATTAACGACCTGGTCGAAAGCGGATTGAAACCTGTCACGGTTTGTTCCGATATTCTGAAGCCAGGCGGTTATGGACGAATAGCTCAATATGTCGAAAATCTGTCATCGAAACAGAATTCGAAAAGCCCGTCTTCACTTGAAAAACTGAACGCATATGCTGACGAAGTTGTGCTGAATGACGATTATAAACGTGATCCGTTTGTACAAAAAAGCATTAAAACCAGCCGCTCTTTAGGCTTTTTTGATTGCATCCATGCACCTTGCGTAGATGAATGCCCGACCAACCAGGATATTCCCGAATACCTGTATCATACCTCACAAGGAGATTTTCAGAAAGCCTTTGATGTGATCATGGTTAAAAATCCGTTCCCGAATGTCCTGGGTGTAGCTTGCGATCATTTATGCCAGACGAAATGCACACGCATTAATTACGAGGAAGCACTTAAAATTAAAGAAGTGAAACGCTTTGTTGCCGAAAAAGGATTTGAAGCTGATATCAGTATTTCGGTACCGAACGGAAAGAAAATCGCCATTATCGGGGCCGGTCCTTCGGGATTGAGTTGCGCTTACTTTTTAAGGATGGGAGGTTTTGAAGTTGAAATCTTCGAAACAAAATCTATTCCCGGGGGCATGGTTTCCGAAGCTATTCCTGAATTCCGGCTGAAAATGGAATCACTTCAAAAGGATATTGAACGGATTGAAAACCTGGGTATAAAAATTCACTATAACTCAAAAGTTGATAGGGATCTCTTTGCCAGTTTGCGGGCTGAATATGATTTTGTATATATCGCCGCCGGTGCTCAGCGCTTCAAAACTTTCCAGATGGAAGGTGAAAATGCGACCGGAGTTCTAAATGCGTTTGAGTTTCTGCGAAACACAAAACAAGGAGTAAAAACGGATTTAGGTAAAAACATCATTATTATAGGTGGCGGAAACACTGCCATGGATGTTGCACGCACAGCAAAACGTATTGCAAAACCCGGAAGCACAGTAAAAGTGCTATACCGCCGCACCCGTACCGAAATGCCTGCAGATGTAGATGAAATTAAAGCTTTGTTGGCTGAAGGAATTGAGCTGCACGAATTGTTGGCTCCCGAAAAACTGGTAATGAATGGAAACCGCATATCTGCTGTTGTTTGCGCTAAAATGCAACTGATAACGTCTTCAACTGATTCCCGCCTCACTCCTGTGAAAATTGAAGGTGAATTCGTGGAATTCCCGGTCGATTCACTAATTCCGGCACTTGGGCAGGAAATTGATATCGATTTTGTAAATCCGCGCGAACTCACAACTGCAAAAGGTTCATATGAAACCAGTATTCCCGGAGTTTTTGTAGGCGGCGATGCCATGCGGGGCGCGGCTACCATCGTAAAAGCTGTTGGCGACGGACGCAAAGCAGCCATCCAGATTGCGGCAAAAGCCGGTATTGTACTTCCTTCCGAAAAGCTTTCTTCGGATAAGAAAATGTCGCACAGCGATTTTATTGTCGGGAAGTCAAGAAGGGTAAAGATAGATAAACTAATTATAGGCGATCATCCTGAATTCACTGAGGAAGCAGCCATCCGGGAAGCCTCGCGTTGCCTGCAGTGCGGTGATGTTTGCAGCGTTTGTGTAACGGTTTGCCCGAATCGTGCCAACAATTATTACCTCACCGAAGCTGCTGATATTCCGGTTTGGAAAGTTAATTTCATAGGGGATAATCCTTCATTTGAAATAGAAAGTTATCTGAAAATCCAACAAAAGTACCAGGTACTAAATGTGGCCGATTTCTGTAACGAATGCGGAAACTGTACTACTTTCTGCCCGACCAAAGGCTCGCCTTTCAGCGACAAACCTCGTTTTTGCCTCACCGAAAAGAGCTTCAACCAGACTGAAAATGGATTTTTCCTTCGAAAAGAGGGAGAAACAACAACATTGCTTCACCGGAATGGAGATAAAATTATGAAATTGACCAAAGGTGAAGATAACTATAAATTTTCTGATGAAGAAATCTCAGTTAGTCTTGATTTGATTGATTTTCACATCATTAACACCGCGAAATTGAAATCTGAAAATACAGAAATCACTTTAAAAAAAGCTGCCGAAATGAAAGTGTTGATTGATTCGGTATCTGAAATCATATAAATAACTATGATGCATAAAACAGTAATAAAATAACGGCTTCTCTCATAAAAATCATATACTATTTTGATATACCTTTGTGGCATAATCCGTAAAAAAAATGAAAACTGTATCATTAAAAATAGACGACTCTATCTTCGGGGAAACAGAAAAAATACTTTCCCGGATAAAAAAATCCAGGAATCGTTACATTAACGAGGCCATTGAATATTATAACCGTCATCAGCGCAGAAGCATGCACGAGAACAAACTTAAAATGGAATCAGAACTAGTAAAAAAGGATTCATTATCTGTACTTCAGGAATTTGAAACTATTGATTATGTTGATTAAGCAGTTTGAAGTCTGGATTGCAGATTTGAGTCTGCAAATAGGAACAGAGCCAGGAAAAACAAGGCCGGTATTGATAATTCAGACAAATCTTCTGAATAAAATCCCGCATCCTTCAACAATCGTATGCCCAATTACCACCAATATCGAAAAAGATGCAGATATTTTAAGGGTTCATCTAACGAAAGGAATGGCAAATTTATTGGAGAATTGTGATATTATGATAGATCAGATCAGGGCTATTGATAATAAAAGATTACAAAAAAAAATTGGCAACCTCCCACAACATTTAGTAGATGTTGTTAAGGAAAATATTGCAATAACACTTGACCTGGAATAATTTAGCAATAAGGATTTAGCTACACGAAAATTGGAGAACATGTGAATACAGTCTGCATCAATTCAAAATTAAGAAACATAAGTTCCGGTTTCGAAGAAATAAAACAGGTTTCTTGTTGACATTTATAACACTGTAAAGTTAAAACTTAAAGAATGATTAAACTAACTAACAAAATCGTAAACCCGGCAGCCAGGAAAAAAGCCGTTGAACGCTTCCGCGAAAAAGGCATCGTACTTCCTACATTTGCCCAAATGAGCAACCCGGAACTTGTTCCTGAAAAAATCAAAGAACAACTGAAAACCATTGGATTATGGGACCTTCATCCAGCCAACCTTTTCAGAATTACCTGGAAAAACGAACCGGTTGCCAAAGGCGGTCTGTTTGGAGGAGTAAATTATATTGAAATTCCTTCGGAGATAACCGGTGTTAAAACCCGGATAATTCTACTCGTCGGCAAATACTTCCCAACAGGCGCGCATAAAGTAGGCGCTGCTTACGGCTGCCTTGCTCCGCGAATCCTTACCGGCGAATTCGATCCTACATATCATAAAGCCGTTTGGCCATCAACCGGCAACTATTGCCGTGGCGGTGCTTTCGACTCTCATTTGATGGGGGTTACAGCAGTTGCCATTCTCCCCGAAGAAATGAGTAAAGAGCGGTTTTCCTGGCTCAAAGAAATTGGTGCCGAAGTTATTGCCACTCCCGGTTGCGAATCGAATGTGAAGGAAATTTACGACAAATGCTGGGATATCCGCCGTAACCGTAAGGACTGCGTGATATTCAACCAGTTCGACGAATTTGGCAATCCATGCTGGCATTATAATGTAACTGCACCGGCTGTTGAAGAGGTCTTCAATTCGGTGAAATCAGATAAAGGACAACTGGCTGCCTATGTTTCAGCCACAGGATCGGCTGGTACAATTGGTGCCGGTGATTACCTGAAAAAGCAATTCCCTCATATGAAAATTGTTGCCTCCGAAGCGCTGCAGTGCCCGACTTTGCTCAACAACGGCTTTGGCGGTCACCGCATCGAAGGAATTGGCGACAAACATGTTCCATGGGTTCATAATGCAAAAAATACCGATATGGTTACCGCCATCGACGACGAAGATTGCATGCGCCTTTTCAGGCTTTTCAATGAACCGGAAGGCAAGAGTTACCTGAAATCCATTGGAATTGATGCTGAATTTGTTGAAAAACTTGAACTGATAGGCATTTCCGGAATTGCAAATATTTTGTCCGCTATCAAAACGGCTAAATATTACGAAATGAACGGTGACGATGTAATTGTCAGCCTGGCAACCGACGCAGCCGAAATGTACACCTCGCGTTTAGAAGAGTTAAATGCAGAAAAAGGAGCATATACTGCTCTGCAAGCTGCAAAGGATATGGAAAAATGTTTGTTCGGGCAAACAACCGATCACCTGAAAGAACTAACTTATTACGACCGCAAAGCCATTCACAACCTAAAATATTTTACCTGGATCGAACAACAGGAAAAAGACCTCGAAGACCTGAACCAGCTCTGGAACGACCGTGATGTCTGGGATCAGCAATTCCAGCAGGCAGAACGCTGGGATGAAATGATAAATGATTTTAATGAGGAAACAGGAGTGCTGAAGCGGATGTAGTTGGTTGAAGTTTCAGTTCCGGGTTCCAGGTTCCAGGTTCCGGCCTCACGGCACTCGGAACCCGGCACTTGGCACCCTGTTCCAATACTTTTTTAATACATAAGCAATGACTTCAAAATTCACATACCAATGTTCCGATTGTGGCAAGCAAATTCCCGCTGGCGAAATCATATATCTCTGCCCCGATTGCAGTGAAAAGCAACTGCCGGACCAACCTCCGCTTGGTGTGCTGAAAGTGATTTACGATTACAACTCGTTGAGCAAACTATCATTCCGGGAATTGGAGGAAAACAAATTCCTTCAATTACTCCCAGTTAATGATCAGAAAAGCTTCCCCAACCTGCGAGTAGGTCAGACGCCGCTTTATGAAATCAATTCACTCGATGGACAGACCAACAATTTTGAACTTTATCTGAAAGATGACTCACAAAATCCTACATTTTCCTTTAAAGACAGGGCTTCGGCAGTGGTTTCTGCTTTCGCGAAAGAAAATGGAATTGATACGATGGTAGCTGCTTCTACCGGAAATGCAGGTTCATCCTTAGCCGGAATTTGTGCCGCACAAGGTCAGAAAGCTGTAATTTTTGTTCCGTCAACAGCTCCAAAAGCCAAGCTTACCCAGATCATGATGTACGGCGCCACACTTGTTCCGGTAGCCGGAAATTATGATAAAGCTTTCGATCTGAGTATTGAAGCGACAAAACGCTTCGGCTGGTACAACCGCAATACAGCTTTCAATCCGTTTACAACCGAAGGTAAAAAAATTGTATCATTTGAACTATTCAGCCAACTCAAAGAGCAAATTCCTGACTATATTTTTGTTCCTGTCGGCGATGGTGTTATTATCTCGGGAGTTTATAAAGGATTTGAAGACTTACTCAATCTTGGGATCATAGAAAAAGTGCCCATAATTATTGCCGTTCAGGCTGCCCGCAGTTCTAACCTGGTTACAAATGTTGGTAAAGATGAATTTGTCTCAACTCCATCGGATACCATAGCAGACAGTATTTCCGTAGATATCCCCAGGAATTTCCATATGGCTGCCGGATACATCACTAAATATCACGGACAAACTATCACTGTGTCTGACGATGATATACTGAGAGCTTCATCCATTTTGGCAAAAAATACCGGTATTTTCACCGAACCTGCTGCTGCTGCTGCTTTTGCTGGTTTCCTCGATTACAAAAACAGGTATTTAATTCCAAAAGCATCTATTAATGTGGTTCTTCTCACAGGCAGCGGACTTAAGGATCTGAATGCCGTACAACCACTGTTTGAAATCCCTGAACCGGTTTCACCGGATATGAATTCCGTTGAACAGTTTTTAAAAGGTAAAATCTGAGTATTTTATGATACAATTTGAGTTGAATGGCAAGACTGAAAAGTTTGGGGGCAATCCCGACACTACCCTGCTTAAATATCTCCGGATTGAGAAAAACATTACATCCGTAAAAGATGGGTGTTCCTGCCAGGGCGCCTGTGGCGCTTGCATGGTCGAGATCAATGGTGAAGCAAAACTTTCCTGTCTTACACCGCTGAAAAAGCTCGAAAACGCAAAAGTCAATACGCTGGAAGGTTTGCCCGAGAGTGTCAGGGATATAATGGCAAAAGCATTTGTCGAGAAAGGAGCCGTTCAGTGCGGTTTTTGTACCCCCGGCTTCCTGATGCGCACTAATATACTTCTTCAGAAAAATCCGACGCCAACAAGAAACGAAATAAAGCAAGCACTTACTTTAAACCTTTGCCGCTGCACCGGGTATGTTAAAATTATTGATGCCATTCACGAAACGGCTCAACGGCTCCAACAAAAACCACTATCCATTTCAACAACACTTTCAGGCAATGTCGGCACTTCCTATCCAAAGTATGAAGCCTACGAAATGGCTGTCGGCAAACGCTTGTTTGTAAATGATCTGAGATTTAACGGGATGCTTCACGGATCGCTATATTTTTCGGATCATCCCAAAGCAACAGTGCTGGAAATAGATATTTCTGAAGCATTAAAAGTTAAAGGTGTTATCAGAATAATTACAGCAGATGATATTCCCGGCAATCGGTATGTTGGGCTGATTTTTAAAGATTGGCCACTCATGATCAAAACCGGAGAAACAACCCGGTATATCGGTGATGTGCTGGCAGGCGTGGTTGCCGAAACTGAAGATATTGCACGTGAAGCGGTTAAATTAATAAAAGTATCTTATGAGGTTCTCAAGCCGGTTACAGATCCACACGAAGCTATAAAACCAAGAGCGTTGAGTGTTCATCCTGACAAAGATAACCTTTTGGAAACCTGCAGGGTTTACCGTGGAGGAAATGCAGATGAAATTCTGGCCGGTTCCGAATTTGTTGCCAAAGGCATTTACCAGACCCAGCGCATCGAACATGCGTTCCTCGAAACAGAAGGCGCTGTTGCCATGCCTTTTGAAGAAGGAGTTCACCTGTATGCAAACGGACAAGGTATTTATGAAGATCAGAAACAAGTAGCTTCAATACTGAATTTGCCGGTTGAAAAAGTACGTGTCACACTCGTTTCTACCGGTGGTGGTTTTGGCGGAAAGGAGGATATGACTGTCCAGGGACATGCTTCTTTGTTTGCATGGTTACTTCAAAAGCCTGTAAAATTAGTGCTTTCGCGGGATGAATCTATTCGCATGCATTCCAAGCGCCATCCTGTTTATATGGATATTGAAGTCGGTTGCGATAGGAATGGGAAACTCACAGGTCTTAAACTTTATGCCGTTGGCGATAGCGGCGCATATGCCTCAGTCGGAACAAAAGTAATGGAACGTGTTGCCGGCCATGCCAGCGGGGCATATCATTTCCCTTGTGTAAATCTCGAAGCACTTACCGTTTATACCAACAATATTCCAAGTGGAGCGATGCGTGGATTTGGTGCCAACCAGGTGGCTTTTGCCCTCGAAGGCTGCATCGATGAACTTTGCAAGCAAGGCGGTTTCGATCGCTGGCAATTTCGCTATGATAATGCACTTTGCGAAGGCAAAATGACTGCTACTGGTCAAGTTCTGCATAAAGGCATTGGTGTTAGGGAAACTTTGCTTGCCGTAAAACCTTTTTATGATAAAGCCCGTTTTAAAGGACTTGCCTGCGGAATTAAAAACAGCGGAGTTGGTAATGGCATGGCCGATTTCAGCGATGTGATCATTGAAATAAAATCGGAAAAGCAAGTCGTTTTGCACCATGGCTGGACCGAAATGGGTCAGGGTGTGCATACCGTTGCCACGCAGGTTTTGTACGAGGAAACCGGAATTCCTCCAGGAATAGTTGAAGTTATAGTTGATTCAAGTGCCGGCATTCCAACCGGAATGACTACCTCGTCGCGGGCGACTGCTTTGTTGGGGAATGCTATTCTCGATGCCTCGATACAAATTCGTGAAGATCTTAAACATAAAAGTCTAAAGGAACTTTCAGGAAAAACTTATAAAGGAAATTATACCTGCGACTGGACCACAAAACCAGGTGCCGATGTAAAGGAAATTATAACCCATTATTCTTACGGCTATGCTACACAATTAGTCGTTCTGGATGAAAATGGAAAGATTAAAACCGTTTATGCCGCTCACGATGCCGGAAAAATCATGAACCCGGTAATGTTTGAAGGTCAGATAGAAGGCGCTGTGCATATGGGATTGGGCTATGCGTTAACAGAAGATTTACCCATGATTGATGGCCAACTCGTTTCTACAAAAATGCGTGATTTAAAAATACTTCGGGCTAAAGATATGCCGGAAGTGGTGGTTTTAGGCATTGAAGTAAAAGATCCTGTCGGACCATATGGAGCAAAAGGTTTAGGGGAAATCGGATTGGTGCCGACAGCTGCGGCGGTTGCCAATGCGTTATGCGACTTTGATGGGGTTAGAAGATATACTTTGCCAATGAAGAAATTGGATTAACAATACTATAACTATTTATCTTTAAATAATTTTGATATGGTACCGATAAAATTATTTGAACAAAAGAAGGTTCGTACTTATTACGATACAGAAAAGGAAAGCTGGTATTTTTCCGTTATTGATGTGATAGAAATTTTAACGGATAGCAGCATTCCTAAAAGGTATTGGAGTGACTTGAAAAAGAAACTGACCAAAGAAGGAAGCCAGTTGTACGAGAAAATCGTACAACTGAAATTTGAAGCCGCTGATGGGAAAAAGTATGCTTCCGACTGCCTGGAAACAAAAGATTTACTTCGTTTAATTCAATCCATTCCATCTCCCAAAGCCGAACCTTTCAAACAATGGCTTGCCAAAACAGGTTACGAAAGGATGCAGGAAATCTCCGATCCCTCCCAGAGTATTGACAGAGCAAGAGAAAACTGGCAGAAACTAGGCCGCAGCGAAAAGTGGATTCAACAACGTATGACGGGACATAAAACCAAAAATAATTTACGATTTACGAATGATGATTTACGAATGTCCAACTTAAATCGTACCTCGTACTTCGTAAATCGTACCTTATTGATGTTACACGATTTCTAATTCTAAAATCATGAATACGGAAGAATTAAAGCATAGATTTAAGATGTTTGCTATTAACGTTGCATTATTGATAAAAGATTTGCCAAAAAACATAATCAACATTCCATATTGCAACCAGCTAATAAGGTCTTCCAGTTCTCCGGGAACAAATTACAGAGCCGCATGCAGAGCCAAATCAGGTGCAGATTTTATAAACAAACTTAAAATTGTTGAAGAAGAGCTGGATGAATCTGTTTACTTTCTCGAATTACTCTTATATTTTAATCCAGACTTTGAAACTCGGATAAACATCTTAATCAAAGAAGGAAATGAACTACTTGCAATTACAGTTTCGTCATTAAAAACCTCAAGAGAAAATCAAAATCGAAAATATTAGCCTTTTAATTGGCACTGCATTACAGCTAATTTTATATCGAAAATCCGCAACAATCGTAAATCGTACCTCGTAAATCGTACCTAAACAATCTTAAATCAAATGTCAATATTACTAACCAACGGAACTTATATCCATCCCGAAACCCTCGAATTCACAACTTCTCATATTCTGGTTGGTGAAGGTGAAAACGGAGTAATCACATTCATCAAGGACATTCCTTCTGATCCCAATATTCAGATCATCGACTGCACAAGCAAATACATCACCCAGTCTTTCGTTTGCGGCCATCATCATGTTTATTCAGCATTATCCCGTGGAATGGGCGCTCCAAAAAAGAACCCGGAAAATTTTAATGAAATCCTTGAATATGTCTGGTGGACACTCGACAAATGCCTTGATGCCGAAATGATTGAAGCCAGCGCACTTTATACCGCAATGGCAAGTTTGAAAAATGGTGTCACTTTTGTGATTGATCATCATGCTTCGCCAAATGCTATTAAAGGCTCGCTGGAAATTATTGCCAATGCTTTCGAGAAAGTGGGTGCTTCGCATTTGCTGTGCTATGAAATTTCGGATCGTGATGGTTTGAATAAAACGGATGAAGGACTGAATGAGACTGCCGAATACCTTAAAAATAACCAGGGTTTAGTAGGCTTACATGCTTCATTCACAGTTTCGGACAAAACATTGAAAAAAGCTGTTGAGCTTGCCAAAAAATCAGATACCGGAATCCATATCCATGTGGCCGAGGCAGAAAGTGACCAGGATCATTGTGTCTCAACCTATGGTATGCGTGTCATTGAACGTTTACAGAAATTTGGCGCTCTCGAATCAGGCAAAACCATTCTTGGTCATTGTCTTCATTTGAGTGAAAATGAAAAGAAAATCATCAGCAACAGTCCTGCCTGGGTGGTTCAGAATACTGAAAGCAACCTAAACAACAAAGTCGGATATTTCAATGCCGAAGGACTTGGTGAAAATATTATGATGGGTACCGATGGTATGCACAGCGATATGCTCCGAAGTGCCAAAGCCGCATTTTTTGTGGGTCAGAATTTCGATACCATTGGTTACGACAGTGTTTACCGGCGTTTCCGCAATGCCGATAAATACCTGCAAAATAACAATTTCAAAGGTCATGGCTCCAACAACCTGGTAGTACTCGATTATGATACGCCTACACCTTTCAACACCGGAAATTTCTATGGTCATTTTGTTTTCGGAATTGAATCACAGCATGTTCAGCAT
>Ga0208789_1001832_pt1 | contig 10624 bp, 6 predicted proteins | sample Methanotroph_Enr_FD_187368 | JGI IMG/M metagenome (GOLD analysis project Ga0208789, IMG submission 187368) | Enriched soil microbial communities from Old Woman Creek wetland in Ohio, USA - Methanotroph_Enrichment_5 (SPAdes) (version 2) | ecosystem: Environmental > Terrestrial > Soil > Wetlands...
TCTATTTGCATTGGTAAGTATTTACCAACTTTCTTTCACTTTTGTTTCAAGTAAAGTAAAAAATGATGCAAAATCTTTTGCTGGTGGAAATCCTGAAAAAGAATTAAAATATCTTGACTCTATTGGTAAGGAAAATGTGTTTAATCTTGGATTTACCAATTTTACTTTCAATGAAGTAAAAGACAAACAGATAAACAAAGGTCTTGACTTAGAAGGGGGTATCAATGTAATTTTACAAATATCCGTTAAAGATGTTTTAAAAGGATTATCTAATAATTCTAAAAATCCGGTTTTCAACAAATCCTTGGCTGATGCAACTGCAAATCTAAAAGGAAATCAAACCTATATCGATGCTTTTTTCGAAGCTTTTGATGCGAATTCAAAAGGAACGGTAAAACTGGCTTCACCTGATATTTTTGCAAATAGAAGTTTGCAAGGAGAAGGTGGCGTTGATTTTCAAATGACAGATGCGCAAGTACAAAAAGTAATCAAAAGAAAAGTTGATGAATCAGTAGAAAGTGCTTTTGGTGTATTGAGAAAACGTATCGATAAATTCGGTGTAACACAACCTAATATTCAAAAACTAGGGGAGTCCGGAAGAATTCTTGTAGAACTTCCTGGTGCGAAAGATGTTGATAGAATAAAAAAATTATTGCAAAGTACAGCTCAATTAGAGTTTTGGGAAACCTATAAAATAGATGAAATTGGTAATTTCTTGATGGCTGCAAATGAGGCATTGAAAAAAACCGAAATCACTAAAGTGGAAACTAAAACCACACCTAAAGATTCTATAAGTGCCTTATTGACCGATGGAAAAGATTCAACTGCTGCCAAAAAAGGGAACAATCCTATATTGGACAAAATTATTGCTCAAGGTGGCGGACCTGTTTTAGGTCTTTTCTCACCAAAAGATACTGCAGTTGTTGGTGGTTATTTAAGAAGAGCCGACATAAGAGTTTTATTGGCACCAGACCAGCATTATGCTAAATTTGTTTGGGGTAAACCAACTACAATAAAAGATGAAAAAGGAAAAAACATTGATGCAGTAGAATTATATGCTTTAAAAGGCAATAGAGATAATGTTGCAGCAATGGGTGGTGGCGTTGTTACTGATGCGAAAGATTCATTCGATCAATCAGGAAAACCTTCTGTTACCATGCAAATGAATGGTCAGGGAGCTAAAGCTTGGGAAGAATTGACAGGTAGAGCTTATACACAAAAAAGCAATATCGCTATTGTTCTGGATGATATTGTATACTCTGCTCCAGGTGTTTCCAGCGGTCCAATATCAGGAGGAAGATCAGAAATATCAGGTGTTTTTGATGTAACGGAAACTAAAGATTTAGCTAACGTATTAAGAGCGGGTAAACTTCCTGCTGCCGCAGATATTGTACAATCAGAAGTGGTAGGACCATCCTTGGGTCAGGAAGCTATTGACCATGGTACAAGTTCAGCGCTTTTAGGATTGCTGTTAGTGTCGCTTTGGATGATGGTTTATTACGGAAAAGCAGGTTGGTATGCTAATATTGCATTAGCAGTCAACTTATTATTCATGTTCGGAATCTTGGCAAGTTTGGGAGCCGTACTTACTTTGCCTGGTATTGCCGGTATTGTTCTGACAATGGGAACCGCAGTGGATGCGAACATCATTATTTATGAAAGAGCAAAAGAAGAACTGCGTTCTGGTAAAACACTGGCAGAAGCTATTGAAACTTCCTATAGTTGGAAAGGAGCGATGCGTTCTATTGTTGATGCAAACGTTACCCACGTTTTAACTGGTGCCGTATTATTTATTTTTGGTTCAGGACCAATAAAAGGTTTTGCAACTACATTGTTAATTGGTATTATTACCTCTTTATTTACATCCATCTTTATTGCCAGAATCTTTTTGGATTGGAGTGTAAGTAAAAATAATAAAATATCATTTATTACCGGATTTTCTAAAAATTTCTTTACCAATTTCCATTTTGATTTCCTTGGAGTTAAAAAATACACATATATCTTTTCAAGTCTGGTAGTTATTGTAAGTATCATTTCATTGGCAACAAACAAGCTTGACCAAGGTGTGGATTTTGTTGGAGGAAGAACATTCCAGGTGCGTTTTGAAAAACCAGTTGAACCAGAAACGGTAAAAAAAGATTTAGTAAAAGTTTTTGGCACTGTTGAAGCAAAAGTTTTTGGTAACGACAATCAATTGAAAATTACCACAAAATATAAAGTGCAAGAGCATGGAACTCAGGCAGATTTAGAGGTGAATAAATTACTATTTGACAATTTGAAACAACACTTTTCAGCCGGATTAACTTATGATAAATTTGTGAATGCATACGATGGCAAGAAATACGGTATTGTGCTGGCTTCTAAAGTAGGGCCAACGGTTGCTGAGGACATCAAAACCAATGCATACTGGGCAGTTCTGGGCGCGATGCTTATTGTAGGCTTATATTTGGTAATCAGTTTCAGAAAATGGCAATACAGTTTAGGAGCGATTGCTGCTGTAGTACACGATGTTATTTTTGTATTGGGTATTTACTCTTTGTGTTATAAATTCATGCCTTTCGGTATGGAAATTGACCAACATTTCATTGCTGCAATTCTTACCGTTATTGGATATTCCATGAATGATACTGTTATTGTATTTGACAGGGTTCGTGAATACTTAGGAAACAAAAAAACCAAAGGGAATTTCAATAGTATTGTAAACCAATCCATTAATAGTACCATGTCCAGAACCATTAATACATCATTAACGATGATTATGGTATTGTTGATCATGTTTATTTTCGGAGGAGAGTCTATCCGTGGATTTATCTTCGCAATGCTTATCGGTATTGTTGTAGGAACATATTCTTCCTTATTTATTGCAACTCCTGTTTTGTGTGATACGATGTCTAAAGAAGAACACAAAAGAATCGAAGCAGTGCACAATGCTCAATAAGATTAGATTTTAAATAATTATAAAAGACCCGATTTATTCGGGTCTTTTTTTATGCCAATACCAAAATTGCAGTTTGAATTAAAATGGTGTAATTTTTTTTTAAATTCTTTAAAATTTATATCACCCTAAAACAAGTCAACTTTTTACTAAGCCTAATGATATTTAAATAATTAATTTTATTAAAGTTTCAACTTTTTATATATTTACTCAATATTGCTAAAATTAGCCCCCTTGATTTAAAGCATATCTAAAACCTACAAAAATGAAAAAAATTATCAAGTCGTTAGCACTTCTATTTTTGATTACTGTTTTATCGAATATAAGTCTTTATGCTAAAAACAGTATCAGTAGTTATGGAAGTGAGAGCGTTGTTGCTGCACCGCCAAAAGTTAATACACCAGTTTATTATTGTATAGGCAGTGTTGCAACACCATTAACAGCAACACCTTCGGTTGTTGGTGCTACCCTGAAATGGTATACTGCATTAACTGGTGGAGATTCTTTACCTGGAGCTCCTACACCAATCACAACGACAGTGGGTTCAACAATTTATTATGTTACTGAAACACCTCTTTTGGGTGTTGAAAGCACTCCGAGAACACCAATTGAAGTGGATGTGGTTGCTAATGATAATCAAACTATTTCATTTATTGATTGCGTTTACAACAAAACTCAATTAAATTCGATATATTTTGATTGGGTAAACATTCTAAATCATCCTGCTAATGCATATAATTATAGTTATTCTATACAAGGAGGCCCATCAGTTCTTGGAAATGCAAACAATTCATCAGTCGAAATATTTAATGTATTACCAGGCCAATCTGTTACTGTAACTATTACTTCTGTAGTCGGATTTCCTTGCGTGCCAGTAAATTCCAAAACTTGTAGTTTACCTTGCGTTACAATGACTACACCTACATTTGCAATTCCAACATCCTATTGCATAAATGATGCGCCTCCAGTTTTACCTACAACTTCAACAAATACAACTCCAATAACGGGAACTTGGAGTCCTTTTCCAGTTGATACTGCAACAATGGGTACAAAAACGTATATTTTTACTCCAGATCCAGTGTTGTTTCCTTGTGCATTGCCAAAACCATTGAGTATTTCAGTGGGACCTATTGAGCCTGATTTTAAAAATTTCTCAATCTGTTCTGGTACACCACAGCCTAATTTGAATACTACATCACCAAACGGGATTACTGGAACATGGTCAACGTCAATAGTTGATAATGTGAATAGCGGGTCTTATGTTTTTACTCCAGATCCAGGTCAGCCGTGCTCACCAACTGTTAAAACTATAAATGTCACTGTAAATCCATCTAACGCAATTGTGAGTATTGATTGGACTGTTACCGATGCTTTTACCAAAAATCAAATAGTCACCGTCACAGATCCAGTAGGAGCAAATTATTTATATCAATTAGACGATGGGCCATTTCAAGGAAGTCCCATATTCGAAAATGTGGCTTCGGGAAATCATTCAATTACGGTTGCCGATGTAAATGGGTGTAGTGTATTAACAGATAACAATGTTTTTGTCATTGGTTATCCAAAGTTTTTCACTCCAAATGGGGATAGTTATAACGACACATGGAATATTGTGGGGCTGAAAGACCAATTATATTCCAGAATTTATATATTTGACCGGTATGGGAAACTTTTAAAGGATATCAGTCCAAAAGGTTCAGGATGGGATGGAATGTACAACGGGCAGCCCATGCCTGCAAATGACTATTGGTTCAGCGTTGAATACATGGAACAGGATATTTATAAAAAATTTAAATCCCATTTTTCATTAAAAAGATAAAAACATAAAAAAAGCTTCCATTTCAGGAAGCTTTTTTTATGTTTAATATTTTTTCTTATCTAACTATTTTTGGTATTACCCAAATATTAAGGTTGCAGTTTATATTTTAACAGGTTTCTCAGCCGTAAAAATAAAATACAATCCCAAAAGTATAAAAGGTATACTGAGCCACTGTCCCGTTGAAAATAGGCCTAATGCACTTTCAAAACCACCTTGGCTTTCTTTAACATATTCCACAACAAAACGGACTGACCATAAAAGGACAAGGAAAATGCCAAATAAATACCCTGATTTTTCTCTGGCTTCCGTTTTCCAGTATAAGAAAAATAAGAGGGCAAAAATAAAGATGTAACCAAATGCCTCATACAATTGTGCCGGATGCTTGGCCGGAACTTGTTGGAGCAATTCTGCAAACTGGGGATTGGTGGCTATAGCATGGTAAGCCTCTTTTGGATTTGCTATTTGGGTAGCATTCACTGCATCATTTGGACTAAAATAGTCTCTTATAAATTTTATCCCAAATGAAGAATCAGTTTCTTTTCCTACAATTTCTGAATTGAAAAAATTTCCTAGTCTAACAAAAATAGCACCGCTTGATACTGGTATGACTATCCTGTCTAAGACCCATAATAGGGGTCTTTTTAATATTTTTTTGCTATAATAATACATTGTGATTATTATCGATATGGCCGCACCATGGCTAGCCAAACCTTGATAACCCGTGAATTCAAAATTTGGTGTGAATCGGAAAGGCAAAAATATTTCCAATAGATGATTGCGGTAATATTCCCAATCATAAAATAAAACATGTCCTAAGCGAGCACCAATCAATGTGGCAAGCACGGTCCATATAAACAAGGAATCTAATTTGTCTATAGATTCATTTTCTCGTTCGAATATATTTTTCATGAGGTACCAGCCCAGTCCAAAAGCAATTACAAACATTAGGCTGTAAAATCGAATTACAAAAAAGCCCAAATCAATTCCTTCAGAAGGATTCCAAACTATGTTTAAAGCGTGTGTCATTTATTATTGTATTTTTTTATTTGTTGTAAAAATAAAGATTTAATATAAAATTCATACTTATAAAAAGTTAATGTTTGTGATTGCATTTTTTTTCGGGTACAGGATCATAACCCTTTTTTCCCCATGGGTGACAACTCAAAATCCTTTTTATTCCTAAAAAACCACCGTAAAACAAACCGTGTTTTTGTAAAGCTTCAATCATATAACTCGAACAAGTCGGCTCGAATCTACAAGCAGATGGTGTAAAAGGGGAGATAGCTGTTTGATAAAACCGCACAATTATTACAAAAGGAAATATTGTTATTTTTTTGAAGTTCAAAGTTCAAAGGTTTAAATTATGTTTAACTTAACCGTTTATCGAAAAACAATTTAACTATAAAGAGAAAGAAGTTCCTTCTTTTCCATCTTTCAATTGAATCCCTAAGGTAATCAACTGGTCTCGAATTTGGTCAGACAGCGCAAAATCTTTATTGGCTCTGGCTTGATTTCGCATTTCGATAAGCATATTTACCATACCTTCGAGTTTGTCATTCTGGTTTCCGGTAGTTTTCTCATCTTCTAATCCCAATACGTCAAAGACAAAAGAAGATATTGATATACTAAAATCTTTTAAATCTACGCTATTTAAAGTTGCTGAACCTTCTTTTAATAAATTGATGAAACGTACCCCTTCAAATAATTGTGCAATTAAAATGGGCGTATTAAAATCGTCATTCATGGCATCATAACAAGATTGTTTCCAGACTGAAATATCAAGTGTAGAAGTTGTGCCTGCTATAATTTCTTTTAAATTTTGCATGGCTTCCATCAAGCGATTGTGCCCTTTTTCAGCAGCAAGAATCGCATCATCCGAAAAATCAAGAATACTTCGGTAATGAGCCTGCATCATAAAAAAGCGAGTAACACTTGGTGAAAAAGCTTTGCTCAAAATAGGGTTTTTGCCTGTAATAATTTCTCTTGGCAAGATATTGTTTCCGGTAGATTTTGCCATTTTCTTTCCGTTCAAAGTAAGCATATTGGTGTGCATCCAATAATTTACGGGAGTTTGCCCCGTACAGGCTTCATTTTGTGCAATTTCACATTCGTGGTGGGGGAATTTCAAATCCATACCGCCTCCGTGAATATCAAAATGATTGCCTAAATATTTAGTGCTCATGGCTGTACATTCTAAATGCCAACCCGGAAATCCATCGCTCCAGGGCGAAGGCCAACGCATGATATGTTGTGGCTCGGCTTTTTTCCAAAGTGCGAAATCTTGTGGGTTTCTCTTATCGGATTGCCCGTCAAGGTCACGGGTATTGGCAAGCATATCTTCAATATTTCGACCGCTTAACCTGCCATAATGATTGGTTTCGTTGAATTTTACCACGTCAAAATAAACAGAACCATTGGCTTCGTAACCAATTCCTTTTTCTATAATCTTTTTGATAATTTCTATTTGCTCAATGATATGACCGGTTGCCGTGGGTTCGATGCTTGGAGGCAAAAAGTTAAATTCATTTAAAATATCATGAAAATCGACTGTATAACGCTGTACCACTTCCATAGGTTCCAACTGTTCCAAACGCGCCTTTTTCGCAATTTTGTCTTCACCTTCATCCACATCATCCACAATATGACCTACATCAGTAATGTTTCGAACGTAACGCACTTTATATCCCAGATGTTTCAGATATCTGAAAATAACATCAAAAGACATAAATGTTCTCACATTTCCAAGATGCACGTTACTATAAACCGTAGGGCCACACACATACATTCCCACATTTCCTTCGTGAATTGGTGTGAAAACTTCTTTTTCTCCCGAAAGGGAATTGTATATTTTTAGGGGATGGGTTTTGTATAGAGGCATTGTGGTTTATTGTTTGTTGTTTTTAGTTTATGGTTTATAGTACGGAAATTGTTATTTGAATTTGAGTCCTTTTATTTCACAATTGTTTAGATAGTTCATCATGGATCCAATTTTGTTCTTTTCTAATTCAACCATTTCATTTAATTTCAAGTGTTGTTCTTCAGAAATCAATTTTTTATCAAAAGCTCTATAAGATTGTGATTTTACTTCCCCAGAGGAACCTTTTGCAATGCTTAAAAATTGAATAAATTCTCTGTTTCCATTTCGTTCAAAACCTTCAGCAATATTATCCATAATAGACCCCGAACTTCTGTCGATTTGATCTTTTAAGGAATAGTTTGTCTTTAGATTTGTATTTTGTATTAGGAATTCTACATATTGACAGATTTCTCTAGCCAATCTCCATATTTCTAAATCTTCGAATTTTAGTATTTTTCCCATAACAACAAACTATAAACCCAAAACCATAAACTTTTAAAATTTAGTTTTTAACTTAATATAATCCAGGAATTCTCTGCGAGTTTGTTCGTTTTTAAATTTTCCGCCAAATTCAGAGGTTACCGTACTGCTTTCAATATCACTTATCCCTCTTGAATTAACACAAAGATGTTTTGCATCGATTATGCAAGCCACATCTTCGGTGCCTAATGCAATTTGTAATTCCTGAACGATTTGCATGGTCAAACGTTCTTGTACTTGAGGTCTTTTGGCATAATATTCTACAATTCGATTCATCTTAGACAGACCAACCACAGTTCCATTAGAAATGTAAGCGATATGTGCTCTTCCTATAATTGGCAGTAAATGGTGTTCACAGGTAGAGTAGACTATAATGTTTTTTTCGACTAACATTTCGCCATATTTGTAGTTGTTGTCGAATGTAGATACTTTCGGCTTTTTGGCAGGATTTAGACCTCCGAAAATTTCCCTCACAAACATTTTTGCAACACGACTGGGCGTGCCTTTTAAACTGTCGTCTGTCATATCCATCCCAAGAGTGATCAGGATATTTTCGACATCTTTTTTTATTTTTTCTATTTTTTCATCATCAGTAATGACAAAAGCGTCTTTTCTTACTGGGTTTTTTGCACAGGTACTAATATGATTGTTTCCTATTTCGTCTTGAAATTCTTCGTTGTTTATCATTAAAAGTTACTATTATAGTGGGTGTATATATTTAAGGGGTAAAGATAATTAATAAAAACTAAAGAATTTCTATCGTTTCTACTATTTAATGACGCTTTCGACCTAAGATTAGCGCTACACAATTTTGTGTTAATTATAAAAAGCAAAAGACAATAACTTATTTCGTTATTGTCTTTTGCTAAAATATTTGGTATCCTTTTGGTTACCAATAGAATAATAAAAGTGAGATGAATTGAATCAGCTAATTAATTGAATGGAGTTCGCTCTTTAACCGCATTAAATTATAAACCGGAATGGCAGCTTTCAGGATACCTACTGCACTGATTAAATCTTCTTTCTTTAGGACATAAGCAATTCGCACTTGGTTCAATCCCATTCCCGGAGTCGAATAAAAACCTCCCGCCGGGGCAACCATGACGGTTTCGCCATTCAAATCATAACTTTCCAGGAGCCATTGGGCAAAATCATCGGCATTGTCAACAGGAAGCTGCGCAATGCAATAGAAAGCAGCTTTCGGTTTGGTCACAATTACGCCTTCAATTTTATTTAATTCAGTTAATAAAGTATCTCTGCGTTCTCTGTATTCTGAAATTACTTCGTCAAAATAACTTTTAGGAGTGTCAATAGCAGCTTCACTGGCAATTTGTCCCATTGTTGGCGGACTCAATCTCGCTTGGGCAAATTTCATTGCGGTAGCTAATACTTCTTTGTTTTTTGTAACAAGACAGCCTATTCTGGCCCCACACATACTGTAACGTTTTGAAACGGAATCTACCATGATAACATGTTCTTCAAGTCCAGAGATATTCATTACGGAATAATGGGTATCTCCATCATAGATAAACTCACGATACACCTCGTCAGCAATCAAAAAGATATCATGTTTTTTGACCAAAGCCGCCAATTGCATAATTTCAGTTTCGGAATATAAATAACCGGTTGGATTTCCCGGATTACAAATCAGTATGGCTTTTGTTTTTGGGGTAATTAATTTTTCGAATTCTGTGATGGAAGGAAGTGCAAATCCGGTTTCAATGGTTGAAATTACCGGGACCACGCTACCGCCTGATGCATGAGAAAAAGCACTGTAATTCGCATAAAAAGGCTCCGGAATAATGATTTCATCTCCTTGGTCCATAATTGTACCCAAGGCAAATAATAAGGCTTCAGATCCTCCGGTAGTAATTATGATATCTTCAAAATCTACAGCTACATTTTGATCTTTGTAAAACTGGGATAATTTTCTTCTGTAGCTTTCATTACCGGCAGAATGGCTGTATTCTAAAATGCTTAAATCAATGTTTTTTATGGCATTAATAGCTACTTCAGGGGTTTTTATATCGGGCTGGCCTATGTTCAAATGAAATACTTTGTGGCCTTTTTTCTTAGCGATTTCTGCATAAGGTGCCAATTTTCGTATTGGGGATTCGGGCATATTCTTGCCTTTATTGGATATTTTTGGCATGTTTTGATTTTTAAAATGCAAATTTGCAATTTTTTTTCCAAAATTACTGTAATTAGTGAGTGTATTTGGTATCAAAAACACACTATTATGTTGTATTTTTAGTAATTTTATAGAAATGAATTTATAATGAAAAAAATAATTATTTTATTTTTTCTGAATATATATTCCTTGACCGTTTTGGCGCAAGCGGGCTTTCTGTTTGAGAAAGAGGTTAATAAAGTAAGTATTCCTTTTAAGTTTATCAATAATTTAATATTTATTCCGATAAAAGTTAATGGTGTAGAGTTAAATATTTTATTGGATTCTGGGGTCGAAGAGACTATTTTGTTTAGTTTGGAAGATAAAAAAGAAATTGCATTTTCTAATGTTCAAAAAATCCTT
>Ga0208789_1001835_pt1 | contig 10604 bp, 8 predicted proteins | sample Methanotroph_Enr_FD_187368 | JGI IMG/M metagenome (GOLD analysis project Ga0208789, IMG submission 187368) | Enriched soil microbial communities from Old Woman Creek wetland in Ohio, USA - Methanotroph_Enrichment_5 (SPAdes) (version 2) | ecosystem: Environmental > Terrestrial > Soil > Wetlands...
AAAAGCGTTTACAATATCATTGTAAACGCCTGATAATCAGATTGTGACCCCGGAGGGGATCGAACCCTCGACCCATTGATTAAGAGTCAATTGCTCTACCAGCTGAGCTACAGAGTCTTATTGTTTATCTGATCCTAAAAGTTGCGCAAAGATAACCCCATTTTTTTAAGTAGCAAGTCGATTCTCTTAATATATTGAAAAATTGAGTCTGATCTTTGACAATTATGGATAGGAAAACACTGTTGTTGTTGTTAAACTTCAGACCATTGTATTGATTATACTTTGCATCGCATCGTTCTTATGTTTTTCGGCTATTATCATCAGATGTACATGATGTTATTACCACTGTCTCCCTGTTAATTAATTTTGGGAATCGTAAAGTAAAATGTACTTCCCTTGTCGGGTTCGCTTTCCACCCGGATTTTTCCACCGTGTTTTTGAATAAACTCCTTACAGATTATCAATCCCAGTCCGGTACCCGTCTCCTTTTGTGTCCCCTTTGTTGTGTAGTTTTCATCGATGCGGAATAACTTATTGATGTCATCTTTTCTTATTCCAATCCCGTTATCGCATACACTCACCATCAATTCGTCCCGTTTTTGCAGAACGGATATCTTTATCTTGCCGCCAGGGTTTGTGAACTTTATGGCATTAGAAACCAGGTTTCTCAATATGGCGCTCATCATAGCCTTATCTGCAAAAACAGTGGCATGTTGTGGTAATTCGCACGTAATGGTTATTGATTTTTGCCTGGCAGAATCGTTTGATAATTCAGTTATTTCATTGACCAACGTAACGATATCAAAAGATTCAGGAGTATACTCCATTCTTCCTGTTTGCGATCGCGACCACTGTAATAAATTCGATAACAATGACATAGCGCGTTCGGCGGAATTTTTAATGATCTCTGCATATTCCTCAATACCTTCATAATTTTTTTTGCTGATCTGTTCAGCCAGGATATTACTGAAACCTACAATTGCACTGAAAGGATTCTTCAGGTCATGGGCAATGATAGTAAAAAACTTGTCCTTTGTGGCATTGAGTTCACGCAAAAGGGCTTCACTTTGACGAAGTGAAATCTGCGCTTTCTCAACTTTATCCTGCATTTTTTTCAATTTGAGAACAGTTTTAATGGTTGGAACCAGGCACTGTATATGTTTAACTGATTTGATAACATAATCGGCTGCTCCCATTTTCATGGCTTGTATGGCTGTCTCTTCTGAACCGGTACCGGTAATTATAATTACAGGTAAACCGGGTTTACTTTTTTTTACGATCTGCAATACCTGTAAACCATCGTAGCCGAGAATATTTAAATCGCTTAATACAAGATCAAAATTATTTTCCACAAGTTGTTTTTCAAATTTTTCCCGGTTTTCGGCTTCTACGATTTCAAAAGTACCTTGTTCAATTTCAAGGGCATCTTTAACAAGTTGCCGGTCATAAACATTGTCATCGACATGCAGAATACGTATTTTTGCTTTCATCCGAATGTTAATCAGGTGCCAAAATATTTAATGTGAACCAGTAATCACTGATTTTTTTCACGACATCAACAAAGACCTCAAAAGAAATGGGCTTTAGCAGATAGCTATTTGCACCAATATCATAACTCAGGGTGCGGTCGCTTGCTTCTTTTGATGATGTAAGGATAATCACCGGTATACGCTTGAGTTTATCGGCATTTTTTATCTGTTCCAACACCTCAAAGCCATTTATACCGGGCATACTAAGGTCAAGCAGGATAATATCAGGTAAAGGGAAAAGGGTCCGGTCGGAGTACTTATTACGCCCGAACAGGTAGTCAAGCGCTTCCCCGCCATTTCGAAATACGTTGATCTCATTTAGAAGTTTAGCCTCTTTAAATGCATCTAAGGTAAGCCTTATATCCATGTAGTTATCTTCTACTAACATTATTTGTGCCGGGTGATTCATTCAATTTATTTATTAAGTTACTGTTTATCTATTGGATAGAAGAAACATTCATCGATTAGCCACGGGTTCAATCATCGACCTCTAAGGCTTTATACATCTCCTTTTGTCCTGAAGTTTCAGAATACTCGTTTTATATGTGAAATTATTTTTATTTGACTAAATATATGATAAATGAACTTCCCTCACCCACAACAGATTCCACCCTTATCGTTCCGTTGAGAATATTTAAGGCCTTGCGAACGGTGGCAAGACCAATTCCTGTTCCCGGGTAGACATCTTCGCTGTGCAGGCGTTGAAAAACATTAAATATTTTCTCCCAATGTTCTTTGGGTATACCAATTCCGTTATCCGTAATTTTCAGAATATATCCTTTGCCCTCAGGTTCACATTTGATTTTTATTTCTAATTGTATATCCTTACGTCGGTAGGTAATGGCATTTTCAATTAAATTGGAAAAAATCTGCCGGAGAAGGCTTTCATCGCCACGAACTTCCGGCAACTCCTTATCGACAATCAATTTTGCTCCGATTTCTTTTAACTTTTTCTTAAAATCAGAATGTACATTGTCAACTATTTTGCTGAGTTTAACCGGTCGGATATCCAACGATTTGCGGCCTAGACGGGAATAATCGAGCAAATCGTTTATAAGTTGCTCCATGCGCAGGCTGGCTTCAACGATATAGTCCATATATTGGCGGCCCTGGTCATTGAGTGTTTTGCGATGACGCGTAGAGAGGATTTGAGAAAATCCGCTTATTGCCCTCAAAGGGGCGCGAAGGTCGTGCGAAATGGAATAACTGAATGATTCCAATTCATTATTGATCGCTTCAAGCTGGGCCGTTCTTCGGACAACGCGTTCCTCGAGTGTTTGATTCAGCTTTTTAATTTCTTCTTCTGCCAGCTTTCGCGCTGTGATGTCTTCAAATGTGCCAAGCACTCCTATTATATTCCCTTCATGATTTCTCAGTGGAATCTTGCTTGTCCGCACATTAGTAACACGACCATCTATGGTTAGCTGTGTCTCTTCATAATTGATCTTTGGAATGCCGGTTTCCATAACCTTTAGGTCGTCGGCCCTGTAGCTCTCCGCCTCTGTATCTTTCCATGGAAGATCCAGGTCTGTCAATCCGATTATTTTCTCAGGGGAACTTAGTCCCGCATTTGCAGCAAACAGATAGTTACAACCCTGGTATACACTTTTGCGATCCTTCCAAAAAACAAACGAGGGCATGTTGTTCAAGACCAGATTTAGCATTTGAGATGATTCCCAAAGCGATTCCTCGACCTGCTTGCGTTCGGCGCGAATACGTAATGCGGTAATGCCAAATGCCAGATTACCTGCCAGTTCTTTTAATAGATGTATTTCTTCAGGAGAGAAAACATTCGGCTCCCCGGAATAGATAGTGAGGGCTCCGAATGTGTTGGCGCTTTCGTCTTTTAGGGGTAGGGCAATACAGGACTTGTACCCGCGCTGAAAGGCATTCGCGCACCATGGTGCTTCATGAAGATGAATCGATAAATCCTGGATAAAGGTGCTTTCTCCGCTCCGGATGGCAGTACTGGTGGGATCATGTCCGAGTTTTGTGTCAGCCCAGGTGATGTTGGTGGTTGCAAGATAACCTTCTTCGACCCCGGCCCAGGTTACAGGTCGAATGGTTTTAGCGTCGTCATGCTCACCATATCCCACCCATGCAAAGCGATAACCGGCCTCGTCGCATACGATACGACAGATTTTGTTAAGCAGGGTTTGTTCGTCGGCTGCCCGTAAAAGCGTCTGGTTACAGTTACTGAGGGCTTGTAGTTGGCGATTCAAATGGTGTAGCGCTTCATCTGCCCGCTTAGCATCGGTGATGTCCCTGTAGCTTCCGCGTGTTCCAAGAAACTCTCCACCTGAATCAAACACAGGCTCACAAATATGGTCGATCCACTTTAAGTCATTATCAGCAGTAATAATTCTAAATTCCATCCTTGCCGGTTTAGGATCAATTAGCATCGATCTATGGTGCTGTGTAAATGCATCCTTGTCATCAGGATGTATGATTCTGATAATAAATTCAGTATCACTGATGAAATCCTGGGCATTGTATCCTGTAATTCGTTTGCACGAAGGAGATTGGTAAAGGTAACTGCCATCCGGCGCGCGCCAGAATTCCCAGTCAAAGGTATTGTCTGCAACGATTCTGTATTTAAGTTGAGATACCTTCAACGCCTCCTCACTCTTCATACGTTCGGCAATTTCCCAGGCAAAATTGGCAAGTTGTGAAACAGTTTGAACATCTAGTTGGTTATAATCGCCGGGTTTATTTCCAATACCCAGAATGGCAGTTAATTTTTCGCCCCGAAATATTGGTATTACCAGTTCGCGGATTAATTCTGCATGGCCTTTGGGTAATCCTTTGCGATGAGGAAGTGAAGCGTAATCATTATGGATAACAGGTTTGCGTTGATAAACACAATCTGTCCATACTCCGGCTTCAGAGATAAAATAATGCAATTCTTTCCCTTCCGATTTACAGAATTCCGCTTTTGTTCTGGCTGACCAGTTCCGAAGGCTAATAGTTTCCTGATCATCCTCTATAAAATCAATAAAACTAATGAGACTTCCTGTAAGTTTCTCTGTTTCATTGAGTAACTCTTCAAGTAATTCATCTAATGAATGCTTTTCAGAGAATTGTATCAGGTGCATTTTTGATACATTGACAGCCTCATTCCATTTAAGCTCTGTGATATCCTGAATTGCTCCCTGAACTTTAATAATTTTCCCATTTTCATCGCTAAGGGCTTCTCCGTTCAAACGTACCCAAAGATGATTGCCTTTAGCTGTATTAAGTGGAAATACTTCATCAATGGGAATTCCATTCTGCTTACAATCATTAAAAACCTCCAGGAATTTATTCCGCCATTCATGATCATAAAAATTAATTGCTTCATCAATTGAGGGAGAATATCCGGGCGGCATTTCGTGAATGGCTGCGACTTCATCAGACCAAATAAGATTGTTTTCTGCAATGTTGAAACTCCATCCGCCAAATTTTGCAGTTTTTCCTGCAATACGGAGCAGCGAATAACTGGATTGGAGCGTCTCTTCTACCCGTTGGCGGTCAGTAATATCGATAAAGGAAATATATATTTTATCAACAATTGGACCATAAAAAACTGAAACAAGTGTATGTCGTATCTCTCCATTTTTATGATAATAAGAGAAATCATATTGTTCGGGAGGATCACTTGGATTAATTAATCTGCGACTATCATAATCTTTCAACTTTTGGAGATCGACAGGATGAATTTGCTGAATCCAGCTCGTTCCAATCACTTCCTCTTTTGTATAACCGCTCAACAGACAAAATGCATTATTTACCAGCGATATTGTAGTGTCCTTTTCAATGATTGCCATTGCAATGGCATTGCTTTCAAAAAGGAGACGAAACTTTTTTTCGCTCTCGTGTAATACTTCATATAATTTTTTGAATTTAGCTTCGCTCTCCCCCAGTTTTTTCTGTGCCAACTTATGACCGGTGATTTCTTTGGCAAGTTGCTGGTTTGTAATCTCTAAAATATTTTTTGCATCTTCAGTTTGCTTCAGCAGTTTCATCGTTGTGATGCGCGATGCATTTAATTCTTCCAGCTGATGCTCCAAAAGCTCCTCTGTGTGATAAAGCTCTTTTTCTTTCTTCTTTAGCCATGATATGTCAGTTGCTATCAGGATGAAGATATTAGTTAGCAGATAAAAAGGGAAAGGGCTGATCGACAGTTTTAAGTAAATTGGCTCATTGTCAGGATTGTTTGCCGAGATCCTTACTTCAACTTCTCCCTTGTAAATTCCCTGATGTTGCAAAGAATCGAATTTTGATTGATCACCCGGAGCGATGAAACGCCTGAAGGACGAATTAATCATATCCTCAATTGGCTCGTTTACAAGTTCTGCAAGTTTATGATTACAAAAAAGAATGTTTCCATTGTCGGAAAGAGTTGCCGCTCCTTCGCTCATCTCTTCTATGAAAATACGATATGTCGTTTCCGATGAAGTAAGAGCGTAAATTTGGTCGTTATCAGGTCCGGAGACTACGATTGCATCAACTTCACCGCTGTGAATGGCATTAAGCGTCTCTTCGGCTTCAGCCAGGCGGGATCTTATTTGCTCGTTTTCAATCAGTAGCTGTTCGTTTATTTTAATAATTAATTCTTTTGACATAAACCGGTTTCTTTAGAAAATAGTTAAATCTCAGGGTTCATTCACCTCTCTGAGGTCCAATCCCAGAAGTACTTTTTCTTTGTTTGACATATCGCCAATAATACGGCGTAATGGGAGCGGAAGTTGTTTAATCAATGTCGGGGCTGCAATTATTTGCTCCCCTTTTGCTAAAAATGGTTTCTGGTAAAGGTCGATCACCTCCAGTTCGTACCTGCCTTCGAGATATTCTTCACAAATCTTCTTAATGTTTGTTAAAGCTTTGATCGAACGAATTGTTGTACCGGTGATGTATAACCGCAGGATGTACCTGCTCTTATTTAATTTGGATATTGTAAGTTCAAACTCTTCAGTTGAGTTTTTTGTTTTTTGTTCCGACTTTTTCATAATAATGCTTTTAAATTATTAATCAACTATGATGCAACAAGTCTAAACCGACAAGAACCTTTTCTGTATTTGAGAGATCACCTATAATCTTCCGAACGGGAACAGGTAGTTTTCTTACCAGTGTTGGTATGGCAATAATCTGGTCAATATGGCTCAACTGAGGGTTTTTTAAAAGGTCAATCACCTCAATCGAATATTTACCGGCTAAATTTTCCTCACATATTTTTTTAAGATTTGCAAATGCAGTAATAGTTTTGGGTGTTTGCCCGGCAACATATAAACGGAGGACCCACTTATCACTTTCCGCTTCGTTGGGTTTTTCTTTTATAATCCGTTTTTTTGAATGCTCCTGGTTTGATTTCATCTCAGTAGAAACTGTTTTTACTGTTAAGTTTTCTGCTTTGGGATATATCATCCTTATCTTTCTCCAGGCGATCAATTACCGCCTGTTCAGTTTCGATTATTTTACGTGCTTCCGATTCTTCTGTTTCAAAATTGGCATGCAGGGAAGCAACCTGGGCTTCCAACGCCTTGCGTTTTCGTTCAATCTCACGTTTTTTTCGTTCAATATCATTCTTACGGGTCAACAGTTCTGCATTTTCAAAGGCTTCCTGTGTTATACGGGCCGTACCGGTCAGAAATCCTCCCGGACCAATATATACATCGCGTAATTCAACACCGTGATCCGTTAAAATAAATTCGCGGATTTGATTAGAGTGAGCCATACCTCGCGATTTTAGTACATACATAACCCGGTTCCTCTCACCGCTTATTTCTATATCCCGAAGTAACAGCCAGGTATCTATCAGCGATGAAATCGCCACATCAGTATGCTCCAAGGAAGTACCTCCTGCAGTTAAGCTAGTGAAAAATGCTGTTATCTTTTTCATCTTCAAAAAATCGACCAGACGCATCAGCATGGTTTTTACCTCTGCCTCGTTATCACCTACCACAAATGTATTTACCGGGTCCCAAATAACAACCTGTGGATTGAATTCATTGACAGCTTTGTGAGTAGCTGTAAGATGCATTTCCAGGCCATACAATGTTGGCCTTGTTGAATGGAATTGGAGTAACCCTTTCCGTATCCATGGCTCTAACCCGATACCAATAGAATTCATATTGCGCATAATCTGGCCCGGAGATTCTTCAAAGCTGAAATAAAGAACGCGCTCACCGCGTTTACACGATGCCTCTACCAGGTGTGCGGCCACGCTTGTTTTCCCCGAACCAGCAGCACCCGATACAAGGACCGTGCTGCCGCGGTAATATCCTTTGCCCTCAAGCATCTCATCAAGTTCGGGAATTCCGCTTGAGATTCTCTCTGTTAATGCAATACTATTCAGACCTAATGAGGTGATCGGTAATACTGAAAAACCATTTTCATCAATCAGGAATGGATATTCGTTTGTACCATGTAACGAACCGCGGTATTTTACAACGCGGATCCGGCGTGTGGAAGTCTGTTCTGTGACCCGGTGGTCGAGCACAATAACGCAATCTGAAACATATTCTTCCAATCCTTGCTTGGTAAGCGTAGTATCGCCACGTTCGCCTGTAATGATTGTAGTTACACCCTTATCTTTTAACCAGCGGAATAACCGCCGTAGTTCAGCACGTAAGATTAATTGGTTTGGTAATCCGGAAAAGAGTGATTCGATCGTGTCGAGCACAACACGCCTGGCCCCGATTGAATCAATTGCATAACCAAGCCGGATAAATAAACCTTCCAGGTCATATTCGCCTGTTTCTTCAATCTCATGCCGTTCAATATGCACATGGTCAAGAACAATTTTTTTGCGTTTCACAAGATCATTCAAATCAAAACCAAGTGAAACTACATTTTCGATCAGCTCTTTATCCGTTTCTTCGAACGCCATAAAAACACCCGGTTCGTTAAACTGCATTGCGCCGCGAACAATGAACTCCATTGAGAGGAGTGTCTTTCCACACCCCGCGCTGCCGCAGATGAGCGTTGGCCGGCCAGTTGGTAATCCGCCGCCGGTAATTTCATCCAATCCCTGGATTCCGGTCGGAGATTTAGTCAGTGTTTTGTTTACTGATTTTCTTTCTCCTTTTTCCATTGCGTTTTTACTGCTTTTTGTCTGGTTCAGTGGGAGAGAACATATTTACAAAATATTTTTTAAGTTGCAATAATGCTGGTATTCAATGGCTTACTTACTCAAATAAACCTTAAAGCTACGTATTTTTTTAAAATTTTGTTCCATTGTTTTTTAATTATTTTCGGAATTACCTGTTCTAAACATTTCAATGCCTGTTCTAAACATTTCCATGCCTGGCGGCACTTATCAATCTCCAGGGGCGGGGTTTCTTCAGATAAAATGAGTTTTCCCCTGGGTACAGGATTCGTCAGGCAAACGAAAATAATACAGGTAGGGATTTAATACAGGCAGATAATGGCAGTTAAAGGTGTTATTCGTCACTTTAAGGACGAAATAAGTAATAGGAATGAAATAATGTTGCATCAATTTTTTTTACCCCTAAATCCCCTAAAGGGGACTTTCACCATTTACAAGCGTTTCCGATGCTTGCAGCTAAAGCCCCTTCAGAGCCTGTCCCGATTTTTATCGGGAGGTTTGGGGTGAAAAAACACAACATTAAATCCGTTACATTATTTATATTGGATACCTGTAATTCAATCATATAGTCCCGGATAACTGGCTGGATTAACACTATGCATGATGTTGTAAACGGCTTCGATAATCGTTTCTGTATTGGGTTTTGAAAAGTATTCACCGTCTGTACCATAAGCACCCCTGTGCGCTTTGGCCGATAATGTGGCCGGAGGCGCATCAAGGTAATGAAATGCTTTCTGTTCTTCGATTACTTTTTGCATCATATACGCAGTACCTCCGCCGGGAACGTCCTCGTCGACAAAAAGGATTTTATTTGTTTTTTGTACCGACCGGCCGATAATCTGCTGTGTGTCGAAAGGAACAAGTGTTTGTACATCAATTAATTCGGCTGATATATTGAGCGTTTTCAATTTATTGACAGCACTATGTGCTATGGTGACGTTCCAGCCATAGGTAACTATAGTAATATCAGTTCCTTCCACCAGGACTTCAGGAATGCCTAACGGAACGGTGAATTCTCCCGGGTTTTCGGGAAGTATTTCGTGGATATAATAACCTTTTAATGGTTCGATCACTAAAGCGGGATTATGCCCTTTTAAAAGGGTATTGTAAAAACCCGCTGCCTGGGTCATATTTCGGGGCACACAAATATTGATTCCGCCAAGCGATCCGAGTAACATGCTCATCGGTGAGCCGGAATGCCACATTCCCTGCAACTGATGCCCCCTTGTGCGTATGATCAGCGGTGCAATCTGCTGACCGCTGGTGCGATAATAAAGGGTTGCAAGATCGTCTGAAATGGTGGGTAATGCATAGATAAGGTAGTCGAGGTACTGAATCTCCGCAATTGGTCTGAATCCCCTGAGCGCTAAGCCGATTCCCTGCCCGATAATTGTTGTTTCCCTGATTCCTGTATCAAAAACCCGGTGAACGCCGTATTTTTCCTGCATCCCTTTCATACCCTGGTTGACATCGCCGAGTCGGCCGGTATCTTCGCCAAAGGTTAACAAAAGGGGATATTTGTCGAAAAGTCGTTCAAAATTGAGATTCAGTACCTCGTGGGCCGGAACCGATTTGGGGTTTGATGAATAGACAGGCTTTATACTATTACTTGAATAAAAATTATTTATATCATTGAATATGTGAGTATTGTATCTATCCTTTCCTTTTATTTCAATTTTTTTAACCCACTCCGACAGATTGCGTCTGCTCTTTTGAATAGCATCATTACCATGCATCGATCTAAGCTGTTTTTTTGCAAACGCCAGGATTTTTTTCCTGGTTGGAAACGGGGCAGAAAGTACGTCCTCAAGACCATCGACAATTGTGGTTGGAATCGATCTGTTTTCTTCGGAAATAGTGGTGATTAATTCCTTTAGTTCCTTTTCTTCCTCTTTAAAACATTGAATAAATGTTTGCCAGGCGAGATCCCTGGCAAGCCTGGCGCGTTCAACCGCCCTTTTTTCAATCGAATTAATTGTTTTCGGCGT
>Ga0208789_1001838_pt1 | contig 10587 bp, 11 predicted proteins | sample Methanotroph_Enr_FD_187368 | JGI IMG/M metagenome (GOLD analysis project Ga0208789, IMG submission 187368) | Enriched soil microbial communities from Old Woman Creek wetland in Ohio, USA - Methanotroph_Enrichment_5 (SPAdes) (version 2) | ecosystem: Environmental > Terrestrial > Soil > Wetlands...
GCAAGAGCTGAGCGGGTCAGGCGAATATGGCCGTTCCTGCGCGACCGCCGGATTGATGAATACGGCGATTTGACCCGACGATTTATTGATTAATAATTTGTCCACGAAAAGCACGAAAGACACGAAATAAATCGATATGTTGTTATAGCCATCACCGTTTGGGTGGCAGCCTACAGCCCTTCGTTGAACTCAGGAGAACCTTGGTATCTCTGAAATTTTCGTGCTTTTTGTGCTTTTCGTGGACGAGACAATCCCAGGATTCTTTCGCTGAGGCGCTAATGAAACAATCAGACAGTTCGGACGTTTTTCATCAAATACACATTGATGTTGCGCGTAATGCAACGGATGATTTCAATTTATTTCACGACCGAAACAGGTGGCTGCGGATCAATCGAAATCCGTTCAAAGGCCCGATTGCGTTGGGCTTTCAGGTGGAGTCGCTGCTTGAACATAAGATTTTTCTGTATCGAAAATCACATAACGAAATCGAGCTGATCAGGGATAAAAACTTGCGTTTTAGCAACTACCAGTTTTCTTTTGTAAACGCAGTCAAGCCCGGGCAGGTGGTATCTGTCGATATAAAAAAGTCGCAGCTCAAAGAAGATCCCGAGACGGTGCTCAGCAACAGGATTGCGGTTAAATCGGGCGGCGCATTGGCGTTATTCGGCTACAAAACCGAATCCAAATTTGCATTATTTTTGACCAACCCGGATGTTCCTCAGTTTGGCGCCCTCAATCAGCACCCCGACCGGTCTTTTATCTCCGGCAGCAGCTATTTCCTGAAACGAAAATATATCACCACCAGCAATGCCAAAAACTTTTTGTGCGGCTCGCTGGTCGATCAGGATACTTTTTTCGACCCCTTTAAAAACAAGGCCGTGTTCCCGGAAATATTCCCGTGCAGCCTTATATCCAGCGCTTTGCTGGAAAAGGCGGTCATAGAAAAGCATGATTTCGAACGCAATCCGCTGGTGTATATGTCGCATAAAATCAGCATTGACCGTACCTACCTTGCGCAACTAAAATCAGGTGACGCTCTGTATATACTGATCCGGCAAATACCCCCGGAAACCAAGAAAGAAGGCATAGGTCACGCCATAGAATCGCCCTATCACTATGAATGTTACGGCTTGCTGGAGGATAAAACCATTCTTTACCGGGCGCTGATCTCCCTGGCTCCGCTGGTGCAAATATTGAACACACTAAAATAACCCGCCATGCCGGAATTGAAATACCTACTCGGCTATTCCGAAAATGTAACCAGCCAAGTGCGTTTGCTGATCGATAACAACACTCTGGGCGAAGCGCTGTTGAAAAAATATCCGGTGGCGCATACGATCAGGACGGATAAGGCGCTTTATAACTATACCGTTGACCTGAAAAATGCATTGCTGAAACAATCCCAGCCGCTTAGCAAGGTGATCTACGATGACAAGATTAAAGACCTGCATCACGCCTTGGGCCTGCATACCTTTATTTCCCGAGTGCAAGGCGGCAAGCACAAGGCGAAAAATGAAATCCGAGTGGCTTCGCTGTTTAAAAATGTGCCGCTGGAATTTTTAAAGATGATCGTCGTGCATGAGCTGGCGCATTTAAGGGAAAAAGATCACAACAAGGCGTTTTACAAACTGTGCGAGCACATGGAGCCGGCTTATCACCGCTTCGAGCTGGATATGAGAATGTATCTGACGTATCTGGATTTATTCGGCAAGCTTTACTAAAACAACTTTATTAAATACCATCAAATACAATGGAACGCAGATGACGCAGATAGTTACGATTAAATAAGATTTTTCTGAATTATCTGCGTTCATCATATTCATCAGCGTCGCCTAGAGGCGCCTACTTTTGGCATCTGCGTTCTATTTTTTTCTAACTCCTGGTTAATTACGAAGTATCAAGATGAATTGGCAGCCCATTGTTCAACACATCGAATCGACAACCGACCGACCTTTTAAACTGCTGGGAGTCCAGCCGGTATCGGGCGGCGATATTAATGCGGCTTACCGGCTACAAGCGGAAGAGCGGAGCTTTTTTGTCAAACTGAACAGTCCTGACCGGCTTGCGATGTTTGAGGCCGAAGCCGCGGGCTTGGAGGCCCTGGCGCAAACCCGGTCCATCCGTGTACCGAAGCTTATTGCTTGCGGCAAAACATCCGAGCATGCCTTTTTGGTGCTTGAATATATTGCCCTAAATAACCTGAACAACCGTTCCGAACAGTTGCTGGGGCAACAACTGGCGCAACTGCATATGCAAAAACAACCCTATTTCGGTTGGCACCGCGACAACACCATCGGCAGCACAACGCAAATCAATGGCCGTTATGACGACTGGATTGCCTTCTGGGCCGAGCAACGCTTGGGGCATCAATTAGCGCTGGCGGCTGCCAATGGTTATGGCGGCCGCTTGCAAACGCGGGGCGAAAAACTCTGTACCGATTTAAAGCCGTTGTTTTCCGGCTACCAGCCACAACCGGCTTTAGTGCACGGCGATTTATGGGGCGGCAATGCGGCGGCAGACGATCAGGGCAATCCGGTCATTTACGATCCGGCCTGTTACTTTGGCGACAGGGAAACCGATCTGGCGATGACCGAGTTGTTCGGCAGCTTCAGTCCGGTATTTTATCAGGCTTATCAAGCCGTTTATCCGCTGGAACAGGGCTATGCCGAACGAAAAACGTTGTACAACTTGTATCACATACTCAATCACCTGAACCTGTTCGGGCGAAGCTATCTGCATCAAGCAGAGACCATGATCGATAAGTTACTGGTCAGCCTGTAAAAAACTCAGCCACCCTATCTCGGTTCGCGGTCTTGAACGATACACGACGGCCATGAAGGCCGAATATAAGAAACAATGATTGAAAATGCTCACGCAGTAGAAGCAGAAAAGACCATCAGCATAAGAGCTAGAAAAGGTCTTTAACTCTTTATCGTTTTCAAATCGGCATAAATTCTCGAAAAAAAGTCCCATTTTTCGGGTAAAAGTCGCATAATCAAGTTTTTTATATTGCGCCTGAGTACCGATGCCCCTCAATCTAACAGTACAGCAAGTTTTTTCCTGGTCTCTACAATTATCCGCCCAGCAGGATTACCAGGCATTAACGCATAAGTTTTTAGGCATTCTTACTGATATTCCGTGGGTTGATAGCGCAACGGCCTATGAATTATATAATCACGAAAGGAAAGAACCGGGGGAAACTGCCACTGTTCATGAACTGTTAACCCGGAAATTTCCTTTGGATTTCACCCGGAATGATGAAGATGATCATAACCCCCTGCTTACCAAACTTGACCATACGCTTGACTTAAATCTCGGCGCTCCCGATCAATCCGGTTTGTATTCGTGGGCTATTTTTTCCATCAGAGGCTGCGGCGGCCCTGAACGCGCCATCCATCTGGAAGGTGCATTTGACCAGAAAATGCTTGATTTACTGGGCCATCTCCGGGGGATATACCGGAATCTGGTGATATTGCATGACACCAAGGAACGGGACGTGCTAACCAAACTGCCGAATCGGCAGTCCTTAGACACTCGTTTATTACAAGTTTGCGAACATTACAGCGACTATCAAATCATTGATAAATTGGAGGAGAAAAGCTCGTGGATCGCGATACTGGACATTGACCATTTCAAACGGGTCAATGATGATTTCGGCCATTTGTATGGGGACGAGGTGCTGCTGACTTTTAGCCAACTGATGGGGAAATGCTTTCGTTACAATGACTTTCTCTTCCGCTTCGGCGGCGAAGAATTTGTTGTTATCCTGAATTTAGCCAGCCAGGAAACGGCCGTGACTGTGTTTAACCGTTTCCGGGAAGAAGTGGCCAATTACAATTTCCCGACTGTCGGCCGAGTCACTGTCAGCGTCGGCTTAACGCATGTCGACGGTGTATCGATGCCTACGACGCAATTGGATCATGCCGATAAAGCACTTTATTACGCCAAAGACAATGGCAGAAACCGAGTGGTTTTGTATGAAGACATTGCTGTTCTAATGCAAGATAACGACTCCAGTGAAACTGAATTGTTTTAAAAAACCGCGCCGTACCCTGCCTCATTACGCTAAAATTCAGCACTATCTTGTGCTTCGGCGGCCCAACGCCAACAAGCTCTCACGTCACAATCATTCATGAGGAACAGCTAATGGCCGATATAAAATCCCCAACCGTTTCAAATCCCGGCGTATTGATTCCGGTCAATCCAGCCATTGAAAATTATATGCACGGTTTGCTGCGTCACACCGATCATCCGATACTAACTGAGATGGAGGCGCTGGCTCAGAAAAACAATTTCCCTATCATTGGCCGTTTGGTGGGGGCTTTTATTGAAGCACAGGCCAAAATGATCAATGCCGAACGGGTGTTTGAATTCGGCAGCGGCTATGGTTATTCCGCCTATTGGTTTGCCAGGGCAGTCGGCCCGAAAGGTGAAGTGATTTGCACCGACGCCGATTTCCTCAACCAGGAAAAAGCCGAACGCTATCTCAGTGCCGCCGATTTGTGGGATCGCATCGATTTTCGTGCGGGTATGGCCCAGGAAGTTTTTGCCCAAACCGAAGGCTTATTCGACATCTGCTATAACGATGTCGATAAGGGCGATTATCCTGCGATTTGGCTTATGGCTAAAGAGCGGATTCGTCCCGGCGGGCTGTATATTGCCGACAATGTGTTGTGGCGCGGCCGGGTAGCGGTTGATACATATACCGATATTTTCCCCGGTTGGACTGAAGCGATTATTGAGCACAATGAACTCATTTTCAATGATCCTGAATTTGACAGTTTTATCAATCCGACCCGTGACGGCGTGATCGTCGCGAGAAAGAAGACGGTATAAAAAAAGATACTCCTTCTTTATAAATAGCATTATGCTACAGCCTTAAATCAATGAGTCATGAGGATTCACTATGCCCTATACCCAAGATATTGTAGAAGAACTGAACATTCTGGTTCGCTACGACCTGACCACCACTCTAGAAGGAATTAAGGTACATAAAACCGCCACTCCGGAAACCATTGCCGCCACCCATCGTCTATTCGAAAAAGGCTTGATCACGCAAGCTGACGGCGGCTATCTGACTAATCTCGGCCTTGAGACTGCAAAACAGGCTCAAGCGGTTTTGGATATACTGAGGCCGATTTAAAAAATCAGCAGTTCAAAATCCTGGGCAATAAAAAAGGCTTAACGATGACATCGTTAAGCCTTTTTTGAAATTATCTGGCGAAGATTAAGCTAAAAAATCGGTTGAGGTTGATATTTCCGCTCCACCGTGCGTGCGGGCGACCCGACCGGTCGCCCCTACAAATCCTTGATTAAAAATCCGTATCATCCGTGTTCTATTTCTTTTTCAATCAAGCAGCCAGTTCAACCGCCGCTCTCAATTTTTTCATCGCATTTTGTTCCAACTGCCTGATTCTCTCGGCTGACACATTGTAACGTTCGGCAAGCTCATGCAAGGTGGCTTTTTTGTCCACCAGCCAACGACTCGACAGAATATCCATGCTGCGTTCGTCCAGCTCCGCCATCGCATCCGCCAATAAATCCTGCTCATGCCCCACCCAATCCGAATTCTCAAGCAGCACCGCAGGATCTGCGCCGTGCTGATGAAGATAGCTGGCCGGAGCAACATAGCTTTCTTCCGTTGTTTCGTCGACGGGCATATCAAACGACATATCCCGGCTGCCCAGACGTTTTTCCATTTCGTAAACGGCGCTCACATCGACATCAAGATCTTTGGCAATCGCCTCCGCTTCGTCATTGGATAACCAGCCCAAATCCGACTTCGATTTGCGCAGGTTAAAAAACAGCTTGCGTTGCGCCTTGGTGGTCGCAACTTTTACGATACCCCAGTTTTTGATCACATACTCGTGAATTTCGGCTTTAATCCAGTGTACGGCGAAAGAAACCAAGCGAACGCCGACATCAGGATCAAAGCGTTTAACCGCTTTCATCAAGCCGATATTGCCTTCCTGAATAATATCCGGCATAGACAAGCCATAACCGCTGTAGCCTCTGGCAACGTGAATCACAAAACGCAGATTGGTCATCACCAATTCGCGCGCGGCTTCCAAATCGCCGTTATCCCTGAATTTCAAGGCTAACTCGCGTTCTTGTTCTATTGTCAATTTAGGCATTTGCCTGACGACATTTAAATAGGCGTCAAATGTTCCGACCGATAAATTAACGGGTAAAGCTAATGCGTTACTCATTGAAACACCCCCTTGTATGAATTTTTTCAAATTCTAGCACTCTCGGTTCAAGAGTGCTAACAATTTTTTCTACTCGGGTTTTAATTGTTGGAGCTGAAAATGAAGCACTATCCATGACCCCACTACGCCCAGCACGGACGAGATAAGCAACAATGCCAATGTTTCAGTAAATCCCAAAAACAGCACATGAAAAGCACTGTCATAAAGCCTGGAAAGCGTTTCGACCGGCTGTCGCAAAATCAGCATAATCACCGTTACGATAAACCATGCCGCCACACCGGAAAAAAAGCCGATCCAGAATCCACTGTATAAAAAAGGCCGATGGATGAAACCATTGGTCGCGCCCACCAGCTTGGCGATCACGACTTCGTCGCGGCGGTTATACAATTCCAGTCGTATGGTGTTGGCGGTAATAAACAGCACGCCCGCCCCCAGCAACAAGCTCAATAAGAAAACGCCGCGCCGCGCCACTTCCATAATCGATTTCAGGCGCTTGACCCATTGCATATCCATCTGCGCAAAATCGACTTCTGCCGAGCGGCTAAAATCCTCAAGCAAAGCCTGAAGCGCCTGCTCGTTTTCCAATGAATTTTTGGGCTGCACCTGAAGCACAACCGGCAGCGGGTTTTTTTCCAGAGCTTTTATTGCTTCGCCGAAACCGCTATAGGACTGGAATTCTGCCAGCGCCTGTTCTTTGGTAATGAGTTTTACCTCCTGAACATCGGGATTTTGCCTGATGCTATTAGCAAATTTGTTTGTCCTGGCCTCGGAAATATCGTCTTTAAGGAATAATGAGATTTGATTGCTGGCTTCCAAATTGCCCGCCAACTGCTGGAGATTCACCACCAGTATATAAAAGCCGGCCGCCAGCGAAATGGCAATCGCCAACACCGCTATCGTCATTGCCGATGAGAATCGCGACGCGACCAATCGCCCCAGGCTTGAAAATAACGCTTGCGCATGATGGCCCCGATAAGCGTGGAATTTATCGACAAAATTGCCGCCGGACGTTTTGGTTTGCCAGCGCGGTTCCTGTTTACCCGGTTTCTTATTAACGTGTTTCATCATTTAACTCGCCAACCAGTTGGCCGTGATCCAGCTTTAATATTCGATGGTTCATCTGGGCAATCAATGAAATATCATGTGAGGCAATCAATATGGTGACGCCGACCTGCTGGAACTGCTCGAACAAATGCATGATTTCAGCGGACAGTTCCGGATCAAGATTCCCGGTCGGCTCATCGGCCAAAATCATCGGCGGCTTGTTAACCACAGCCCTGGCAATCCCGACCCGCTGCTGCTCGCCGCCGGATAAGACCGCGGGATATTTTTTTTCCTTGCCCAACAGCCCGACTTTATCCAATGAAGCCCGCACCCTTCTGGAAACTTCGTGATGCCCGTAACCCGCAATCAGTAGCGGCAATGCCACATTGTCAAAAACCGTCCTGTCCTGCAGCAGCTTGTAATCCTGAAAAATCAAACCCACTTTCCTGCGTATATAAGGAACTTGCCTATCTTTAGCCAGGTTGAGGCTTTCGCCGTCCAACAACACTTGGCCCCGGCTGCAACGCTCGATCAGCGCAATCAGTTTCAATAACGTACTTTTTCCGGCGCCTGAATGTCCGGTCAGAAAAGCCATTTCGCCGCGTTCCAGATGAAAACTGACATTGCGCAACACATCGCCCGCTCCCGGATACCTCATACTGACATGATCGAACTTTAGCATAGGTTTTTCAGTCTTTGACGAACAATGCGTTTACAAAAGCCTCTGCATCAAAATCCTGCAGATCATCAATACCCTCGCCTATTCCAATAAAACGAATCGGAATATTAAGCTGTTTGGCCAAGGCGAAAATAATGCCGCCTTTTGCCGTACCGTCGAGCTTGGTCAGAGCCAAACCGGTCAACGCGACGGTTTCATTAAACAGCTTTGCCTGCGACAAGGCATTTTGTCCGGTGCCGGCATCCAACACCAGCAGCACTTCGTGAGGCGCGGTTTCATCCAGCTTGCTGATAATGCGTTTTACTTTTTTCAATTCATCCATCAGGTTGGATTTGGTATGCAGGCGTCCGGCGGTATCAGCAATCAACACATCAATGCCTTTGGCCTGCGCGGATTGCACGCCGTCATAAATGACCGATGCCGAGTCGGCCCCGGTATGCTGAGCCACGACATGAATATTATTGCGCTCGCCCCAAGTCTGCAATTGCTCGACAGCCGCCGCCCTGAACGTATCCCCGGCAGCCAGCATGACGCTATGGCCTTGCGCCTGGAGGCGCTTGGCCAGCTTGCCGATGGTCGTGGTTTTACCCGCCCCATTGACGCCGACGACCAGGATAACAAATGGTTTGTCCTGTTTGGGGATATGCAGGTTCTTGCTGCACGGCTGTAGCATGCTCAGCAGTTCCTGCTTCAAGGCGGCGGATAACGCCTCGCCGTCATTGAGCTGGTGCCGCTCCACGCTTTCAGTCAAACGCCTGATGATTTCCGTGGTTGCATCAATGCCTATATCGGCCATTAACAAACTGGCTTCGATTTCTTCCAGCAGATCCTTGTCAATTTCTTGCCGCCCCAGGGGAATATGCGCCAACACTCCGCTAAGCCCGGAACGGGTGCGCTTTAACTGGGTCTTAAGGCGCAGGTACAGCGACTCGGGTTCCGGTATCAGGTACGTCTCTTGCTCAGCAGGAATAACTGCCCCTTCCGGTTGTAACTCAAGCTCTGCGGCAGGCTTTAGCTCTTCAGCATAAGCATGCCGGCTGTAAAAACTGATCGCAATCAACGGCAACATCAGCAAGGCAGCAAACGCATTATGAACGACAGCAGCCCATAAAGGCGCACCGAGTTTAATGCCGATAATACCTGAGCCGATCTGCGCCAGCAGCAGCACGCTTAGCCACAAACCGGCGCGTCTGACCGGTTTTGGATGATGCGCCGACGTTGCATTCAGCATCAACAGGGTCAGCACGATGAAACAAACCAACGCGCCGACACGATGCAGCCAGTTTGCTGCAACCTGCGCATCAAATGCGATGACACCGGTATAACCGGTGCTTAGTCCGCTAAATAAGTCCAGCGCCGTTCGATAATCGGCTGAAGGCCACCATGAACCATTGCAGTGAGGAAAACCCGAACAGGCTAGAGCGGCATAGTTGGCGCTAACCCAGCCGCCCAGCACAATCTCTAAAAACAGCACGCCCATTGCAACCCGGGCAAACCACGTCAATCCATTGCTGCGTGCTGTTAACGGCGAAACTTTAGCGTTAACCCGCAAATACAGCCAGAACAGCAGCCAGAAAGTCATCATGCCCAGCAACAAATGACCGGTTACGACAATCGGCATCACATGCAGTTTTACCGCCCACATGCCTAAGGCCGCCTGTAATCCTACCAAGATCACCAATCCCAATGAGGCTGTAATAACCGCCGGACGGTTTTGTTGTTCGCGCCAGCAAAGCAGTGCCAGCAACAAAATAGCGGTGCCAAGGGCTGCCGCCAGATAACGATGGTTCATTTCCTTCCAGGCTTTTGCTATATCGGGAACTTGCCCCGGAAAGGCTTCCGCCGCCTGCGTTTTAAAATCGGCATGGTCGCTGACAATGGCTTGCCCGTAACATCCAGGCCAATCGGGACAGCCCAACCCCGCCCCGGATAACCGGACATATGAACCGACTACGATAACTATTAAAGCTAAGACAACGCTAAAGAGAGTTATTTTTTTAAACATTTTATTTCCACTATCCGATTTGTGAGATTCGCAAAAGATGCATGAGATCGCTTTTTACATTGTAAGGATCGAAACCCGGCTCGTACTGCATCATCAAATTACCCAGAGGATCCATTAACAGCAGCATGCCGTCCGGGATGTTGCCTTGCCTGATTGCCGCAATTTTCTTGGCAACGGCGTCATTGGGCTTTACTCTCAATAAGGTCTGGTCGTCTTCCCACCATTTGCTTGCAGTTTCTGCGGCAACCTCGTTTAACACCAGCACTATCCGGCGTGTACGGGTCAATTCCTTATTCAACATCAGCCGTATTTGTTTGGTTTTATGCAGAGCCTCGACACAGGCTTCATTGCATTCGCGGTTCGGAATGACGTTTACCAGCAGCCAATGCCCGTTAAGCTCAGCCATATTATCGGTTGAAAACTGGTCGAAACCGCTCAGGTCAGCGCGTTCTGTCGTCTGCGGCGGGATGATTAACTGCCCGTGATTGGTTTGCCCGTTTAACAGCTGCGGATGATCTTTCAGCCCCCAAGCAATCAGAAAGGGAATAACCGACATCCCAAAAATTGCCAGGATTAATAGGTGGTTTTTATTCTTTTGATTATGCATCATTCTTTTTAAAGCTATACCAAATAAACAGTATCGTTAGTGT
>Ga0208789_1001840_pt1 | contig 10585 bp, 8 predicted proteins | sample Methanotroph_Enr_FD_187368 | JGI IMG/M metagenome (GOLD analysis project Ga0208789, IMG submission 187368) | Enriched soil microbial communities from Old Woman Creek wetland in Ohio, USA - Methanotroph_Enrichment_5 (SPAdes) (version 2) | ecosystem: Environmental > Terrestrial > Soil > Wetlands...
TTGGCCGCTACGGAAAATAGAGCATTGCACGTGTAATTGATTCTTGTAATTTTAGATTTTATATAAAGAAACCCGTTCAAATTGAGCGGGTTTCTTTTTGGAATTAATTTAGATTATTTAAGCGAAAAGATACTTTTATAATTGTCCCAATGTTTATAAATTAAAAAGAAGTTTCCTGAAAACAAGAATATGGAAATAGGCAATGCTTGTGGAGTCAGGAAATAGTCAAGAAATAGAATGTTGAGTACGATAGGCAGTATGAGAATGCTGGCCAAGGTTACATAACGATCAGAAATAAATGCCAATCCACAAAGCAATTCAATAGATTTTGCTATAGGCATTAAATAAGTTGAAGGAACTAAACCAACTTCAAAAGCCTTGAAGTTTCCAATATTGGTAGGTTCTGGCATTAGTTTTAAAAAGTAACCAATAGATACAAAAAGAAGCAAAAGCCCAATTAAAGTTCGGATAATAATGGTAGCGGTTTTCATAATATATAGTTTTTGGAGGTTAAAAAATTAAAATTTACTCTTCAGGTATTACAGTTTCGTTTATATATAAAATTTCCCATTGAGTCCGTCCAAATCCGCAAAAATATGTCCATATCCATTTGTGAGCTTGCGGTTCCTTATAAATAAATCCGCTGGACTCCATTGCATTTTTAATCATTTCATCTGCTTCTTCATGGCAGATTCACAAAATTTTTTGGAGCCATGATTGAAATTATTGATTGTCTTAATTATTTTATTATTTATATAGTTGCAAATACGATATAAAGCTAACTATTATTTTTCAATAATACTTATTGAAGGTGCTTTTTTATCGTAATTTTGAACTTTAAAAACACCCTATTTTTTGAGAACATCAATTCATAAGCACATTTCCGATCCAAAACGTTTCAAACAACAACTTTTAATTTGGGCGCAACAATTCCGTGAAATTGTTTTTCTGGATAGCAATCCCGATGCAGATCAAGAGGCACAAAAGTATTCCAGTTACGATTGCATCCTTGCCGTGGATGCTTTCACATCGATAAAAACTGATTTTCATAATGCCTTCGAAGATTTAAAGCAATACCAGCAAACTTCAAAAGACTGGCTTTTTGGTTATTTATCCTATGATTTAAAAAATGATGTTGAGGTTTTGCAATCCAACAACTTTGATGGATTGAATTTTCCGGATTTGTTTTTTTTTCAACCCAAAAAACTATTTTTATTAAAAGGCAACAATCTTGAAATTCGGTACCTCAATATGTGTGATGATGAAATGGAGGAAGATTACAATAATATTGTCAAAAGTCGAAAGACGAAAGTCAAAACTCAAAACCAAATTCCTGTCACACTGAGCGCATCCCGATTGCTATCGGGAGAAGTGCAACAACGAATTTCAAAAGAAAATTATCTCAAAAAGGTTTCCCAAATATTCGAATATATCCATCATGGCGCTATTTATGAAGCCAATTTCTGCATGGAGTTTTTTGCGGAAAACACAAGGATTGATCCATTAGAAAAATTCCAGAAACTGAATGAAATTTCAAAACCGCCTTTTGCCGTTTATTTTAAAAACAACACGCAATTTTTGCTTTCCGCATCACCGGAACGCTATTTAAAGAAAGAAGGAGAACTCCTCATTTCGCAACCGATAAAAGGAACTGCCAAACGATTTTCGGATCCAACGGAAGACGAGAAATCAAAAAACGCATTGGCTTCAGATCCAAAAGAACGCGCTGAAAACATTATGATTACCGATTTAGTTCGCAATGATTTGTCACGTACGGCTCAAAAAGGTTCGGTGCAGGTGGAGGAATTGTGTGGCATTTATTCATTCCTGCAGGTGCACCAAATGATTTCGACAGTCACTTCAAAATTAGACAACCAATATTCGGCCATCGAAGCCATCAAAACCACGTTTCCGATGGGAAGCATGACCGGCGCGCCAAAGATTTCGGCAATGAAAATTATAGAAGAACTCGAAGAAACCAAACGGGGATTGTACAGCGGAGCAGTTGGTTATTTTACGCCGGAAGGCGATTTCGATTTCAATGTCGTCATCCGAAGCATTTTGTACAATCAGGAAAATCAATACGTTTCGTTCTCCGTTGGAAGCGCCATAACTTCACAATCCGAGCCCGAAAAGGAGTATGAAGAATGTTTGTTGAAGGCAAAAGCCATGCTTGAAGTGTTGCAATAATTGAAAATCATAATTCGATATTAAATTTTAATCTTTATTTTTGGAAGATGCAAGCTAAATTAAAAAATCATCTCGCTCAAAGATTCCCTTTTTTGGAAAGAAAAAAACTTTTTCTGGCGGTAAGCGGAGGTTTGGATAGTATGGTAATGACCCATTTGTTTCATCAATTGCATTATGAGATAGCAATTTTGCATTGCAATTTTCAACTTCGCGGAATGGAAAGTTTCGGAGATCAGAAATTTGTTCAGGAGTATGCCGAAGCAAATGATATTCCGTTATTTATAACCCAATTCGATACGGAGGCTTTCGCCAAAGATTATAAGTTTTCGACCCAGGTCGCCGCTCGCGAGTTACGTTACAACTGGTTTTACGAACAATTGGAAACTGAAAAATACGACTACATTCTTACAGCACACCATGCCGATGATAATCTGGAAACCTTTCTCATCAACCTCACGAGGGGAACAGGGCTGGAAGGATTTACAGGGATTCGGGAGCAAAATGATAATATAATACGTCCGCTATTGCTATTTTCTCGTCAGGAAATAGAAAATTTCGCTAAAGAAAACAATATCCAATGGCGCGAAGACAGCAGCAACGCTTCGGATAAATATTTGCGGAATAAAATCAGGCATAATGTAGTTCCGCTGTTAAAAGAATTAAACCCCAATTTCATTTCTTCCTTCCAAAAAACAGAAACCTATTTGCAGGAAGCGCAAGAGATGGTCGAAGACGCGTCGATTATGGTGTACCAGCAGGTGGCAAGCCAAGAAGGGGAAGACATCCATTTTGATTTGAATCAATTGAAAAAATTACCCAATTACAAATCCTATTTGTACCAATGGCTGCATGAATTTGGATTTTCCGCTTGGGAGGATATTTATGATTTGGTCGAAAGTCAATCCGGAAAACAGGTTTTCGCCCCAGAATTTCGATTGTTGAAAAACAGGGATTTATTAATCTTGAACCCGATAAGTTCTATTGATGATGAAGCCGAATATTTGATAGAGAAAAACCAAAAAGAAGTTAATTTTCCCTTAAATCTTACATTATGTAACATAGATGACATTTCGACAACTGAAAATACATCTATATTTGTCGATGAAGACAAGTTGCAATTCCCTTTGGTTTTGCGTCATTGGAAAGATGGCGATTCTTTTCATCCTTTTGGAATGCAAGGCAAATCAAAGAAAGTGAGCAAACTTTTCAAAGACGAAAAATTATCATTGATAGAAAAAGAAAATGCTTGGCTATTGTGTTCGGAGAATCAAATTGTTTGGATTATCGGGATTCGGCCGGATGAACGGTTTAAAATAGAAAATACAACGAAAAATATACTTAAAATACAACTGAAATAATGAGGAAAATAATCTTCGTAGTTCTTGCTTTTTTGGCTTTTGTCAAAGGAAATTCACAAATTCTGGATCCGGTGAAATGGACCACTAAGATCGAAAAAAAATCTGAAAACAGGTATTTGCTTATTTTTAATGGAGTTATAGAAAAGGATTGGCACATGTATTCTCAATTTACTGCTGATGGCGGTTCATTGCCCATGGAAGTGATTTTTAAAAATCAAAAAGGAAACTTCAATATAATTGGCAAAGCCAAGGAAAGCAAAACCACTACGGCTTTCAATGATATTTTTGGGGTGAACGAGACTTTTTTTGAGGGAAAAGCCCAAATTACACAAGAAATCAGTATTACAAATCCAAAGATTCAAAATGTAGAAGTCGACCTGAATTATCAGGTATGTAAAGAGGCTTGCATTAATTTGGAGAAAAAATTCTATTTCCCGATTCCTACCATTTCAAAGGCCGAAGCCAAAATTATTATTAAAAGCGATACCATAAAAACGGATACCTTAGCTTCATTAGCGGAAGCAGGCAAGGAAACACTTGTAATTCCTGCAGTAACTAAAGTCATTCCGCCGGTATCCCATCCGCAAAGGGGCTTATGGTCCATTTTCTTCATCGCGTTTGTATCGGGATTTGCCGCATTGCTGACACCCTGCGTGTTCCCTATGATTCCGATGACCGTAAGTTTCTTCACCAAACAAAGCAAAACGAAAGCAAAAGGGGTTAGAAACGCCATTATTTATGGTTTTTCCATCATTTTCATTTATGTGGTTTTAGGGCTGTTGGTGACCTGGATTTTTGGCGCTGGAGCATTGAATGCCTTGTCTACCAATGTCTGGTTTAATATTATTTTCTTTCTTTTATTGGTAATTTTTGCGGCTTCATTTTTGGGAGCTTTCGAAATTATGTTGCCCAATTCCTGGGCCAATAAAGTCGATAGTCAGGCAGATCGGGGCGGAATCCTTGGAATCCTGTTTATGGCCTTGGCCTTGGCCATCGTTTCCTTCTCTTGTACGGGACCTATTGTAGGGACGCTTCTGGTTGAAGCGGCTTCCAAAGGCGGAATCGCTCCTGTTATCGGAATGCTTGGTTTTTCATTGGCATTAGCCTTGCCCTTTATGCTTTTTGCGATGTTTCCGGGATGGTTGAATTCTTTGCCAAAATCAGGCGGGTGGCTCAACACCATTAAGGTCGTTTTAGGCTTTCTGGAACTGGCCTTGGCTTTCAAATTTTTATCCAATGCCGATCTGGTTTTGCAATTGCATTTATTGGAAAGGGAAGTATTCCTGACGATTTGGATAGCGATTTTTGGAACCTTGGCTTTTTATTTGTTCGGGAAAATTACCTTGCCGCACGACAGTCCGTTGACGCATATTTCGGTGGGAAGATTATCATTTGGATTGGTGGTGTTGTCATTCACCATTTACTTGATTCCGGGACTTTGGGGCGCGCCGTTAAAATTGATAAACGCTTTTCCGCCACCCATGGAATACAGCGAAAGCCCGATGGGTTTTGGAGGTTCGGGACTTAAAGCATCAGCTGCGATTTTACCCGAAGGGGCCAAAAGCGGACCGCACGGAATCGTCGTTTTCGATGATTATGATAAAGGTCTGGCTTACGCCAAAATGGCGAACAAACCCATTATGCTCGATTTTACAGGTTTTGCCTGCGTGAATTGCCGAAAAATGGAAAACAATGTTTGGTCAGACGAACGCATTTTATCCATCCTGAAAAATGAGGTCGTTCTGGTTTCTTTATACGTCGATGACAAACGCGAATTGCCAAAAATCGAACAATTTACCTCCAAAACAACTGGGGCCGAAATCCAAACCATAGGCGATAAGTGGACCGATTTCATGATTTCGAAATACAAAACCAATACACAACCTTTATATGTCATAATTGATTTGGCAGGGAACAATCTCAATACGACTATCCCAACCATAAGCTACGTGGGAGTCGACGAATATGAAACTTGGCTGAAAGCCGGAATTTCAAACTTCAAAAAATAAATATAAATCCCAATCTTTAAAATAGATTGGGATTTTTCAATTAAACGAATTATGTTTCATCTGCCGATTTTTAAAGTTTGTTAACTTTATTTAGGAAACCCAAAATCCAAAACCTTCTTTATGCCTTCCCGCAGCAAACTGCAATAAAAAAAACACCCTGAAAACGAATTTCCAGAGTGTTCCTATATTTATTAAAACAAATGATTTACAAATATTCTCCGTGTTGAGAAATATCCAATCCTAAATCTTCTCTTTCATCACTTACTCTTAACGGCGTAATTTTATTTACAATAAAGAAAAGGAAATACGACATGGTAAATGCAAAAACAGAAACTGCTACCAATGCGATCAATTGATGAAAAAATAAAGTGGTTTCTCCAAAAATAAGCCCTTGATCCGTCAAAGCAGGATTTATTGCTTTAGAAGCAAAAACACCAGTCAATAACATTCCCGTCATCCCGCCAACACCGTGACAGGCAAATACGTCCAAAGCATCATCAATTTTACCTTTAGGGAATTTACTTACCGCAAAGTTGCTTACAAGACTGGCAGCGATTCCTATGAAAATGGCGTGAGAAATACTGACGTATCCGGCAGCAGGAGTAATAGCTACCAGACCTACAACTGCTCCAATGCAGGCTCCCATTGCCGATAATTTATGACCCAAAATTTTATCAAGAAAAACCCATGTCATAGCGGCAGAAGCAGCGGCAACAGTTGTGGTTCCAAGTGCCTGAACAGCAAGGCCATTGGCGCCCATGGCAGAACCTGCATTGAAACCAAACCAACCAAACCACAATAATCCGGTTCCTAATAAAACATAAGTGATACGGGCAGGATTTACTTTTTGTATTTTTCTTTTTCCTAAGAATATGGCTCCTGCCAAAGCAGCCCATCCGGCACTCATGTGAACCACCGTTCCTCCGGCAAAATCCAACACTCCCATTTTGAAGAAAAGACCATCAGGATGCCAGGTCATATGGGCTAAAGGGGTATATATAAATAATATGAATAGTACCATAAATAATAGGTAAGCCCAAAAACGAACTCTTTCGGCAAGAGCTCCTGTAATTAATGCAGGCGTTATAATCGCAAATTTGGCTTGAAATAACGCAAAGAGCATCACCGGAATCGTGGGAGCAAGGCTCCATGCCGTATCAGTACCCACACCCTGAAGAAATAAATTGGGAATAGGATTTCCGATAAGACCTCCAATGGACGGTCCAAAACACAATCCGTAACCAACAACAACCCAAAGTACCGTTACGATGACCATAGCCATGAAACTCTGCAACATCGTGCTGATTACGTTCTTTTTCCCGACCATACCTCCGTAAAAGAAGCCCAATCCCGGCGTCATGATCAATACCAGGGCGGTTGCCACAATCATCCAGGCCGTGTCGCCGGTATCAAATTTTACTGCTGCTGCAGGTGTAGGATTTACGGATAGAATAAAAGTTGAAAATAAGGTTAAGACCAAAATGGTGATCAGTATCACACTCAAAATAATTTTTCGCATTGTTTTTAGTTTTAAATTTCGATAAAAATATAAAATCATTCCATAACCCCCATATAAATTATATTACAATGTTTTATTTTTATCAAATTTTCATTTTATACCCTATAAATTTATAGGGTATAAGTTAAATAATTGTAAAAATTGACGATTTGTTAATGAGAATTTTTTTAAAAATGTATTTTAAGGGGATGCGTTAAGAAATCGAATTCAATTGGCTCAGCAATTGATCCAGATCATCTTCGGTATGATTGGCAGTGATAACAATTCGATTGAGTATACCGGAGGAAGTAGGGTATTTAAAGGAAGTAGTTATGATTTTGTTTTCCAATAATTTTTTGGAAACGACTTGGCCTTCAAAATAAAGAATAGGATAGTCTGCATGAAATTTGAAACGATCTCTATTGATAAAATGCGTATTGATATAATGTAGATTTTGTCGTAGTTTTTGTAACTGTATTTGGTAAAGTTCTTGCGCTTTACTATAGGTTTCCAAAAAAGCAGGATTCATTCCGGAAGCACTGATAAATGCATCTTGATTTCGTATTTCTGCAATAAAAGCGTTGTCTCCAACAATAACACCACCTGAAAGACCAAAAGCTTTTCCTAAAGAAGCAATACCAATTTTTCGGTGAATATTCGGAGGAGCGATGGCAGACAATAGTCCTTCCCCTTTATTTCCCAGTATTCCTATACTATGCGATTCGTCAAGAACCAGGGTGATTTGTTTTTCTTTCGGCATTTCGAGTAAAATACTGAAATCAATAGGTTTCACTTCCAGTGAAGGAATGGCATCGCCCAGAATAGTTATTTTCGAAATAGTTGCATCGAAGATTTTCGGATGTAACTTCCCGTTCTCGATGATTGGAAAACTGGAAGCACTTAATAAAGCCGGATGCGTATTTGGAAAATGAAATAGGGAATCGGTTGTTTTAGAAAGATGTTCAACAACTAATTTTCCTGCAAGCATACCCGAAGAAACGGTTAATGCTGATTGCGTTCCGCTAGTTTTAGCCAATAATTTTTCGGCTGTTGAATAAACAGAAAGTTGAATATTCGAATTGCGGGAACTCCCATAGGCAGTTCCCCATTTTTTGATGCTTTCGAATAAAAGACTTTGAAAATCGGTATTGGTGGTTATTCCTAAATAATTGGTTCCGCCAAAATATAAATATTCGGTACCCTCAATGCGTAGTATTCGATCCGGAAATTCCTCAACTGTCATTATTTATGCTTTTAAAACGACTCCGGTTCCGTTTAAGTCCGAGTATTTTATGATGCCGTCTGTAATTGTGACACCTGTTGCGATATCATTAGACAGCAATAAGGCACCATCCATATCGACAAAATCCAATTCGGGTAATAAGTGCGCAATCGCCGATATTCCAACCGAGGATTCGGTCATGCAGCCTACCATGGTTTTCATGCCCAACTTTTTTGCTTGAGAAAGCATTCTTCGGGCCGGTGTAAGCCCGCCGCATTTGACAAGCTTCACATTGATTCCGTGAAAATGGTTGTGGCATTTGGCCACATCTTCTTCAATAATGCAGCTTTCATCAGCAATTACTGGTAATACGGAATGTGTGAAAACTTCCTTGTGTCCTTCCCAATTGTCAGCCTTCAAGGGTTGTTCAAGGAATTCCACGCCCAATTTTTTCAACTCAATCGCATTATTTATGGTTTCTGATGCAGTCCAGCCGCAATTGGCATCGATTCTGAAAATGGCATCTGTGTGCTTTCTTAATTCGGTCACAATGGCGATATCTTCCTTTGTGCCCAATTTGATTTTATAAATTGGCCAGGGCATTTCTTTCATTTTTGACACCATTTTTTCGATGCTGTCAATGCCAATGGTATAATCGGTTTTCGGATTGTGATCTATGGAATAACCCCATAATTCATAAAGTTTTTTTTCTTTTTTACGGGCATACAAATCATTGTAGGCAATGTCCAAAGCACAAAGCGCAAACATATCATGACTTAATAATTTATGGGCGTTATGCCAGAATACTTCGGGAGTTTCGTCTGTAATGCCTTCGATAAATGGAATTATTTTTTCCAAATTATGCTGCATCGAATCTACGGTAATCTTGTAATAGGGATTCGATGTCGCCTCCCCGAATCCGGAATAACCATCACTTTGTAATTCTACAATCAATGAAGGCTGAGTATCATAAGATTCTCTTGAAATAGTAAAAGTATGTTTTAACTGAAGGTTAAAGGTTCGGAGGATTATTTTCATTAGGAAATTTTTTTAAAGTTAAGCTAATGATAGTATATTAGGGTGTCTTTTTAAAGAATTTATTTCTAATGAAATATTACTTCAAAATATGTTGACTCAAAATTTTATAAACTTCGTTGATATTATTGCCGCCTTTACCAAACTGTTTCTTTATTGGTAATTCTTGGTCCTTTATCCAAATTTTTAATTCGGCATCCAAATCAAGTATTCCGGCACTTTCTTTTGAAAATTTAATCACATTGGTATAAGGAATGGACATGTATTCGACTTTGGTGCCAACCAATTGTTTTTCGACCAAAATCAGTCTTTTATTAGTGAAAATAAACATATCACGTATAAGTTTGTACGCTTTTTCGATTACTTCGCCATCAATCAGGATTGGCTCAAATTCTTGTGAAACATTATCAGTATTTACTTCCGATGCGTTGCCTAAAATGGCATTGAATATTCCCATAATTTTTTATTTTGTTTTTGAATTCCAAAATTAAATCAAAATCCTTGTCATTCATGCTAATATTTTACTAATTTACTTTCAAAATTCACAGATGCGTTGGTTAAAGTTCAGGGAAGTGCCGTTTTTGGAATCGAACTTATAATAAAGAATCAGAGCAGAACTATATGTTATAATGGGAGTTAAATATATTTTAATAATGCTAATTTTAGATTTTTAAACGAATATTCTGAAAGCTTTTTTCCGTCTTTTAAATACATGGTTCACATAAAAAAAGAAATAGATAATGTATATTTGAATCCAAATCATAATTACATTGCAGTGGTTTTAAGGTCAGATTTCAACAGTAGGACACGATAAAAGGAAAAGCCAGTGAGGCAACTATTCCTTTTTATTTTAAAAAATACAAATATGAAAGACAAGAAAAAGATAAAATGGGGAATTATTGGTTTGGGAAATATTGCCAACCAATTTGCAGATGATTTAATGCTGGTTCAGGGCGCTGAGATTGTTGCCGTAGCCTCACGAGATCTTGAGAAAGCACAAGGATTTGCAGAAAAATATAATTGTAAAAAAGCCTATGCTACTTATGACGAAATTATTAATGATGACGAGGTAGATATTTTATATATAGCAACACCTCACAATTCCCATGCAGCATTAACAATAAAAGCATTACAAAGCAATAAAAATGTGCTTTGTGAAAAACCAATTGCATTGTGCTATAGTGACGCGTTTCAAATGATTGAAGTTTCAAAAAAAAATAATAAATTTTTCATGGAAGCCTTTTGGACCAGATTTAATCCTTCTGTCCGGGAA
>Ga0208789_1001841_pt1 | contig 10580 bp, 8 predicted proteins | sample Methanotroph_Enr_FD_187368 | JGI IMG/M metagenome (GOLD analysis project Ga0208789, IMG submission 187368) | Enriched soil microbial communities from Old Woman Creek wetland in Ohio, USA - Methanotroph_Enrichment_5 (SPAdes) (version 2) | ecosystem: Environmental > Terrestrial > Soil > Wetlands...
CTGCAATCCCTGGACCTTATTTCCAAACTTTTGAAATGCGGCTTCCAGCTCGTTGTAGGAAATTGGTTTGAGCAAATAATCAACGCTGTTCACCTTGAAAGCTTTTATGGCATATTCTTCGTAAGCCGTGGTGAAAATCACGGGACAAGGTACTTTTGTCCGTTCAAAAATCTCGAAACTTAATCCATCGGCGAGTTGTATATCCATAAAAACCAGGTCCGGAACCGGATTCTGTTGAAGCCATTCAACAGCGCCACTCACTGAATCAATTATTGCCAGAACCGAAATCCGGGGATCAAACTTCTGCACCAATTGCTTTAGCCAATCAGCAGCCGGCTTTTCGTCTTCAATTATAAGTACTTTATACATAGCTTCAATCGGTTAACAAAGGTATGCTTACCAAAAATTTATCCCCGTTTTCAGAGATGATCACTTTTTTGTCAGTGAAAAATCCATAGCGGTCTTTGATATTCTGAATCCCGCTTCTGCTTCCTTCCGATCCGGCTTTTTTCTGAAGCTGGTTTTCAACCACCAGGTAATTGTCTTCAGTTGAAAAAATGTGAATAGAAAGTGGATTTTTATCCGAAATTTCATTGTGTTTTATGGCATTTTCGACCAGCATCTGTACTGATAAAGGAATGACTTTGAAATTTCCGGCATTGATATCAATTTTCACATCGAGATTGGTTTCAAACCTGATTTTCTGCAGGAAAACATACGATTCCAAAAATTTCATTTCTGTTTCGAGTGCCACCATTTCGTGGTCCTTTTGGTCAAGCACGTAGCGGTATACTTCCGAAAGTTTCTTTACAAAATCAATCGCTTTTTCGGGATTTGAGTTGATCAGTGAAGTCAGTGAATTCAGGTTGTTGAAAAGAAAATGAGGATTCACCTGGCTTTTGAGGGTTTCATACTGCAGCGCCAATTGTTCGCGTTTAAGCTTCTCCTGCTGGACAGCGGCCTCTTTCCAGTTCTTAAAAAACAAGATTGCATTCGAAACAAGCGAACCTACAAAAATAAATGAAAAGGCAATCTTCATCATAAATAATCCGTTTTCGAGAAAGTAGGCAGAAGTTATTTCCCGACGGGATATTAAGCCGCTAAGCAGAATGGCGATTACAATAATTATCAACGAAAACCCAATAGTGACAATGAATTGTATGATCAGTCGTTTCAACGGAAAATCCAGCCAGGGAAGTTTTCGGTCGAGAATGTAGACCATTATAGTAAGCCCGATCATAAATGTTCCGCCGATGAGAACCGAATTAACCGAACTATACAGAAACATTTCAAAGGTATATTTCCCCCCTCTTACAATAAATAACAGGATAAGGTTTCCCATTACTATTAATAACAGCACCCAGGCAGGAACCTGCCAGATCAGTTTTTTAAGATTGGTTTGTTTATTCATCATTATTCAATGCGAATTGTTGGTTTTTTCGAAAGTACGGAATAAATGGAACTGTTGCGAATTGTAAGAAAAAAACTTTCATACATCTTTTCAAGAGGTTTTTGAAAGCGGCTGGCAATTGGCTACTGGCTTCAGGTAACTGCCCTCGCAAGATCGTCTGTATTAATCGGAATTTCAAGTACTTTGGTTTAAATTGAGTCTGCTCAATAAACCGGTCCGCTTTATTGAGCAACCGTTCTTTTCTTAACCACATACCAGCTGCTCCCGATGCATCGGGACCAGCAGCCAGCAGCCAGTTGCCAGCAGCCAGCAGCCAGCAGCCAGTTGCCAGCTGCCAGTACTCTGAATCAGCTACTTCTTTAATGCCTCCAGCGCATTTTTCAGTTCTGCATCATTTATTTCTTTTCCCCAGTTTGGTGAAATAGCTGTTTTTGGTTTGAAAATTCCGAATTTCTCCTCAGCCGTCTTGTATAGTGGAAGTGCTTTGGCAGCTCCGCCTCCATATGATTCAGGTGTGTGATGCATGATGGTGGCACGAAGGTAATAAACCCGCGGATTATCCGGGTTCAGTTCCAACGCTTTGTCGAGCGATTTATTCATTTCACCCATGTAGGTCATACCCCGGTTAATCGGGTCGACGTTTATACGTGACGGATACAAAAATCCCTGGAGCATATACAATTCCGACTCATTGGGGTCGATGGTCTTTGCCTGGTCAAGGTACTTTTGAGCTTCGTCGAGGTAAGCGTCTTTCTTTGTATTATCGGGCTCCTGGAAACTGATCATGATGTAGGCAAAAGCGGAATAATACAGGGGTAGCCACTCCGTTTTTTCGATCTTCGAAATGCGTTCAAACTGGTTGGCCACTTCGATGTACTCCGGAATAGTTTTAACCTGGAACAACTTTTCGATTGAAAAGCTCATGGCCTTTTCGTAAGCTTCGCCTGCAAATCCAAAACTGAACAACGAAACCAGAACTAAGGTGATAATTAATTTTTTCATTTTGTGCGATTTTAAATTTGATTTATTAAGATGTTTATATTCAGCAATTTTTATTTTTAATTTTTTGTTTTTGTTCCATTTCGGACTAAATATTTTAACTTCTGTCTTCTGCATTTCTTTCACAACATGATTGAAATAAGCAAAATTGTTTGCCGTACAAAAGGCGACCTGATCGGTGTCGATTCGTATTGCCCTGTTGCATTGGGTACTTTCGAGAAATTATACCCGTATATATTGTCGAAACCAGCCAGGTTATTGACCATCAGGTGCAGAACGGCCGATTTCCCGAAAAATTTCATCAGGTAAGTCAGGCTTATACTGATGTCGTTGTATGGATTCGTTTTCGAATTCATGAAACCTGGAAAATTCGGATTGTGATAAGGGCGGCTACTGGCAAAAGAATAGGTTACTGATGCAAACGTATGTAAACTCTCGAAAAACCGTTTGTAAACTATTGAAAGGTTATGCTCTGACACATAACTTGGAATAGCTGCTGCAGGGTAATCTTTGTAATTGCGGCTCGCATTGATCCACGAGTAGGAGATCCAGTAGTCGGTTGATTTGAAAGTTTCCTTATCGCGCCAGAAAACATCGAGTCCTTCGGCATGACCGCTTCCTGCATTGTAATAATCAAACGGATTGGTTGCCAATGGCTCGCTGAATTTCACCAGATCGGAATATTTTTTCAGGTAACCTTCCACCCTGAAAGTTTTTAGTTCGGTCAGATACTGCCAGGTCATCACGAGATGTTCCGCTTTTTCAGCTTTTAACTGTGGCGCAAATTTAAGGTAATCCTCTTCAGGATTCTGGTAAAACTGGCCACATGCGAGCGAAACCTGGCTGTGATTACCCGTTTTATAGGCTCCCGATAAGCGTGGAACAAGCGTGGTTTGTTTCGAAAGTGAGCTGTTTTCAATTCTTGCCCCGATACGCGTTGCAAACTTTTTCGTGAGTTTGTATTCCATCTCGGCAAACCCTGAAAGCTGATTATTAAGGACTGGTAACCTGAAATTCCCATCCATCCTGATGTTTTGTTCATAAGAGGAATTCACCCAGTCGGCTCCAAAATTCAGTCCTGTTTGATCATTGAAAGAATGAGTGAATCCCAGCTTAGCCTGGATCATCTTTTGGTTAGTCACCACCTGGTCATTATTGATATCAAACTTTTGATGGTCGTAATTCAGAACAAGTCCTGATTTGATCATCCACTTTTCGCCCATCGTGTTGTTATAGGTATTATTCAAATATACATTGCTGCCGTTCAAAAGAATATTCTGCTTTTCACCTGTTTGGGTATTTGGGTAGTTCATCCCGCTGGTACTGTGATTATAAGTTCCGAAAAATTTGTACATGCCCGTTTTGCCTGTCTTCTGGCGGTACATTACCGTTCCGTCGATTCCGACCGGGCTTTTAATCCAGTCGACCTGCTGTTTATTGATCTTATTCGATAATCCCGAGGTGACATAATCGCCACTGAGCGACAATGAACTATTCTTCCAGCATTTGGAGGTTGATGCCATCACACCAACGGTCATGATTGAAATGCTCGATTTATCCTCCGTTTCGGGCGAATTGGTTTTCATGTCAACAATTGAAGACAAGGCCTGCCCATATTCAGCCGAATAAGCGCCGGTACTGAACAGGGTCCCACTGAAGAGCAAAGGTGAAAAACGTCCACGAGTAGGCATATCGGGCATTCGTGATAAGTAGGGTGTCGAAACGAGCATGCCGTCCATAAAGGTTTTGGTTTCGTAACCTTCACCTCCCCTGACAAACACCCGGCCATCTTCGCCTACTTTCTGAACTCCGGGTAAAGTACCAAGAGCGCCAAAAATATCGCCCTGTGCGCTTGGGGTGGTGGCAATATCGAACACGCGCAGAATAACGGCTTTCTTTTTGTCGCTCGCTTCGAAAGCACCGGCGTTAATCACAACCTCATCAATCTGTCCGCCGGTTTCTTCTAAAACCAGGTTTATTACAATTGTTTTTGCGCTGTCCAAATCTAGTTTTCGGAGAACAGGTTTATAACCGATAAAGGTCGCTGACAGGGTCTGGATACCTTTCAATCCGGTTTTGAAACTGAAAAACCCCAGGCTGTCTGAAGTCGCTCCGTCGTAACTATCCTGGAGAAAAATATTGGCTCCGCCGAGCGGCATCTGCTTTTGATCTGTCACTTTGCCAGTGATGCGAACCTGCGCAGACACACCTGAAACTGCGATTAGAAAAGTGAGGATAACGATCAGGGTTTTCATGGCTATTTTAATTTTTTATCCAAATTAAAGTCGGAAACAGGCGGAGAAAAAATAAAATGAACCGGATTGTCGGTTAGGAAGGATGAATCGTAAAATGAGGTGACGAAACATCCATGTTACACAAATTTATTTGTTAACAGTTATATCGGAAATATCACTGTCAATTATAGTGCTATTTAGTCCCCTCGGTTTTGGACTTAAACTTCAAAACAGAAAACTTTGGGATTTAGTTATGTAAGAGTATAAAATGGAACAGCTTAAATGATAAGCCATTTATTCTGTCTGAAGTCGGAATAATTCCACCGAAGGTGGATAAATATTAATGACCCCCAATTTTTATTGGGGGATTTCGCACGGCTACTGACCCGCAACCCGAAACGGGTTGAATTAAATGATATTTAACGAAACAACATCTTAAAATTATTGCACGATATTTCGTAACTTTCAGATTACTGAATCCTTCATTAATAAATAAATCTTATATCATGTCAAGTTATCGTCAAATCCTTTACCACCTTACTTTTCATACCCGGAACAGTGAAAAAGTACTACATAACTCGCAGAATGAGGAGCTTTTCAAATATATATATGGGGCGTAATGAAAAACAAAAATTGCAGACTTTACAGAATCAATGGAGTTGAAGACCATATTCATATTGTCTGCGATCTTCACCCATCGATTGCTTTGGCAGACCTGGTTAAAGATATCAAAGTCTCAAGCTCAATCTGGATAAAAGAAAGAGGCATCTATCCATTGTTTTCTAATTGGGCTGAAAGTTACGGGGCTTTTACCCTTTCAATCAGAGAAAAGGATACAATTATAAAATATGTAATGAATCAGCAGGAACACCATAAAAAGGAAAGTTCACGGGAAGAGTTTATCAGGTTGTTAAAGGAGAATGGTGTTGACTTTGATGAAAAATATTTGGTGTAAGTAGTAATTCAACCCGTACCGGGTTGTTTACATACGCATTTCCATTGCCCCCAGTTTCCCTGGGGGTCACTAACATTCAACTCCTGCGGAGTTATTACACTTCAATATCCCTATTTTATTAAGGCCAATATTTATTGATAAAGTGACTCCTAAACCCCTCGATTTTGGACTTAAACTTCAAAACAGATAACTTTGAGATTTAGTTATTTATTAGGAGTGTCGATTCAAAAAACAAGCAGGATTTCATTATGAAATGTATTGCAGCCGCATACCGTTTACCCCAAAACGGAAACCCCGATTAGTTTACCTATTCCAAAAGTAACGGCTGCTGCCGCTAGTCCGAATATTACCTGTCTTAAACCTGAATACCAGACACTTTTACCGGTAAATAAGGTAATAGAAGCGCCAATTAAAAATAATCCAAACCCACTGAAAATGGTACTGATGATAATGGCTTGATATCCTCCGATAAAGAAAAACGGGATGACAGGTATTATAGCACCTGCAGCAAACAAAATAAATGAAGTGACTGCTGCTTCCATTGCCGACCCTTTTAAATCCTGCGTACTGATTCCCAACTCCTCTTTTATTAATACCTCATGTGCATGATCGATATCCGAAATAATCTCCTTTGCCATTTTTTGTGCCTGTTCTTCGGGTATTCCTTTCGATTGATAAATCAATGCCAATTCTAATTCTTCTCCTTCGGGATTGGTCTCCAATTCGTCCATTTCCAGTTGCATTTGATTTTCGAAGAGTTCTTTCGAGCTTTTTACTGAAATCCATTCTCCCAAAGCCATTGATAAGGCTCCTGCCAATAATCCTGCAAGACCGGTCAATAAGACTACACTTTTTCCGCTGGTCGCACCCGCAATTCCCATGACTAAACTAAAATTCGAAACCAATCCGTCATTGCCACCTAATACAGCTGCGCGTAGTGCGTTGCCACCAATTGAACGATGGCGCTTTTCGAATCTCGCTAAATTTGAACCTGAAACATTAGGTTGGTTACTTAATATGTTTTTAAGTATCGTAACATGAGCAGTATCAGATATGGAACCGGCAGCATTGTTGTTTTTTCTTGAACTTATGATTGATGATGAAAGGCTTCTTTCTGTATCTAAAAGGACACCTAAAATGTAGTCATAACCCAATATTTTCCCAATCGTATGAAGTATCCTGGCCTTCGTTGAAGGCGGTAGGACTTTTGTGGAGTCCATATTATTTTTCTTCATAAAGGCGATGGCGTGCCCGTGCTCTATATCACTCATCTGCCTGAATACACTGGCAATATTTGTGTCTTGTTCATGATTGGCAAGGACATTGTAAAGAAAAGCGGCGTCGATTTCAGTTTGAATATTTTTTAAATTGATCATTTTTATTTTAATTGTGATTACCAGTTAGACTAACATTACAAATATTTCCAAGCAAAGTTGCGATTATTCCGGCATTCGTCAGAATTTGTTTCAATTATAAATTTTCTCCCTGGCAACAACAAACCAAAGCACTAATTCCGGATCCGATATTATATTCAGAAAAGAGTATAAAAAAATCGATTATCTTTGCAAATCACAAAAAAAATTGAGATGGGAAGAGTTTTAGCCATCGATTACGGGAAGAAACGGGTAGGAATTGCAGTTACCGATCCGTTAAAAATAATTGCGACAAGGCTGACAACTGTCTCAGCCAATGAGATATGGGGATTTTTGTCCGACTATTTTGCGCGGGAGGAAGTTGAACTTGTGCTGGTCGGTTATCCGCGACAGCTAAATAATGAACCTTCTGAAGCAATCAGGTATATTAATCCTTTTTTAAAAAAGTTCAGTCAGATTTACAATGATGTTCCCGTGAAACTGATGGACGAACGATTTACATCGAAAATGGCATTCCAGACAATGATTGATGCCGGATTAAAAAAGAAAGACAGGCAAAATAAAGAGACGATCGATGGCGTAAGTGCAACAATTATCTTACAATCATATCTCGAGGAACAGAAATTTATAAAGTAACAGAATGATTTATCCTATAACAGTTTACGGCGACCCCGTACTTCGAAAGGTAACCACAGACATTGAACGGGATTACGAAGGGTTGGAAAAATTGGCCGATGATATGTTTGAGACCATGCACAATGCTGAGGGTGTAGGTCTGGCGGCTCCGCAGATAGGTCTTACTTCCCGGATTTTTGTGGTCGATCTCTCACCCCTGGGCGATGAAGAACCTTTATTGAAAGATTTCAGAAAAGCGTTTGTTAATCCTCATATAATTGAAAAAGGGGGAGAAAAGGTGTTGATGGATGAAGGCTGTTTAAGTATTCCGGGTTTGCGCGAAGACGTGCTCCGGTTGAGTACCATCCGGATAAAGTACTTCGACATCAACTGGAAGGAGTACGATGAGGTTTATACAGGGTTTACGGCAAGGGTTTTACAGCACGAATACGATCATCTCGACGGAATCATGTTTGTTGACTATTGCTCCCCGCTCAAAAAACGGTTATTGAAAGGTAAATTGGCAGATATCTCTAAGGGGAATGTAACAACCAGTTACAGGATCAAAGTTCCAAGGGGCTGAAGAAGAGACGATGAGAAAGGGAGAGAAAGCGAGAAGGTGAGAATTGTGAAAAGGGTAACTTGTGTCTTGTCATTGGGTCATTATGTCATTATGGGATAAGGGGCGAAGCGAAGGGTCACGATATATCGTGACCATATGTTTTTCTGGAAATTTAACTTCTTTTTTGCACAAACAAATCCCGCCTTGCGGGAGTCATCTTTGTAGATTAAGGGAATATCAAAAACCAAAGGCGCAATCGGAAGAATATTAAAAGATGGCCTTTCCTATGCGCCGCAAAGCAAAGGTTCTAAGACAATAGTGAAGGGGTGAATGTCCAGGTCCCGAACATTCACCCCTTCACTAAACCATCACAAAATATGCAAACAAATTTCAGGACAACTCGTCTCCTGATTTTATTTTGACAAATGCCTGTTAACTAAGCCTCCAGATAAATATAGTCCATTATATGGTTCCCGCATTTAATGCAATTTCCCTGTTTATCTATCCCCGAAATCAATGTTTTACCTGGATTTCTGACGATCAGGGAACTGTTGCATTTGTCGCAGTAAGTAGTATCTCTTGAGGTATCCAACACATTTCCGAGATAAACAAATTTCAGGTGTTTTTTTGCAATCGCATAAAGATCGAGCAGGCTATTAATCGGTGTGCCTGCAATATTCATTTGATAATGAGGGAAGTATTTCGAGATATGAAGGACTGTCCGGTCGCCGGTTTCTGAAGCAATCCAACGAACCATCTCTTCAAATTCATCATAATTGTCATTCATCCCGGGAATGACCAAATTGGTAATCTCAAGATGTTTTTGCGACGATGCTATCCGGCTGATTGTTTTTTTTACGGGTGTAAGTCTGGCCTGGGTAATTGTTTTGTAAAAATTATCTGAAAATGCCTTCAGATCAACATTAAAAGCATCAATATACGGGATGATCGCTTCGAGAGGTTCGCGGTTGATATAGCCATTGGTCACCATCACTGTTTTCAGACCGGCCGGTTTAGCGAGTTTTGCAACTTCGATCATGTATTCATAAAAAGTGCCGGGCTCATTGTAAGTAAATGCAATCCCGATATTTTCAGATTGTTTAAGAGCCATATTGACCACCGATTTTACGCTCAGCAAACTGGCGCCTTCAAAGTTTTGGGGTGTTGACTGCGAAATCCGGTAGTTCTGACAAAAGCGACATTTCATATTGCATCCCAGGGAACCGATAGAAAGAATCTTCGTTCCCGGATAGAAATGGTAAAGCGGTTTCTTTTCGATGGGATCCAATGCGATCGCCGTCACTTTTTCGAAAATTTCGCTGTAAAGAATGCCTCCTTTGTTGAGCCTGACATTACAAAATCCATGTTCATTGTCTCCGATCAGGCAATAATGGGGACAAAGCTGGCATTTCACGATCCCGTTATCAAGCGCTTTATAATAAAGGGCCTTCTTCATTGTCAATTGCTTTGTACAAAATTACGATTTCCTGATCATTTTTGTTTGAAAAGAATATGGTATTTTTGACCATCATTAAGTCTGTTTAAGAATGTCCGGCATTTCTGCAATTTTAGAGCAATCCTCATTTTCGCATTCCGACCTGGAACAATTACTGCAGTGCGAAGGGGACCAGAAGCGGCTGCTGTTTAATAAAGCGAACGCAGTTAAGAAATTGTATGTTGGTAATAAGGTTTATTTCAGGGGATTAATCGAATTTTCCAATGTGTGCCATAAAGATTGCTACTATTGCGGAATCCGAAGTTCAAATCGTTCAGTCAGGCGTTATAATTTGACGGATAAGGAAATACTTGATGCCGCCCTCTTTGCCGATGAAAACAGGTTTGGTTCTGTTGTCCTGCAGGCCGGTGAAAGCAGCTCTCCCGATTTTACCGACAGGATTGCAAATTTAATCACGCAGATAAAGCAAATAAACAACGGATCCCTGGGAATTACTTTGTCTGTTGGCGAACAGCCGGAACAGGTTTACCGACGGTGGTTCGAAGCAGGTGCTCACCGCTACCTGTTGCGTATTGAAACAACCAATCATTTACTTTATCGTAAAATCCATCCGGATAACAATCAGCATGATTTTAACCGTCGGCTCGATTGTCTGCATTCATTAAGGGATATTGGTTATCAAGCCGGTACCGGTGTGATGATCGGGTTGCCTTTCCAGACGACAGGCGATCTGGCTGATGATCTCCTCTTTTTTCAGCAATTCGGGATCGATATGGTAGGGATGGGACCTTATATTGAACATTCCGAAACCCCTTTGTATGAGTTTCGCCACGAGCTTTTACCCATCCAGGAACGGTTTGATCTGTCATTGAAGATGATTGCCGTTCTCCGTATCCTCATGAAAGACATCAATATCGCTGCTGCTACAGCTTTGCAGGTCATTGACCCGCTTGGCCGCGAGAAAGGTATTCAGGT
>Ga0208789_1001842_pt1 | contig 10579 bp, 8 predicted proteins | sample Methanotroph_Enr_FD_187368 | JGI IMG/M metagenome (GOLD analysis project Ga0208789, IMG submission 187368) | Enriched soil microbial communities from Old Woman Creek wetland in Ohio, USA - Methanotroph_Enrichment_5 (SPAdes) (version 2) | ecosystem: Environmental > Terrestrial > Soil > Wetlands...
GTGCAAATGTTGAAGCGCGGGGATCAGCAAATGGTGTAACTGCTCGACGGTGGCGATATGCATGGCCGTCGGAAAGGCGTCATTCGAAGACTGGCTGCGGTTGCAGTGATCGTTCGGATGCACCGGCGTCTTAGTTCCCATTGCGCCGCCAAGACGCTCGATAGCCAGATTGGCAATCACCTCGTTGGCGTTCATATTGGACTGGGTGCCGGAACCGGTCTGCCAGACAACTAGAGGAAAATTGTCGTCCAGATTGCCGTCGATAACCTCCCGAGCCGCATCGGCTATCGCGTAGCCGATTTTTTGATCGATGTTGTCCAGAGCGATATTCGATAATGCTGCGCAATACTTGACGATGCCTAGCGCACGGATCAAAGGCCGGGGCATGCGTTCATCGCCGATTTTGAAGTTAATCAGGGATCGCTGGGTTTGTGCGCCCCAGTATTTGTCGGCGGGCACTTGTATGGGGCCGAAGGAGTCGGTTTCGGTGCGGGTGTTGCCTGCCTTGTTTTTCATGATTTGTACGCTTGTAGTCGCAGCGTTTTATTCAGTAACGTAACCACTATTATTCCGGTTTCAGCCATGATAGCCTCCTGAGTCAGAATGAACGGAGTTTGACTATAACGGTTTTCACCCTGTTTGAATAGAAAAGGTCCTAACTGTTCCGGTTGAAATGGTCGTTTCATTCGCATGAGACAAAAATTAAGCTCTCGATTACCTCAAGAGAAAATCAAAAACCTTGACGCAATAACTGATACGGGTAAAAGCTGCTTTGATTGTTAACTTTTTCTAGCCTATATACGTTTAGGTGTACACACAAATCGTATCATCGTCATTCCGGCAAGGATTGCCGGAATCCAGATCACAGGGATGTGAAAGAATGCGCAGGGAAAACTATTCTACAAATGATCTTGTACTGCTAAAAACAGTAGGTTGAGCTCCTTCCCTGTAGTACGACTTAGCATTGCCATCCATGGCTTCTGGATCCCGGCAATCCCTGCCGGGATGACGAGCCGTGTAGACAGTAAGGGGTTACCATGATTAACCACGATCCATTTGGTGCTCGTCAACAACTGAAAACCGATAGCATCGGTTCGGTCTCGTATTATTCCCTGTCCCGGCTTGAGGCTGTCGGCGCTGCCAATATCTCACGGCTGCCGCACACGATAAAAATCCTGCTTGAGTCTTTATTGCGCAACTGCGACAACGACATAATTACCCAAGAGCATGTTTTGAGCGTCGCCAACTGGCGGCCGCAAGACACGCGATACGAAATACCGTTTAAACCGGCCAGAGTGATATTGCAGGATTTTACCGGCGTACCGGCCTTAGTGGATTTAGCCGCGATGCGGGATGCGATGAAGCGGCTGGGCGGCGATCCGAGAAAAATCAATCCTTTTATTCCCTGCGACTTGGTCATTGATCACTCCGTGCAGGTGGATTATTTCGGCAAGGCCAATGCGCTGTTATTGAATGAAACAGTCGAGTTTGAAAGAAATGCCGAACGCTATGAGTTCCTTAAATGGGGGCAATCGGCATTTCAAAATTTCCGTGTGGTTCCTCCTGCTACCGGCATTGTTCACCAAGTCAATCTCGAATACCTTGCGCCGGTTGTGTTCCACAACAAAGATAAAAACATCTGTTATCCCGACAGCTGCGTCGGCACCGATTCGCATACGCCGATGATTAACGGCTTGGGCGTGCTTGGCTGGGGCGTCGGCGGCATTGAGGCTGAAGCGGTGATGCTGGATCAGCCTATCTACATGCTGGTTCCCGATGTGGTCGGCATCAAATTGACCGGCGAACTGCCACCGGGCGTGACTGCGACGGATCTGGTGCTGCACATGACAGAGCTTTGCCGGAACTTTGGCGTAGTCGGGAAATTCATTGAGTTTTACGGTTCCGGACTGAGCAACTTGAGCATCCCAGACCGGGCAACCATCAGCAACATGGCGCCTGAACAAGGTTCGACGGTGAGTTTCTTTCCGATCGACAGCGAAACGCTCAGCTATATGCGCTTCACCGGGCGCCGTGCGGAACTGATCGATCTGACCGAGCGTTATGCCAAGAGACAGGGGCTGTTCCGTACCGACAATACGCCCGAGCCCGAATTCACCCAGATTATAGAAGTCGATCTCGGCAGCATCGAACCCTCGCTTGCAGGCCCCAAGCGCCCGCAAGACCGCATCGCCCTCAGTGAAGTAGGGCCGACCTACCGGCAAATGCTGATCGAGCCGACAGGCATCAAGGGCATGGGGCTATTCGAGCATGATCTGGAACGTAGCGGCATCGTGTCTCGGAGCGGCGCCAGTGAGCAAATTACCCATGGCGCCGTCGTCATCGCTGCGATTACTTCCTGCACCAACACCAGCAACCCGTCGGTCATGCTGGCAGCGGGCCTGGTTGCCAAAAAAGCGGTGGAGCGGGGCTTGAAAGTTAAAAACTATGTCAAAACCTCGCTGGCCCCCGGCTCATTGGTGGTCACGGAATATCTAAAACAGTCCGGGCTGCTTGGCTTTCTGGAACAGCTGGGCTTTTATCTGGTCGGCTACGGCTGCACCACCTGTATCGGCAACTCCGGCCCGCTGGATGAAGCCGTTGAAAAAGCGATAGTGGAAAACGATCTGGTCGTGTCGGCGGTGCTGTCCGGCAACAGGAATTTCGAAGGCCGCGTGCATCCCTTGACCAAAACCAACTATCTTGCCTCTCCGCCGCTGGTCGTCGCCTATGCGCTGGCGGGATCAACGGCGCTGGACATTACCCGCGAGCCTCTTGGTGTAGGCACGGATGGCAAACCGGTTTACCTGAAAGACATCTGGCCCACGCCCTGGGAAGTGGCCGAAGTCATCAGGCAATTTGTAACGCCGGAGATGTTCAGGGAACGTTACGCGGATGTGTTTACCGGGACCAAGGCATGGCAGCAGGTTGAGGTCAGCGGCACCGAACTGTATGCATGGGACGAGAATTCGACCTATATCAGAAAACCGCCGTTCTTCGAAGGAATGTCCACAGCCCGGCAAGTCATACATCCACTTACCGGCATGCAGGTGCTGGCGCTGTTCGGCGACTCCGTCACCACCGATCATATTTCGCCTGCCGGTCAAATCGCCCCCGGCTCTCCTGCGGCGTTATACCTGTTGGGCAAAGGCATAGAACAAAAAGACTGGAACAGTTACGGCTCGCGCCGGGGCAACGACCAGGTGATGAGCCGGGGCACTTTCGCTAATATTCGTATTCGAAACCAGCTGGTTCCGGGCGCCGAAGGCAATGTTACGATCTATCATCCAACCGGCGAACGGATGACGTTTTTCGATGCCGCGATGAAATATAAAGATGCGGGCATACCGCTGTGCATTCTTGCCGGCAAGGAATACGGCTCCGGCTCGTCCAGGGACTGGGCGGCGAAAGGCCCCTTCATGCAGGGCGTAAAAGCGGTCATCGCCGAGAGTTACGAAAGAATCCACCGCAGCAACCTGATCGGCATGGACATTCTGCCGCTGCAATTTATCGGAGGCGAATCGGCTAAAAGCCTGAAATTAACCGGGACGGAAACATTTTCTATCGATATTTCCGATGCAATGGTACCGCAACAGGAAGTCAACGTCTCGGCAACCGCGCCTGACGGTGCCGTCACGGCCTTTAAGGCCGTAAGCCGCATCGATACGCCGATTGAAATCCAATATTACCGGGATGGCGGCATTCTGCGCACGGTGTTGAAAAAACTGGTAGATTAATCATAACCGCCCGCTACGGTGCAGGCGCCGGTTAACCTGCCAGTGATAAATTTTAGCAAGCAGCGGACGAATCAGCGGCAGCCCGATCAGCCAGGCCAGAGGCTTCAACACAGGCACTTTGCTCATCAGCAGGATATACGCATCCATCTCGGAATGAATCCGCTGATTTTCATCCTGAACATGCAGTTCGGTTAGCGCCTTGTGAGGATCGATGCCGATTTGACGCAGTTGCTCTTCCCGGCCGGTGATGTCGATCCAGCAAACGTCTTCGCCCGCTTTACCGGCAAGTTTTTCATAGGTCGCCCTGTCTTTGACGCATTTGGGACAGGCTCCATCGTAATAAACATTAATTTTGGCTTTATCCTGACTCATATTGATTGCCTCCGGTCAGTGGAGATTGCACTTATGAGTTGAATCTAAGCATGTGAACAAAATCAATAGCATCCGTATCACTACCTATATAAACATCAGCTCCCTGGTCATGATGTAGCGCTGATCGATATGACTGTCAAACTCAGGAATGATATCCAGGTTTTTTGTTTGGACACCGGACGCTTACATCCCGAAACCTACCGTTTTATGAACATCGACAGGCAATGGGCTGCCAATAGCGGCCTGTTATGTTGCGAATGCGAATGACAGCGCTTGGACAGGTACCTGTCAGCCAGTCTAGTTATAATCGCTTGAATGCAAGACCTGACCCCGGCTTATTTCAATACCTGGTCCAAGGGGTTACGCATTAAAACTATTTTCTGCTGACATTGGCTTTTTTGTGCACCCGAAAAGTAGATGAGCCATATAGTCATTGTTTCACCCGGCGTTTTTGCACCGCCCACGCAGGCTGAATTTATTGCTCTTATCTTTTCTGACGATATTGAGCGCCAGCCTACTGCTATAGCTGCAACCTTGCCAGTCTGCGCAAACCTATCGTCGGCGAAGTGCCAAAAATCTTGCGGTATTCATGACTGAAGTGCGCTGAATCTGTAAAGCCGGTAGCATGCGCCGCAGTCGTAAAGTTGTGTCCGCGGATGATCTCGCGTATCGCCTGGCGCATGCGGTTCCACCCTCGGTAACGCCGAAACGGCACGCCGACTTGCTGGCTAAACAAGTGCTGAAAGCGCGACGATGACAACCCCATCTGAGCCGCCAGCGCGGCCACGGAAGTCAGGTCATCGCCGTGTTCGAACAAATAATCGACGATACGGGTCAGGCGCGGATCGATAACCTCGGCTTGGGCTCGTCGCTTGGAATAGCCCAGCAAATCCTGTAACGCGTCCGTTGTCCAGTCTGACTGATAGCGGTCTTCGTACAAATCGCGCATGCAGTTTATTTCACCGCCGTTACCGACCAACGCACCGTTGAGCGTCCGGCTGTTGTTGATCAGCGGCTTAAACACATCGGCACCGCCGACAACCGGTTCGATATATAACACAGCAATCGGCTCGCCGCCGACATCCAATTCATGCAAAACGCCAGCCGGTATGATCGCAGTGCGACACAACAACCAGTCACCGCCGTGCAGACGTAACTGAAACTTGCCGTACAAACCTGCCAAAAACACCGGCGCACCGTGTTGGTGGCTGGCGTTGTAGTACAACGGCCCGGTAAAAAGGGTGCAATTGTCGCGAATGTCCCACAGCGCGTCCAATTCGCCGTTTTCCGCAGCACGTTCGTACAAGCACGGTGGTTGCTTCATTGCTTATACTCCTTTTGTCACAAGCCATTCAGGTTTGAGGCAGTCTAGCCGAAAACCGCTCGGATTGGCAATGCCAAGCTACGCTCGGCCGCTGGCTATGGCAAACCATCACATCAATGGGCGTACGGCCCACCACTTGTAGAGGACACCAATGAAGCAACAACCGACTATTTCCACGCCTAATCTGATTCTGCTCGGGTTCGCCGGGCTGTGTTTAGCCATCGCCCTGGCTATCGCCTGGGTGCTGGGTGTGACTTTGTTTTTTCCAGACGGAGTGTTGGCCGGCCATTTGGCGGAGCGCGACGACGTTATCCGTGCGCATGTCGATTACCTGATGATGGCACAGTTTCTGTTCATCTTTTTCCTGTTGTTCCGGCAATATGCTGTCGAGCCGCCGCTATGGCTGGTGGCCGCCTGCTGCTTCGGCGGGTTCTTCAATCCATTAGCCTTCTTGATCAGGGGCCTTACTCCTAAAGCCGTTGAGATAATTCCGGCCGAACCGCATTTTCCGCTACAGGCCTTGCTGAGTTTTTCACTGACAACGGTTGGGTTTCTGGGTGCGGTGCTGCTGGTGATCCGCGCCGTATGGCAATTACGTAGACGGCCGAGTGACAGCATTGAGTATCCGCCGCCACTGGGCGATTGAAAATAGCTTGCATTAAAAAAAATGCCGGGGTCGCAATTATCCCGTTTTTCGGCTCGAACTAGCTGAGACTGAAAATCCAGCCCGGCTCACATTATCTGCAACTGAGTTCGCATTTTGTCAATCAGCGCCGACTGTTTGCCAGTGCGTAGGTCGGGCAAGCTGTTTATGCCCGACATTCACACACATCAAAATGTCGGGCAACGAAAAGCTGTTGCCCGACCTACGGGGCTGTCTCAGTTCGACCTCAAGCGGTCGCTGAAAACATTAGACAGTCCGTATCGAAATGTCTAATGTTATACGTTTTTAACTATATAAATGGCAGGATTTATAAGTTAACGTAGCGTCTCCAGGAGACACCAGAGGCTGACCGCTGGAATAACCTGCTAGTGCGGTTGCTTAACCAAACGCAGATATGGCTTTAGTGTTTTCCAACCTTCTTTAAACATTCCTTTTGCTTCCTCATCGGATACTGATGGGACAATAATGACATCTTCACCGTTTTTCCAATTAACGGGTGTAGCGACTTTGTGCTTAGCCGTTAGCTGCATTGAATCTAAAACCCGCAGAATTTCGTCAAAGTTACGCCCCGTTGTCATAGGGTAGGTAAGCATCAGCTTAATTTTTTTGTCTGGTCCAATAATAAAAACGGAGCGAACCGTTGCATTTGTAGCTGCTGTTCGGCCTTCTGACGAACCTGCCTCATCAGCAGGCAACATGTTATAAAGTTTCGCCACTGCCAAATCAGTATCGCCGATCATCGGATAATTAACAGCACAGCCTTGTGTTTCTTCGATATCTTTTACCCATTTGGAGTGGTTATCCACTGGATCAACGCTTAAACCAATAATCTTGCAGTTTCGTTTCGTGAATTCAGGCTCTAGCTTTGCCATATAGCCCAGCTCAGTGGTACACACCGGCGTAAAGTCCTTGGGATGAGAAAATAAGATAGCCCATCCATTACCAATCCATTCATGAAAATTAATGATTCCATGCGTTGTGGTGGCTGTGAAATCAGGTGCTTCATCATTTATTCTTAATGCCATTTTTATTCTCCTTTGTGCTGTACAGGAACTGAAAAAAATACTAAGAAACGTATGCCGCGTCATTAATACGAAGCTGCATACTATCGGATATTACACGCCAGCCCAAAAATTATATAATTATCCATAGGTTAGCGAATAAGTCAAAAGTCGAATTTGCCTTTGCGGAAGGCCGGCGGATCAACTCATGCCTACCGGAGTCGACGCCAGCAGCTTGATCAGTTGCTGGGCCGCCGCTGTTGAAGACGCCGGGTTCTGCCCGGTGATCAGGTGGCCGTCGGCAATCGCGAAACTCTGCCAGTCGGCGACCTTTTCGAAGCGGCCGCCCAGGCGCTTGAGTTCGTCCTCGACCAGAAACGGGACTATCTCAGTGAGGTGAACGGCCTCTTCTTCTGAATTTGTAAAGCCTGTAACGCGTTTCCCCTTCACAATCGGTTCGCCGTTAAACATTGCGTGGTGCAATACGGCAGGACCATGACAGACCGCCGCGACGGGTTTGCCTGCGTTGTAAAAGGTTTCGATCAAGGTATTCGAAATTGGATCTTCAGCCAGGTCCCACATCGGACCGTGACCGCCCGGATAAAAGATCGCGTCGTAATCCTGCGCCTTCACGTCGGACAATTTCGTCGTGTTGGCCAGTACGGCCTGCGCTTTAGGATCGTTCTTAAACCGGCGTGTAAGGTCGGTCTGCCCCTCGGGTGTGTCGCTCTTGGGGTCGAGCGGCGGTTCACCGCCTTTGGGGGAAGCGACCGTAACGCTAGCGCCCGCATCAATGAACGTGTAGTAAGGGGCGCAGAACTCTTCCAGCCAGAACCCCGTCTTCCTCCCGGTATTCCCAAGCGTGTCATGAGACGTCAGTACCATCAGAATGTTCATTGTGTTCCTCCTTTGTTCAATCGATTAGGAAACTACGGCTGCGATTAAGCCAGAAGCGTGGAGACAGTTTATTGGACGAAGATAGGGTCGTGCCTCCTTATCAGTCGGCGCGACGAGCGGCGTTAACACTTCAATGTGCATAAAAATAGTTTGCGGATAACATAGATGTAACGAATATCCGCGATTGGCTGCTGAGGGTCATCTATAGTTTAAAAGCGCCATTTCATTTCAACCGTAAATAAAACCATAACACTTCAAACTAAAAACACAATATGTATAGAAACGTATGACACTAACTCGATGAATTAATTGCTTTGGTATTCGAAAGCCTATTATTAAATAATAGACTCTGAAATTGATTAAACTACACGTCTATGAGACTTTACTGTTGTTTGTTTAAAGGCACCCAAACATCAGATTACAATAAAGGTCTGGACTCTTAGACTACTGCCGGAGAAACAGCAGATTTAGCCATGATTGCTCAAGATAAACAATTATTTATACAATCACTTGCACTGTGAAAGAATCCTTACACCTAGCCTATCATTCATAAAGACAATGCCCATATCCGCCGAAAATTCCGTTCCCATCATCTTCTTGCGCGACGTTAACAAGACGTATGCAAGCGGTTTCCAAGCGCTCAAAAAAATCAACATGGAGATAAAACGCGGTGAGATATTCGCCTTGCTCGGACCCAATGGTGCGGGCAAAACGACACTGATTAGCATCATCTGCGGCATCGTCAAGACTAGCTCTGGAACCATCATCGCCGACGGTTATGACATCGTGCGAGACTACCGCGCGGCGCGGGCAACCATCGGATTGGTGCCGCAGGAACTCTATACGGACTCGTTTGAGTCGGTCTGGGCCACGATCAGATTCAGTCGGGGGCTGTTCGGTAAGGCACCCAACGCAACCTACCTGGAAAAAGTGCTGCGCGATCTGTCCCTATGGGACAAACGCGACGCAAAAATCATGACCTTATCGGGGGGCATGAAACGTCGCGTGCTGATCGCCAAAGCCCTCGCGCATGAGCCAACGATATTGTTCCTCGATGAGCCGAGTGCCGGCGTGGATGTGGAGTTACGACACGACATGTGGCGCATGGTGCGCGAACTACGTGAGCAGGGTACCACCATCATTCTGACCACCCATTACATTGAAGAAGCCGAAGACATGGCAGACCGGATCGGCGTCATCAGCCAAGGTGAACTGATCGTTGTTGAAGACAAAGATGTATTGATGCGCAAGCTCGGCAAAAAGCAGCTCATGCTGACTTTGCGGCAGCCCATGGACAGCATCCCGGCCGCGCTAAGCGCTTGGCCATTAGCGCTCTCCGACGATGGACACACCCTGGTTTATAGCTTCGACAGCCAAAAAGAAGAAACCGGTATTGCCGAGTTATTGCGCACGCTAGGTGAGCACAATATCGAATTCAAAGACTTACGCTCCAGCGAGAGTTCACTGGAGGACATCTTCGTCAGTCTGGTGCATCAGCCCAAGGAGATACTGTAATGAACACCTATGGCATTCGCGCCATTTACCACTTTGAAATGGCACGCACCTTTCGTACTCTGTGGGAAAGCATCGCCGCACCGATACTGACCACCTCGCTGTACTTCATAGTATTTGGCAAAGCCATCGGTTCGCGTATGGGCAACATTGACGACATCAGTTATGGCGCCTTCATCATCCCAGGACTGGTCATGCTGAATCTATTGAACGAAAGCATATCCAATGCTTCTTTCGGCATTTACATGCCCAGGTGGTCAGGCACTATTTATGAACTGCTATCAGCACCGGTTTCATGGGTCGAGATACTCATTGGTTATGTGGGGGCGGCGGCGACCAAGTCGGTGATGTTGGGGCTGCTCATTCTGGGCACCGCCCGCATTTTCGTGCCCTACGAGATCGCTCATCCCTTATGGATGATCGCTTTTCTGTTGGTCACTGCGGTTACTTTCAGCCTGTTTGGCTTCATTATCGGTCTATGGGCCGATAATTTTCAGAAACTACAGGTGGTTCCGATGTTGATCGTCACCCCGCTCACATTCTTGGGCGGCGCTTTCTATTCGATCACTATGTTGCCTCCATTGTGGCAAAAAATCACCTTGTTCAATCCGGTGGTATATTTGATCAGCGGCTTTCGCTGGAGCTTCTACGGCGTCGCCGATGTGCACATCGGCATGAGTATTGGCATGACGTTTGGCTTTCTTGTCATCTGCCTGACGATTGTAGGGTGGGTGTTTAAGACTGGGTACAAGATTAGAAACTGAGGCGTCGAATATGGGCTTAATATCTCAACAGATACCCTATACAAAGCTGAGCGATTGTAAATCAATGCCCCGACCCTGAGGGGAAAGATCCCTTTGGCAATAAATTCGGGTCGATGGGTGCGGATATTTGCAGCTAATTCGGGCCGAAAAAAAGGATGTTTGCTGGTCTTAGGGAAGACCGTTACTGAGAGCTAGCTAATCTACCCCTGGCTGTCATCGTCCAGTTTTTATATGTTTACGTCCGCTTTCCGTGCGAATGCGGTCATAGGCCCGGCTACGGTGACCGACCGTACTTGGCCGAAGGAGTCATA